>Ga0209254_10001068_pt1 | contig 24206 bp, 20 predicted proteins | sample FrelakmetDIP11DI_FD_187148 | JGI IMG/M metagenome (GOLD analysis project Ga0209254, IMG submission 187148) | Freshwater lake sediment microbial communities from the University of Notre Dame, USA, for methane emissions studies - DIP11 DI (SPAdes)... | ecosystem: Environmental > Aquatic >...
GATGAACTGCGGGCTCTCCTCAGTATTGATGTACTGCACCTTGTCCAGGTAAACACCTGACACCCCGGGTTGGGCAGCCAATTTGTCCAGCTGGTTCGGGTTAACGATCAGTGAAGCACCGTTGAATACTTTCTTATAGCGGTGAATCACCTGTCCACCGGTTACACCAGCCAGCATGGCAGGATCGACGGCTCGGTCGAAGGTGACGATTACACTGACAGGTTCGAGCTCACCGGCACCATTGATCGAGCGAGCCAGCTGGTTTGGTGAGCGGGTGTCCTTATCGCCAATATAGGCGCTGGAAATCGAGTTGACCGTGACGGATTGCGGCGCTGGTCGCATGGTGTTGTCCTGAGCCGATGCGGCAGTGGATAGGGACAGCACCAGTGCCAGGATGATAAGCAAATTAAAAGTTTTTCGTTTCATTATCAGATTCTCCTCGGTATAAATTTTTCACTGGCCTTAGTATGAATTAGCGTACTGCAGATGCGCGTTTAACTATAGTGCCGATACTCCCTCCTTTCAAATGGCCTGGTGTGATTGACATAAATTCGAAAAAAACTGACCTGGCGAAAAAGCAATGTACGGATTCTTGACCAATGGTCAAGGTTTGTTCATTAGTTTTTAATTCTAGATGAAACCTAACAAAAAAGCAAGATTATTTCCGAATTTGATATTATTGACACTTTTTATCTTTATTGCTCAACCTCGCAGCCAGTAAATTACCGCCACGCTGATCCCGATTACCACGACCGCGAGTCGCAGTGTGGAAGCCTTCACCCGGCTGGCCATCTTTCCACCCAATGCTCCACCACCCAGGGCGCAGACCGCCATCACCAGTGCCGCGCTCCAGACCACCTGCTCTGAAAATATAAAATACGTCGCCGCCGCGATGTTGACGCTGAAGGAGATGCTCTGTTTGAGCGCATTCAGGCGGGTGAGGGTGTCTTCCAGGGTCAATCCAAGCGCCGCCAGGATGATCACACTCAACCCTGCCCCGAAATACCCTCCATAGATCGAGGCCAGGCCAACAGGCAGCGCCGCCCAGCCTTCAACGGCACCACGACCGGCTGCCTGAACGGATTTTCGGCGGGTCAGCAGGCGACGTAAAGGCTCCTGGACCGCCAGCAAACAGGAAGCCAGCAGGATCAGGTAAGGAACCAGCTCGCGGAACAGCTTCTCACCGGTATTCAGCAGCAGCAGACCTCCCAGGATACCTCCCACCGCACCAACCGGCAGGAACAGGCGCAGCCGGCGTCCCTGACCTTCCAAATCCTTGCGCTGCGCCAGAGTCGCTCCCAGGTAGCCCGGTACCAGTGCTACCGTATTCGTAACGTTGGCGCTGATAGCAGGCAGACCCACCAGCATCAATACCGGAAAGCTGATCAGCGTCCCGCCTCCCGCTAGCGCGTTTATCAGCCCGGCAGCTGCTGCTGCCAGACCAACCAGCACATAATCAAAGATTTCCATCAAATAATTAAAGACTCCTGAGAGACTAATTCTATCACAGCAGAATCTTGTACGTGAGTATGAACGTTTAACCTATCCAGGTTTCCTTGCCATAGCCCACATCGAGAGCGCAGTCCCAGGCATCGGGCCGCTAAAGACGACATCAAACCCGTGCTTGCGATAAAACGGCAGGTTTCGTTCATCATGCGTCTCCAGATAACAAGGAAGTCCAGCCTCATCCATTCGTTTTAATACGGGATCCAGCAATGCGCTGCCCATCCCAACTCCCTGGTAATCTGGATCAACTGCAAGCACCCACAAATATGCATGTTCACCTGGCATTTCCCTTTTATGAATCGAGACCGAGAATGAATCGTAGATTTGAGAGCGATAGGAGGAGTGAAAACCCAGATGATACATCCCAGTGAACCAACCATTTCTGAAGTGATTATTCTTGTCGAATACCTCGGCACCTGGTATCACCCAGCTCGCGATGCCTTCTATCCCTTGGGTTACCCAATTTTCCCCATGCTGCATGCAGAATCGAATTGCGTAACCCATGTACCATGCCAACGACCGGTCACGGCTCTTTTCTTCAGGTAAAACATAGGTAACCAGCGGATATTCGTAAAATGCCCGGAAAAGCACCTGATATACCTGCTCCAGGCAATTCGGTTCTAATTTATTGACCGTTTGGTTCCCACGTGATTGTATAATATTTCACCTTTGTTTATTTTTAGACTCTTTTGAAATAAGGAATTCCTTCAACAACCGTGACTTTCTGCTCACTTCTGCTTGTACTCCAAGCTTTAGGGACTTATCGATGATGTCGACGATTTCATCCGCCAGACTCTCATCGATTGTCAGGGGCGGGAAAATGCGAAAATCATCCAGCGAAATCAGCAAACCACGATCCAGAACATCAAGCAGGAAATTGAAGATTCCTTCTGCGGGGTAGGGTTGCTTCGATTTGCGGTCTTTGACCAGCTCGATGTGCAGCATCAGGCCTTTACCGCGCACCTCCCCGATAATTTCGTGCTTATCGACCAGTCCTTCCAGGCCAGATTTCAGGTGCGCGCCAACCCTGGCAGCATTCTCAGGCAGGTGGTCGCGCAGGATGATCCCAATGGCTGCCAACCCAGCTGCCGCGCACACTGGCTGGCCGCTGTTGGTTGAGCCATGCATGAAATATTTATCCTGGCCTAAAAACCGTTGGAAAATTTCACCTGTGGTCAGGGTCGCGCCGAGCGGCAGGTAGCCACCACTGATGATCTTTCCCAGGCACAGGATATCCGGTTGGATTTCCCAATCCTTGCTGAAGAACAGCTTTCCAGCCCGGCCAAATCCGGTCGTCACCTCATCGGCAATCAGCAGCAGGCCGTAACGCCGGCAGATTTCCCCAACCCGCTGGTGGTATTCATCAGGTGGAACGATCACACCTGCCTCACCCAGAACAGGTTCGTAAAGGAAGGCAGCAACTGTCTCCGGTCCTTCCTTTTCAATTGCCAATTCTAATGCCTGAGCGCAGGCCAGCCCACACTGCGGATATTTCTCGCTGCCATAGGAACAGCGATAACAATAAGCAGGCTCGATCTGGACGAATCCCGGTAAAAGCGGGCCATATTTCTCTGCCAGGTCCTCGCTCCCAGATGCACTGCAAGCCGCAAAAGAATATCCGTGGTAGGAATGGTGCAGAGTGATTACCTTATAGCGCTGATGGTCGTGCTTATCCGGGCTCTGCCGGTGGAACTGGCGGGCAATTTTGAGGGCCGCTTCCACGGCTTCAGTGCCATCGGATGTCAGGTAGGCATGGGCAAAATTGCCAGAAGAAATTTCTACCAGCCTGGCAGCCAGCTCCATGGCCCGGGGATGAGTCAAACCCCAGGAGGAGCTGAATGGCAGCTCACGCAGCTGTTTGACGGCCGCCTCGATTATTTCTGCGCGCCCGTAACCTAGGGCGAAATTCCAGGCGGCGGAGTTTCCCAGGATGTAGCGCTTACCACGTTGATTGAAAACGTAGTTTCCCTCCCCCCTCACCAGGACAGTCGGCCCAAATCCGAAATAGGATCCGAATTGATCCATCGGCGTGTATGGATTCCACTGGTGCGTCGGAATGCCTGTGGATCGCGACTTAGCCATTATTTTCTCCTTTCCAAATCAACAATACCCCGAGTTCGGTCTAGAATCCGGCGAAAATAAGCTAAAATTAAGTTACAGACCGTTCACATTCCTGCATTTCTACTATAGCATAAGAATAAAAAACTTCAAGTGAGAAAAACAACATGACGATCGTGAGCACCCCAATATCTGAAGACAGGTTACGCTACTTATTCAAATACTTCAACCGCTTCATGGTTTTAATTTGGCGGCTGGGATTCGAGCGCTATTTTAACGGTTCAACCTTTGCAGGGTACATCATGGTGCTTAAACACCAAGGCAGGAAGAGCGGCAAGACCTATCACACACCAGTCAATTTCGTTCGAATGGATGGAGACATCTTCTGCATGGCTGGCTTCGGCGTGCACTCCGACTGGTACCTTAACCTGCAGAGCAATCCGGATGTTGAAGTCTGGCTGCCGGATGGGCGCTGGTCTGGCACCGCTGAAGTACTGGCGGGAGCGGAGAACCGACTTCTCATTCTGCGCCAACTGATCATCGCCTCGGGATTTGCTGCACCAGCTTTCGGACTGCACTTAGAACGCATGACAGAGCAAGATCTGGAGGAACTTCTGGAATCTTACCGCCTGGTACGCATCCGGCGTAATTCCGCCCTGACCGGAGCCGGCGGTCCGGGCGACCTGGCCTGGGTCTGGCCCTACACCACCCTGGCTCTGCTACTGTTGCTGGTCTTCCGACCGCGCCGTAAGTAAAAGACTTATCCTACATGGATATCGAAAGCAATCCAAACCAGCATTGAATAATGTTATATGCTCCGGCAGATAATCTGGTCAAAATGGTCCAGCGAATGAAAGGAAATATATAGAATATGCAGCAGCTCTCTTTTTTCGCCGATTATATTGAGAAGATTCGCGCGTTGCACAATTTAATCCGGACTGAAATCTCCGACCTTCCACAGGAAGCCCTTGATTGGTCACGAGCTACAGGAGACAATTCAGTGGCAGTTCTGACAGTGCACATCTCTGGCGCCTACAAGTATTGGTTCAGCGATATAATCGCCGGGATTCCTTCTGGGCGTGATCGTGACGCTGAATTTCTGACTTCCAACCAGCCGGCTCACGCCATCCTGCAGAAACTTGACCAATCGATGGAACTGATAGAAACAGTTATAAGCCAGCTTACGCTGGAGGATTTAATCTCCACTCGCATCTCCCCTCGCGATGGGAAATCGTACAGCGTCGGATGGGCGATGCTGCATGTTTATGAACACACAGCACTGCACCTGGGACATTTGCAGATCACCAGGCAGATGTGGGAAGCCAGGAATGATACAGCCTGAGCCTGGGGTATTTGCCTCGTTATGTTATGGAATCCTGCGGCTCCTGGGCTGGCAGATGGCAGGCGCCTTCCCGGACTCGCCGAAATTTATTATGGTCGGCGCTCCGCACACCTCCAATTGGGATTTTATCTACGCCATGTTGTTCAAATATGCTTCGGGGCTGCATTTCAAGTGGATTGGCAAAGCCTCCCTGTTCAAGCCACCGTTTGGCAGCCTGTTCTTGCGTCTGGGGGGAATCCCGGTATTCCGAGAGAAAAAATCAAATTTTGTCGCCCAGATATCCGAATTATTCGATCGATCCGAGCAGCTGGTGATTGCGATTTCACCCGAAGGCACTCGCCAGCAAACAGCGTATTGGAAGTCCGGATTCTATTACATGGCAGTCGGTGCCCGTGTGCCCATCGTGCTCGCATTCGTGGACTATGCAAGCAAGCAAGTCGGGTTGGGGCCGGAGCTGTATCCCACGGGTGATATCCAGGCTGATTTTAAGCAAATCCAGGCCTTTTACTCCGACAAACGCGGTGCGCACCCCGCGAACCAGAATCCCATCACCCTCCAGCCCCCTATCGAACAATCCACATCTCAACCACAGAAAAACGAAAAAACCTGAGTCGACGCGCTCGTGTCACATCTGATTCTCTCGCATTTCCAGGTCGAGCCCCTTTTCAAATTGAGATCCTCCCTCCCGGCTACGGTTGAGATTTCCACCGATTTAGGCTTGAGCAAAACGAACTTCAACCTGGCGGAAGGAGGCCTGGTACTGCCGGATTGGGAATCCCTGACCTGGCCATTGCTTGAAGAGATCGCTGCCAATCCCAACAGCTGTTTCACCTGGGACGGGGAAAAATTGGGCAAAGCAGCTTTCTTTTCCGAGCAATCAGGGCGCCTGTACAGCCTGTATCCCACCACGGCAGCACCCAGCATGCTGGTTTCGGGCATTCCGATGCACCGCATTAAAGGCACCACACCTGACCGAGATACGCAAGAGAAGCTGAAAGCGGCTGGCAGCCCACACGGGGCAGCGCTGGATACCTGCACTGGCCTGGGGTACACCGCCATCGCGGCTGCCCGGACCGCCAACCGGGTGCTGACTATCGAGCTGGATCCAGCCGTCTTGCAGCTGGCAAGCCAGAATCCCTGGTCTGCGGAGCTGTTTAAGAATCCCAGGATCGAGCAGCGCGTGGGTGACAGCAGCCAGGTTCTGGAGCAGCTGGGTGACGGTGTTTTTTCCTGGGTGCTGCATGACCCGCCCATGCTGGCTCTGGCAGGAGATCTTTATGGTATTGAGTATTACCACCAGCTTTACCGTGTGATGCGGCCGGGGGGCAAGTTATACCACTATATTGGTGATCCTGATTCTTCATCAGGCGCCCGGGTAATGCGTGGTGTGGTCCAGCGCCTGGCACAGGCCAGATTCCGCGACATCCAGCGCCGGCCGCGAGCTTTTGGCGTTACAGCTTTGAAGTAAACCGATGTCCAGCTATAAGTTAACCATCTTCTGTCCAAAGGATATCAACCCCCGTTTACTGATCACTGTCTTCTTATCACTGTCTACTGTTCACTGACACTGTTTACTTCCCCTGAAAACGGTATAATTCTGCTATGCCCGAGAATTCCAGGCCATTCAAACCATATACCGTCGGCGTTGACGTGGGAGGCACGAAAATCGCCGCTGCGCTGGTGGATGCGCACGGCAGGCTGTTTGGAAATACCCGCTGTCCAACGGAAATTTCGAGCCCCGAAGCCACGCTGGATGGCATCGCCTCGACCGTGAGCCAGGTGATCAAATCTACAGACGTCACGGCCAGTGAAATTCGCGGGGTGGGCCTCGGCATACCGGGCACCGTCGATGCACCCCTCGGCCTGGGCCTGGCCTCGGTGAACCTGAACTGGAGAAATGTGGCGGTGGTCGAGGGATTGGAGCAGCGGCTGTCCATTTCCTGCCGCATCGAAAACGATGGCAGGGCGGCTGGATTGGGTGAAGCGCGCTTCGGTGCAGGTGCAGGGAAGAGCAGCCTGGTCTTCCTGACCATCGGCACCGGGGTAGCTGCCTCGGCCATCCTGGATGGAAAAATCTGGCGCGGCTCACATGGGCTGGCAGGGGAGATCGGCCATGCCTCATTCAACCCGGATGGTCCGCAGTGTAAATGCGGCGGCAAAGGCTGTCTGGAGGCCTTGGTTTCCGGTCCGGCTATCGCAGCCCGGGCTGCCGCAAAAGTCAAATCCTTCGAGCGCTCCGCGGATAGGGTTCCAGACGCACTGCGCAGTCCCGACCTGACCGCCCAGCAGGTGTTCGCAGCCGCCAGGCAGGGGGATGCCCTGGCGCTGGAGACGGTCGAAGAGACCTGTTCCTACCTGGCTGTGGCGATCCAGTGGCTGGCGCTGTCTTACGATCCGCAAGTGATCGTGCTGGGTTTCCTGGTTTAACCAATTCTCGTGGTTCTTGGTGGTGTTATTCAGGGAACTGGCATCATTGCTGCTGGTATCTAGCTTTTGATATATAAATAATAGGTGGTGAGGTAAGGCGGGAAGCCTGGTCTGGTGAAAACAATGATGCTGAGTTGGGCATTGCTTGGGATTGCTGGGCAACTGTGCTCGAGACTTTTTTTTATCATCGTCCCCCAGTTTGTAAGAGAACTGTGCAACATTCCTAACTTATAGTCTCAAGTAAAAACCAACTGTTCTTATTCTGGTTATAGTAGAATTATAAACTCAAGAATCGAGAAATCGAAGAATCGCTGACATTTAAAAATGGTCAAGGATAAGGGATGAAAGATTACACATTTTCTGTCATCGGCTCCGGCTTCATGGGCAGCGTGCTGGCGCGCGTCGCCAGCCAGCTGCCCTACGCTCGCTGTGTGGCTGCCTGCGACCTGCATCCGGAGCACGCCGAAAAGCTGGTCGGGGAAGTAGGCGGCGTAGCCTTCGAAGATTTCGAAGACATGCTGGCGAAGTGTCCGGCGGACGCCGTTATCATCGCCACACCCGAACCCGACCACCTGCAGCCGGTGCTGGCTGCCTGCAGGAGAGGCAGCCACATCCTGCTTGAAAAACCGATCGCCACCTCGCTAAGCGACGCCGATGGGATCATCAAGGCCTGTGCAGACGCGAAAGTCAAGCTCCTGGTCGGGCAAATCCTGCGCTTTGAGATCAACTACGCAATGATCCAATCCGCCATCGCCGAGGGCAGCATTGGGCGCTTTCTATCAGCCTACGCCCGGCGCGTTACACCGATCACCGAAGCCTACCGGCTGGGTGGTCGGGTCAGCCCGGTGTCTTACATAGGCGTGCACGACATCGACCAGTTCTTGTGGTACCACCCCATGCCAGTGCGCTCGGTATATGCCCACGCCCTGTACGGACGGGTGTGGGAGCAGCTGCGCACTTACGACCTGGCCTGGATGATGATCGAGTTCGAAGATGGGGCAGTGGCGGTGCACGAAGTTGGCTGGTGCCTGCCGGAGGAATGGGCCAAATGGGAGACTCCCAGCAGTTGGGGCGGCTTCGGTGACGTGCGCATGAACGTGATCGGCACGCACGGCAACCTGAACCTTGATTTCACCCCCATGGACCTGTTCGGCGTGAACCGCGAAGGCTGGAAGCACCCCGACACACGCCACTGGCCGAGCATGCACGGCAAGCTGGTGGGCGCAGCCAGGCTTGAAGTGGAGCATTTCTTCGACTGCCTGCGGGAGGATGGTACGCCCCTGGTGAGCGGTGAAGCTGCCAGGAACGCCATGGAGGTGATGCTGGCGGCGGAAATGTCGATCGCCGAAGGCCGCAAGATCGACCTGCCGCTGCGCTGAATCGATGGATACCTTGCGCACTATCATATTCGGGGGAAAAATCGTCACGCCTCATCATGTGCTGGAAGGCGTCTCGTTAGTAATTGAGCAGGGCAAGATCCTTTCTATCGATCCGGGCAATCGCCGCCCTCAGGATGGAGAAATGGGTATCGATGCCAGCGGGTATTGGGTGGCTCCAGGCTTGATCGATATCCATATGCACGGCGCTCTCGGGTACGACTTTATGGACGCCAGCCCGGAAGCGGTGAATACGATTGCCGCTCACTGCGCCCACCACGGTGTGACCAGCTTCCTTGGGACCACGATCAGCTCTTCGCCAGGCAGCATCCGGGCTGCCATCGATAATATAGCGGACAATCCGGTGTCAAAAAACGGCGCCCGAGCGTTGGGGCTGCATATCGAAGGGCCTTACCTGGACGTCAAATACCGTGGTGCACAGCCGGAACGCTTCCTGCGGGACCCGCATCCCGATGAATACGAAAGCTGGTTTGACAGCTGGGTCGTGCGCTTGGTGACCGTGGCGCCTGAACGAAACGGGGCGCTCGAAATGATAGATCAAGGCCATAAGAAAGGCGTCGAATTTGCAGTGGGTCACAGCGCAGCCACCTATGAGCAAATGACCTCAGCTGCAGACCACGGGCTGCGGCACGCCACCCACACCTTCAACGGTATGCCTGGCCTGCACCACCGCGAACCCGGTCCGGTGGGGGCGGTGTTATCTGACGACCGTATCTATGCGCAATTGATCGCCGACGGCGCGCACCTGCACCCGGCAGTGGTTAAGATCGCCGTATCTGCCAAGACGATTCAGCGGGCGGTGCTGATCACCGATTCGATCCGGGCCACCGGGCTGGCTGACGGGGAGTACGAGCTGGCGGGGGATAAAATCATTGTCAAGGAAGGAATCTCTCGCACCTTGGACGGTGGACTGGCGGGCAGCACTGTCACCCTGGACGCCTGCCTGCGCAACGCCATGCAGTTCGCAGGACTTACTTTCCAGCAAGCCCTGACCATGGCCTCTGCCACTCCTGCTGCCTCCCTTGGATTGGAGGGCGTCAAAGGTGTGCTGGCGCCCGGTGCGGACGCCGACGTCATTCTGTTCGACCAGGATTTACAAGTGCGAAAGACGATCCTGGAAGGCAGGCTGATCTACGAAGCTTAAGTAAGCCAGTCAAAACCTCACAGGCCAGTCCTGGCGTACTTGGCCAGGGTTTTCTTAAACCTGTGAGGCTTTTAAGATTATGGAGAACCCAATGAATCAGACAGCCTTTTTCCCTTCCGACGCGCCCTTACCCATCGGTCCTTATTCTCCAGCGGTCGCCTTCGGTAATTTCGTCTTCATCTCCGGGCAGGGACCGATGGATCCTGCCACCCAGACGCTGGTAGGTGGAGATATTTCCGCCCAGGCCCGACAGGTGTTCGCCAACCTGGATACCCTGCTGAAAACTTCCGGCAGCAGTCGCAGCCAGGTGCTGAAAGTCTCGGTTTTCCTGCAGAATCTGGACGATTTCCAGGCCATGAATGCGGTGTATGCCGGATTCTTCCAGGGCTGCACCTACCCGGCTCGCACCACTGTCCAGGCAGCCCGCCTGCCTTTGGATATCCTGGTCGAGATCGACATGATTGCGTTTAGGGAAGAGAGAATGGAAAGTGGAGAATAGAGAGTGGAGAGTCGAGGACTGATGGGTGGTTATTGATTTATGATTTATGATTTCTGATTTCTGATTACTGTTTACTGGTCACTGGTTACTGATCACTGGTTACTGATCACTGGTCACTGATCACTGGTCACTAGTTCCTGTGGAGCGAATACTGTATACTTGACCTCTTTCCACTGACTACTTACTACTGATCACTTCCCCCATGCCCTCTTCCTCCCTCGGTATCTTCTCTGCGCTGCTGGCTGCCCTCACCTGGGGTGGGGCCGATTACCTGGGAGGTTTTGCAGCCCGCCGCCTGAAAGCCTTCCAGGTGCTGCTGCTGGTGGCTTTGGCGGGGCTGGCTGCCATGCTGCTGTTGACCTTCATCGCCGGGGAGACCTGGCTCTCACCAACCGGCTTACTGTATTCAACGCTGGCGGGAATCTGTGGCTCTCTGGGCATCACAGCCCTGTACCGCGGGCTGACGCTGGGCAACACCGCCTTCGTAGCCCCACTGTCAGCCGTGATTGGCGCCACCACTCCGGTGCTGTTTGAATTCGTGCGCGGCAACCCGCCCGAACCTACCCAGCTGGTAGGTTTTATGCTGGCGCTATCGGGCATCTGGCTGGTCTCTCGCACTGCGTCCGAGCATACTGTCCCCCGCTTCACCGGTTGGCCTTTGGCGCTGATTGCCGGACTCGGCTTCGGGGGATTCTTCCTGTTGATCACCCAGGTGCCGGATGAAAGCGTATTCATGCCCCTGGTAGTGGTCAAGAGCGTGACAATCCTGCTGGCTCTTGCCGTCCTGGGCCTGCGCCGCGACGGCCTGCCTTCTGTTCGGCACAATCCCGTCGCCCTGTCGGCTGGACTGTTGGACGTAGCGGGAAATGTGCTTTACCTGCTGGCTTCCCGGTGGACGCGCCTGGATGTGGCTGCGGTTCTGGCCTCCATGTCTCCCGCGGTGGTGGTGATGCTGACACGGCTTTTCACTCACGAAGCCATCACACGCTGGCAGTGGATGGGAGTAGCAGTTTGCATCTCTTCGGTTGTCCTCATCACGATATAATTCCCATGAAAACGAAGACCTCACAAGCCTACGGTGACCTCACAGGTCTAAGAAGACCTGTGAGGTCAGATATATAAGAAACCGAAGAGAGGTGACAGATGGATCAGAAGCCAAAAATCCGCGCCGGTAGACGACGACCGACTGCACCTACCCAACCCGCCGAAAGGGAGCGCGCCGAAGCTCCGCAGCGGGAGCGCGAGCGTGAAGGCAGCGGCACACAACCTCCCAGCTACACTGGCGAAACCTCCGGAGGATCCCCATTCGGATCTGGCCGCAAGATGAGCCTGCCGGTAATGCTTTTGGTGCTGGCGATTCTCGCTGTAATTGCCATCTGCGGCGGCCCCAACCTGTTAGGCTCGCTGCTGGGCAGCACCGGGCAGGTATCCCCTCCGCAGGACTTCGAATCCCAGCCGCAAGACGAAGTAGGAGGTAACCTGCCTGCTCCCACCTCTGCGCCCATCCCTACCAAGAGACCCACGCTGCCGCCCTCAACTTCGACTGAGGACGATACCTGGCTTGTGATGCTCTACCAGGACGCAGACGATAAGGTGCTGGAGCAGGATATCTTCATCGACCTGAACGAAGCTGAGAAGGTCGGTTCCAGCGATCGCGTCCATATCGTCGCCCAGGTAGACCGCTATAAGGGAGGCTTCGAAGGTAACGGGAGCTGGAGTGATACCCGCCGCTACTTTGTCACCCAGGATGACGATCTGCAGACTGTGCACTCTGAAGTTGTGGAAAACCTGGGTGAAGTCAATATGGCGGATGGACAGTCGCTGGTAGATTTTGTCACCTGGGCGGTGCAGACCTACCCCGCCAGCAAACACGCTTTGATCCTCTCTGACCACGGCATGGGTTGGCCGGGTGGCTGGAGCGACTCTGGGGGAGGCGGCAGCGTCGACCGCAGCATCCCGATGACAGCTGCGCTCGGCGACCAGATTTACCTGATGGAGCTCGACCAGGCACTCGATCAGGCGCTGTCGCAGTCAGGCATCGATCAATTCGAGCTGATCGGCATGGACGCCTGCCTGATGAGCCACCTGGAGGTGCTCAGCGCGCTCCAACCGCACGGTCGATACATGGTGGCTTCGCAGGAAACGGAACCCTCCCTGGGTTGGGCCTATACCAGCTTCCTGCAGGATCTGGTGGACCAGCCGCAGATGGACGGCAGGCGGTTGAGCGAGCTGATCGTCGACAGCTACATCAAGGACGACCAGCGCATCGTCGATAACCAGGCACGCCAGGAATTTCTCAACCAGGGACGGCCGATGAGCAGCTTTTTTACTTCATTGGGTGGACCCAGCGCTGCGCAGCTCGCCCAGCAGCTGCAGGACACCGTGACATTGTCTGCCGTCGACCTGCAGGCAGTCGATCCCCTGGTGGCAGCTGTCGATGACCTGGCGCTGGCACTGAAAAATGAGAACCAGAATGACGTCGCCCGTGCGCGTACTTATGCACAATCCTTTACCAATATCTTCGGAAACCAGGTGCCGCCTTCGTACATCGACCTGGGCAACTTCACCGGCCACCTTTCCGGCCTTTTCGGCTCTTCGCCGGTTTCCCAGGCTGCCGATGCAGTGCGCTCCGCTCTCAGCCAGGCTGTTATCGCCGAGAAACACGGGCCGAAACGAGCCGGAGCGACCGGAGTTTCAATCTACTTCCCAAATTCCACCATGTACCGCTCTCCGGTCAGCGGACCGGCTTCATACACCGCCATCGCCAACCGCTTCGCCGCGAATTCGCTGTGGGATGATTACCTGGCATACCATTTTACAGGGCGTGAGTTCCAATCCTCCAGCCGCGAGATGGTCATCCCGGAATCCGGAACGCCGGTGCGCGGCCCGGGTTCGGGAGGCATCCAGGTTTCGCCGCTGACCCTCTCCAGCCAGACAGCTGCTCCAGGCCGGCCCGTGCTGCTGAGCGCGGATATCTCCGGCCAGAACATCGGTCACATCTATATCTTCGCCGGCTACCAGGACCTGGGTGCCAGGTCGATCATGGTGGCTGACACCGATTACCTGGAAAGTTCGGACACGCGCGAAATCGAAGGTGTATACTACCCCGTCTGGCCTTCCGGCCAGGAATTCACCCTGGAATTCGAGTGGGAGCCGCTTATGTTTGCCATCACCGACGGGGTTACGACCGCCCTGGCACTGCTCGATCCCGAAAGCTACGGCGCTTCTCCTGAAGACGCTATCTATTCGGTCGACGGCATCTACAATTTCGTGGACGGCAGCGAACCGCGCTCGGCGACCATGAATTTCAGCAATGGGTCGCTGCGCTCGGTCTTCGCATTCACCGGCGACCAGGCTGGCGCGCCGCGCGAAGTCACTCCACAGCCCGGTGACACCTTCACCATCCTGCAAAAATGGCTGGACCTGGATAGCTCGGGGAAGGTGGAAGAGATATCCACCCAGGACGGGGATACCCTGACTTTCGGCAGCGATCCATTCACCTGGGTGGAGCTGGATGCGGCGGTCGGCGAGTATATTGTCGGTTTCATTGTCACCGACCTGGACGGCAACCAGTACCCAGTGTATGCACAGGTGCGGGTGCAGTAAAAGGTAAGTATATGATTGAAAATATGGATTGGATTCATTCTGTGTTGAAAACCACACCCGAACGCTGGCTGAACCTGGCCGAAATGCTGCCTGCCGGGTTGATGAATGCCAGACCAGCACCATCGGAATGGTCTGCTTCGGAATGCCTGGTGCACCTGGCCGACCTGGAAGTGGGTGTTTTCCAGTTCAGGGTGCAGGCCATCCTGGATGGCCAGGATTTCCCGGCCTTCGATCCCGAAACGCAGGGAATTGTGCGCGAACCCGGTTTTTCTCCGCTGACTCTGGCCTGGAAATTCAACCAGCAGCGCAAAGATGGACTGGCACTGGTCGAAAAGCTGCAGGCGGCTGACCTGGAGAAAAAAGCCCGGCATGCCGAGCTGGGGATTGTGACAATGTCGGAGCTGCTGCACGAATGGGCGGCGCACGACCTGGTACATACCATGCAGGCCGAGCGCGCCCTGATGCAGCCGTTTATCCTGGGCTGCGGCCCGTGGAAGATTTATTTCGAGGAACATCTGATCGCCGGAGGAAACCGTGCCGCTTGAAATAGGACAATCAATTCACCATGATCGCTACCGCATCGACTCGCTGCTGGGACAGGGTGGCATGGGCGCGGTGTACAAAGCCTACGACTCCAGCCTGGAGATGGATGTAGCCATCAAGGAAAACCTGGAGACTTCTCCGCAAGCGCAGAAGCAGTTTGGCAGGGAAGCCAATATCCTGGCCCACCTGTCGCATCCTAACCTGCCGCGCGTCACCGATTACTTCTTTGTCCCCAACCAGGGCCAATACCTGGTGATGGATTACGTATCCGGAGAAGACCTGCACTCCATGACCCAGCGCCTGGGACGCCTGCCGGAGCCGCAGGTGTTGAGCTGGATAGGCCAGATCACCGATGCACTGGCTTACCTGCACGGTCAGAACCCGCCTATCATCCACCGCGATATCAAGCCCTCCAATATCCGCATCCGCTCGGATGGTCGCGCCATGCTGGTCGACTTCGGCCTGGCCAAGATTTACGACGTTAAACTGGCTACCACTATCGGCGCACAGGCAGTCACCCCTGGCTTCAGCCCACCCGAGCAGTACGGCGGCGGCAACACCGACACACGCTCTGACATCTACGCCCTGGGCGCCACGCTCTTCCATCTGCTCACCGGACAATCGCCGCCAGAAAGCGTGCTGCGTGCCATTAACGCTGCCCTGATGCCGTCGCCGCACCAGGTAAATCCAGAAATCAGCCCGCAGATGGATCAGATCATCATGAAAGCGGTCGAGCTGCCCACCGAGCGGCGCTATCAAAATATTAACGAGCTCAGCACCGCCCTGCAGCGATCCAAACCATTACCCCGAACGCCCTCTGGCGCAGAAGGAATCGAATCCACCGTGGACGAGCTTGCCACGCACGATCTTAACCAGGCGGCTGCCCCTTCGTCCCTGGCCGCTGCGCTTGCTGCAGCATCTGTTGCCTCTTCCTCACAGCTGAATATGGCCCCGGCTGGCTCTGCACCTTCGCAGGCACGAGTCGATGCAGCCTCGCTGACAGCCGATAAAAGCCCCTCCGCCAGGAAATTCCCGGTCTGGTTCCTGATCGCCGGCGGGGTGCTGCTGTGCCTGGTTTTGTTGGTCGCTGGCATGGGGATTTTCTTGCAGGGCGCCGGTAGGAACGAGCAAGCCGCTGCATCCAGCCAGACAGCTTTAGCCGCCCTGGCGACCGCCGCAATCGTCGAGCAAGCGGCAGTCTTACCGACCAGCATACCTCAATCTACAGTTACCCAAACACCACCCTCACCGACAGTGCCGGCCTCCACCGAGACGGTTTCCGGCCCGCCGGCCGCTTACAGCATGGTGGCAGCCCTGATCCCGCCGGAAGGCCAGGTACTGCGGGCGGTCGAAGCCAAAGACGATTTTGCCTATGCGCTTGCCAAGTCGGGCAGGCTGTATGTCTATGACCTGGGTAATCTGGCTCCCGGGGGGGAATTCGTCCAGCTAGATGCACCATCATCCGAACTGAGCTTGCTGAATGGAAACGGCCTGTTGCGCAGTGGTGACTACCTGTATGCTTTCGGCAACGCCGGCATCCAGGTGCTGGATATCAGCGACGCATCTCAACCCACCCTGATCACGCAGCACAAAGACCTGATGGTGTACAACCTGACCCAGTCCGAAGACTACCTGGTAGCGGTCGGCGAAGGGTTGATCATCGTTTACGATATCAGCACACCGAACAGCCCGCGCGTGCTGGGGAAACTGGGTACCGGGCAGGCCAAGAACTTCGCGGCCGTCGTGTACGAAAATTACCTGTACGTCTCGGAATACAGTGTCCAGGGTAATAAGGTCCGCAGCGTGCTGGAGGTCTATGATTTCAGCGATCCGGCACGACTGAAAGAAATCCAGCGCATCGATGCGGGCGAGCTGGCTTTTCACCTGAAGATTCTAGATGGCGTACTTCTGCGCTGCAATACGAACGATGTGGAAGCCTGGGAATTGAGCGTAAAGGATAACCCGCGCTTCGAATCCGCCGAGAATGCGGAGGCGCGAGCCTGTGCGGTAGACCAGGGCAACATTCTCACCAATGGGAACGTGCTGTCGCTGACGAACGGCACACTGCTGCCGCTGCAGTCTTTCGACGCCCAGGCTGAAGCCGGCAGCCTGCCAGCCAGCGCACTGGAGCAGACCGAGAATTTTCCTTACGGCAGTGCCGTCAGCCCGGACTACGTCTTCCTGACCCAGTCGGGCAGGATTATCGTGCTGGCTGGCGAATAACGCGCAGATGAAGATCATCGGTGGGATGTTCGGGCTGGAGGATTTTAGGGAGCTGCCCGAGCACCCTCCGCATTTCCTGCAGGGAAAGCACATCCTGCTCGCCAACGCCAGGTCAGGAATCCGGCTGCTGGTGGAACAGCTGCGTCCAGCGACTGTCTGGATGCCTTCATATCTCTGCGGCTCGATGGTACAGGCCGTAAACCCCGCAGTCTCCCGGATTCGATACTATGAAGTCGACTACGACCTGAACATCCCTTCCCTGGAATGGCTGGAACGCGTCCAGAAAGGTGACCTGGTGGTCTGCGTCGCATATTTTGGGTTCCCGGTTCAGAGTGGGCTGGTCAAAGCAGCCAGGGAGCGGTCAGCCTGGGTGCTGGAAGACGATTCCCAGGCCTTGCTTTCTCTCAACCACGATCCGGATGCCCATTTTCGGTTGTATTCGCCGCGCAAATTCTGTGGTGTCCCGGACGGCGCCATCCTGTCGGCTGAGGATCCTGATTTTGAATTTCCCTCCGAGCTGCCTCCGCCCCCACCTCGCTGGTGGTTGCAGGCATTAAATGCCTCGCTTCTCAGAGCGGAATTTGACGGGCACGGCGGTGATCGCGACTGGTTCCGGATTGCTAACCTGGTCGATGCGGCTGCACCGCTCACACCTCATCGGATGAGCGAGCTTTCGGAGGTGATCATGCGCTACCGGATTGACTACCCGTCCATCTCATCCCGCAGGATCGCCAATTACCAGTCGCTGCTCGACGATCTCGAGCATCTGGCCTTATTTCCATATTTACCGGCGGAAGTCGTCCCACTTGGATTTCCGGTACGTCTGGAGGATCGCGACCGGATCCGCCAGCTGCTGTTTGACCAGCAGATTTTTCCACCAGTCCACTGGGATATCCGCCGCTTTGTCCCAGAAAGCTTCCAGGACAGCCACCGGCTCTCCAGGCATGTCCTGACACTGGTATGCGACCAGCGCTACGATGCAGTGGATATGCACCGGACCGCTGAATTGGTTGTGAAACGCTGATGAATCAATTTCACGGCATTGGCTGATTAGGTCCAATGAAATTCGCTGCCTTCCAACCGTATTTCTTTCCATACCTGGGGCATTTCGATTTAATCAATCAGGTTGACAAATGGATTGTGTCGAACAGGCTGCAGTATATCGAAAAGGGCTGGATGAACCGCAACCGCATCCTGCATCCAGTCAGTGGGTGGACGTATATCAACGTCCCAATAACATCTCATCACTACGATATTCGCATCCAGGATGTAAAGATAATACCGTCATCGGAATGGAAAACCAGGATCTTTGGTCAGCTGGCGCACTATAGAAGACAGGCGCCATTTTATTCGAGCGTACTGCAGCTGGTGGAACACTGCCTGGAGAACGACACTGATTCGCTCGCAGAATTTAACACCTCGATTCTGCAAAAAGTTTGCGAATACCTGGGCATCCACTTTGACTATCTATTGGAATCGGACCTGGAAATACGAAGGCAGGCTCATGCAAACCTGAGCGATTGGATCTGTGCGATCGCCGTCAACCTGGGTGCAGATGAGTTTATCAACCCGCCGGGAGGTGTGCATTTGTACGACCGACAGCGCTTCAAGGCTTTGGGTGTAAAATTAACCATTCAAAGCTTCACAAACATGGTATACGAAACAGGAGGGTATACTTTCGAGCCTGCGCTTTCGATCCTCGATGTGATGATGTGGAACTCACGCACCGAGATCAAACAATACCTGGATACTCCCAAAGAAATCTGGTTCGAAAGCACGAGACCATTACAAGGATGAATTCCTGCAGATGCCATCATCAAATGAACAAAAAAATTGGAACGATAAACCAAATCATTCACGCGCAGGCTGTGTCGCAGCCGCAGGCCACCGCACTGCTTTCACCTGGTCTCCCATCCCTGCACTACGCCAGTTTGGGGCGAAATGTCATGAAAATCGCGCTCGAACTGGAAGAAACAGGAATCCAGCGCCGGGAACGGGTGGCGATCGTGCTGCCGGGTGGTGCGGAGAGCGCGCTGGCTTTCCTATCCGTTTCTTGCGCGGCAGTCAGCGCACCGCTCAATCCCAATTACCAGCTGGCTGAATTTGATTTCTATCTCTCCGACCTGGAAGCCAGGGCGCTGCTGACCCTGGAAGGATACCAGACCCCTGCACGCAGCTCAGCCGCTGCCCTCGGCATTCCTGTGCTGGAACTGGCCTCCGTGCCGGATGGCGCTTCATTGTGGTTCGACGTTCATGAATCAAAAAGCATTTCAGAAGGACAGCCGTCTGATCCTGCTCCAGATGACCCCGCCCTGGTGCTGCACACTTCAGGCACTACCTCGCGTCCCAAGCAGGTGGTCCTGACTCACGCCAACCTGGTCGCATCTGCGAAACACATCAGCGGCTGGCTGTCGCTCACAAACAATGACCGCTGCCTGAACATTATGCCGCTCTTCCATATCCACGGGATCATGGCAGCACTGCTTGCCAGCCTAACCGCCGGCGGGAGCGTGATCTGCACGCCTGGTTTTAATGCGCCCAGGTTCTTCGAATGGATGGAAAGCTTCCAGCCCACCTGGTACTCCGCCGTTCCGACCATGCACCAGGCAATCCTGGGTAGATGCGGTGAGCACCAGGCGCTGGTTGAACGCAATCCGCTGCGCTTCATCCGCTCTTCCTCGTCTTCCCTACCCCCCCAGCTGATGCACGAGCTGGAAGCGGCATTCAAAGCCCCGGTCATCGAGTCTTATGGCATGACGGAGGCCGCTCACCAGATGGCCAGCAACCCGCTGCCGCCGCGCCCGCGCAAGCCCGGCTCAGTGGGTCTGCCGGCCGGACCACGGGTGGCGATCATGAAGGAAGATGGTGGGGAGCTGGGCCAACCGGGCGAGCTGGGTGAGATCGTGATCCGTGGGCCGAATGTAACCGGGGGATACCACCGAAATCCGGAAGCCAACAGCAAGGCTTTCTCCGACGGCTGGTTTCGCACCGGCGACCAGGGGTATTTTGACCAGGATGGCTATCTATTTATCACGGGGCGGCTTAAAGAGCTGATCAACCGGGGCGGTGAAAAGATCTCACCGCGCGAAGTGGAAGAGGTCCTGCTCGACCACCCCGCCGTATCCCAGGCGGTCGTCTTCGCCCTGCCGGATACACAGCTGGGGGAAGATGTGGCGGCAGCGGTCGTCCTGCGTGATGACACGGCGTCCGAGGTCTCCCTGCGGCAGTTCCTGGCCAACCGGTTGTCGATTTTCAAGGTGCCCAAACGCATCCTGATATTGGACGAAATCCCTAAAGGCGCCACCGGTAAGGTGCAGCGCATCGGCCTGGCTCAGCGACTTGGGTTTAGTGCTCAAACATCGAAAGTGGAGGACAAAACCAGCCCTGAAGCATTCAACCCGCAGCCACATGATGCGCTGGAAGCAAAACTGCAGGAATTGTGGTGTGAAATCCTGATGCTGCCGGAGGTGGGAGTGAACCAGCGCTTTATAGATGCCGGTGGTGATTCGATGCTGGCGGCGCTGCTCTACGCCCGCGTGCAGGGTGAATTTGACGTGGAGCTGACGCTGCTCGACTTTTTTGACGCCCAAACTATCGAAGAACAGGCCTCCCTCGTCAAGAACAAGCAAGCCTGATACCAATTTTCAGGATGTGTGCATGGAACCGAAAAAGATTCTTATCCTGGGCGCAGGCGTATACGCCGAAGAAGTGGCTGACCTGGTTTTCGACTGTGAGGGCTACCAGCTGGTGGGATTTATCGATGAATTCAACCCTCCCGGAGCCAGCATCAAAAAAATGAACTTGCCGGTGTTCACCCTGGGTGAAGCAGCCGAATTCAGCGGGTCGCTGTACCTGGTAAGTGGAGTGGGCGGTAGTAAAAGGGAAGCCTTTATCCTGCGGGCGATTGAACTCGGTTTCCGATTCGTAACATTGATCCATCCCGCATCCATCGTCTCAAAAAGCGCCGTTATCAGCACGGGTACCGCCATCCGGGCGGGCTGCGTGGTAGCTGCCAATGTAAGAATTGGCCAGCACGTGATAATCAACAGAGGTGGCTTGATCGGACACGACGTGGTCATCGGCGATTTTGTCCGGCTTGGTCCGGGTGTGAATATCGCTGGAATGACCGTGATTGGTACTGGGACGGAGATCGGCATGGGGGCGAATATCGTCGATAATATTAAGATCGGCCATCATTCTTTTATCGGCGCCGGCTCATTGGTAACGCGCGACGTGCCGGACCTGGTACAGGTAGTGGGCATGCCTGCCCAGGTCATCCGCCGGCTGGATAAAGTGGAATGAGACGGATCGGCATCGTTTTCTGGGCAAAAGGCGATGGCGTCGCCACGCTGCACTCGCAGATCGTCAAGCGGCTGGGCTACGAAGTTGAAAATTTCTATAGTGACCAGAAACTCCCGGAAGTCCTGGATCTGATCCTGCTGTTCGGCCCGTGGGGCAGCATGCTGCCGCTCACCATCCAGCTCATCGCAATGCCGCCGGCACAGCGCCCCAGGCTGGTGTGGTGGCTGAGCGAGCAGCTGCCCAATCCTGCCCTGCCGGAGTGGCTGCGGTACGGTGGTGGTTGGCTGCGCACCCACCTGGAACGCCTGGCATACATGGAGTGCCCGGACGGCAGCTGGAAGCAGCGCGGCAGGATGGGGAAATACCTGGCATCCAAGGCGACACGCTTCCGCTATTATGGTGACCTGCTGTGGCTGAAGCGCGAGGGAATTCTGACCTGCGTGGTGCAGGGATCGGGATTGTCGAAGCGCGTGCTGGAAAAACGCGGTTTCAGGATTTATTCCCCGCCAAGCCCTAGCAGTTTTCCAGAGTGGGGAGCCGACCTGCAGCTTGAGCGCGATATCCCGGTGCTGTGGATTGGCAAGGTCGCTACCCGACGGCGCCGGCGCTTGCTGGAGCGGGTTGAGAGTGAGCTCGGCGAGCATGGGGTGCAGATGCTGCGCATTGACGGCGAACGGCATCCCTACGTGTTTGGAGACGAGCGTACGGTACTCCTGAACCGGACAAAGGTGGTATTGAACCTGCTGCGGGCGGAATGGGATAACAACGCCATGCGCTTTCAGCTGGCGGCGCTGAACCGGGCGTTGGTAGTCACCGAGCCGATGCTGGACCAGAGGACATTCGTCCCAGGCGAACACCTGGTGGAAGCGCTGGTCGAAGAAATCCCCGACCGCATCCTACATTACCTTGCTCACGAAGATGAGCGCCAGGCGATCACCGAGCAGGCCTACCAGCTGATCACACGACATAAGCGGGAGGATGTGATCGCGCAGCTGCTGAAAGATTTCTTGGGCGAATATGAAGGTGACAGTCACTCAGGAAAGTGACTGTCACCTGGTTTTCCACCTATTACTATCTTATATGTGATATAATTTTGCCCCGAGGTGGGTTTCCACCAGCGTTTGTGTGTTCCTGTATTAACAAAGCGAAAAACCGAATTGACCACCTGCCCGAACTGCCAAGCTGAAAACCGCCCCGGCGTGCGCTTTTGCGATAACTGCGGCAGCCCGCTGGAAATTTCCTGTCCCAGCTGTTCTTTTACCAATCGACCCGGAGCCAGATTCTGTAATAACTGCGGAAATCCGATGCCGTCTGCTTCCCCTGTGGGGACTATGCCACCACCTGGACAAGCCTCACAGCCCGCAGAGGGGACACAGGCGGGAGCTCCCTCGGACGTGCCGAACCAGTCCGCACGCCTGAAACAGCTCATCCCCAGCGCCTATGCCGACAAGCTGGACGACGCACGCCTGCAGGGAGTGATGGAAGGCGAGCGCCGCATCGTCACCATCCTGTTTTGCGACGCACAGGGATCAACCGCCGCAGCCGCACAGCTCGACCCGGAAGAATGGACCGAGATTATCAACGGCGCCTTTGAGCGCATGATCAGCCCGGTCTACAAGTACGAAGGCATCGTGGCGCGCCTGATGGGAGACGCCATTTTAGCCTTCTTCGGCGCGCCGATCGCCCACGAAGACGACCCCACGCGCGCGGTGCTGGCTGGCCTGGAGATCGTGCAGGAGATGCTGACTTACTGTGACCAGGTCAAGAAGCGCTGGGGGGTGATGATAAACACGCGTGTCGGGATCAATACCGGGCTGGTGGTGGTGGGAAAAGTCGGAAACGACCTGCAGATGGAATACACCGCCATGGGCGACGCCATCAACCTGGCCTCGCGCATGGAACAGACCGCAGAGCCGGGTACGGTGCAGGTCGGAGAAGATACCTATAAACTGGTGGCTCCTTTCTTCGAGCTGCAGGACCTGGGCGAGATGCAGGTTAAAGGAAAAGACGAGCCGGTGCACACCTACCGTCCCCTGAAACCGAAGGCCCTGCCTGGCAGCCTGCGCGGCCTGGAAGAACAGGGCCTCAGCTCCCCGCTGGTCGGGCGCGAAGGTGAGCTCAACCTGCTTTCACAGAAATTGGACGCTTTGCATTCAGGACGCGGGGCCTTGATCCTGGTGGTCGGTGAAGCCGGGTTGGGAAAATCGCGCCTGATCACCGAGCTTCGCCACCAGTATTCTTCTAATGGAAAACCCGACTTGCAATGGCTGGAAGGGCAATCGATCTCTTACCGGCAGTCCTCCGGTTTCTACCTGTGGCGCCAGGTGATCCGCCAGGCAGTGGAAGCTCTGGAAAGCGATTCACCGAGTGAAGTACGCAGTAAAATCATGGAGCACTGCACCTGCAGCAGCCTGCCAGGGGGTGACATCCCCTTCATGGAAGCTTTGCTGGGGGTGGAGAGCGAGCAATCCCTGGCGGAAATCAAGGGCTATGAAGGCGAAGCCCTGGTACACCGCATGACCGAAGCCACGCGCGGCTTTCTGTCTGGCAAGGCGCAGGAAATGCCGCTGGTGATCGTGCTCGACGACCTGCACTGGACAGACGCGGCTTCACTCGACCTGCTGGTCAACCTGTCGGACCTGACCCGACTGCAGCGCCTGCTTATCATCGGCATGCTGAGGCCGGATAAGGATGCTGGCAGCTGGAAAGCGCGCCAGCGGCTGCAGGATAGGCTGGGCTCAGATTACAACGAGATATCGCTGGCGCCCCTGACTGGGGAGACTTCCCGCCGCCTGCTTTCGAACTTGCTGGCATTCGAAGACCTGCCGGAGGAAGTGCGCCAACTGATCCTGGAAAAAGCAGAAGGCAATCCCTTCTACGTGGAGGAAGTGATCCGCTCCTTGATCGAGAGCGGCATCCTGGTGAAAGAAAGCAACGGACGGGCAGGACGGACGATGTGGCGTGCGCTGCGCGAAGTCGATCAGATCAACCTGCCGGAAAACCTGCAAACCCTGCTGATCGCCCGCATTGACCAGCTGGATGAAGAATCACGCCACACCTTGCAGCTGGCGTCCGTGATCGGGCGCACATTCTACTACCGGGTGCTGGAAGCCATCAACCAGGTGCCATCCTTGGGGAAAGGCGAGCTGGAAAGGCAGC
>Ga0209254_10001069_pt1 | contig 24197 bp, 29 predicted proteins | sample FrelakmetDIP11DI_FD_187148 | JGI IMG/M metagenome (GOLD analysis project Ga0209254, IMG submission 187148) | Freshwater lake sediment microbial communities from the University of Notre Dame, USA, for methane emissions studies - DIP11 DI (SPAdes)... | ecosystem: Environmental > Aquatic >...
CTCCTCGCCGAGCGTCGTCTTTCCCGCGCCCATGAAGCCGGCGAGCGCGAGGTGCCGGCCTAGGGCGTGCGCGGCCACTGGATGCGCTCGAGGTAGGCACTGTGCGCGCCGACGAAGTCGACGATCGCATCACCGCCGAACTTGTCCCTGGCGCTGCAGGCGAGCTCCCAGGCCACCGCAGCCTCCGCGACGACCGCGAGCGCCTCGACGGCCTGGACGTCGCTGCGCTCGACGAGCGCCTGAGCTGCTTCGCCGGTCTCGAGATCGACCGAGTCGAGCGGCTTCATCAGCGTCGGCAGCGGCTTCATCGCGGCGCGGACGACGAGCGGCTCGCCGTTCGTGATCCCCGCCTCGAGCCCGCCGGCACGGTTCGTGCGGCGTACGAGGCCCGGGTCGATCTCGTCGTGTGCCTCGGAGCCGCGGACGCGTGCGAGCGCAAACCCGTCACCGACCTCGACGCCCTTGACGGCCTGAATGCCCATCAACGCGAACGCGAGCCGCGCGTCGAGCCGGTCGGACTTCTCCGCGTAGGAGCCGAGCCCCGGTGGGAGACCCTCCGCGACGACCTCCACGATGCCCCCGAGCGTGTCGCGGTCCTTGCGGGCGGCGTCGGTCGCCTCGCGCATGCCGTCGTCGCCCCGCGCTCCACCGATCTCGACCGGCCGGCCGGCGACCGAGATTCCGATTGTGGCGAGCAGGGCCTTGGCGACGGCGCCTGCGGCCACGTGGGTGGCGGTGTGGCGGGCACTCGCGCGCTCCAGCGAGTTACGAACGTCGTCGTGGCCGTACTTGAGGACACCGGCGAGGTCGGCGTGGCCGGGGCGCGGCAGGGTGACGGGCTTGACGCCCTTCCCGTGCGGCTCGCCCTCGGGCTCCCACGGATTCATCCCCCACGTCCAGTTCTTGTGGTCGAGATTGCGCACGAGGAGCGCCAGCGGCGTGCCGAGCGTGCGCGCGTGCCGGAGACCCGAGAGCACCTCGACGGTGTCGGTCTCGAGCTGTTGGCGCGGGCTCCGCCCGTACCCGAGCTGGCGGCGACGCAGGTCGGCGTCGATCGCGGCGCGGTCGAGCCGCAGCCCCGCAGGCAGGCCGGTGAGGACGGCCAGGAGCGCGGGACCGTGGGACTCACCTGCGGTGACGAGGCCGAGAGCCATGACGCAAGCCTAGATGGTTGATCGGGAATGGGCGTGCGTGTCGGGGAGGGCGCTACTGCCGACGCCCGAGCCGTAGCACCTGGTCCTCCGAGATCCTCGGCCTGGCCCGATAGACGAAGACCTCCACCTGTCGAGCCAGCCCGCACCGTAGGCTCAGCGACTCCTGCGGGCTGAGTTCTCCTCGAGCCGCGCCTTGACGAGCTTCTCCACGAGCGCCGCCGTAAGCGGCACGTCGGAGGTGAAGCGGATCGTCCCCTTCCCCGCCAGGAACGGCTCGAGCTCCTCAGCGTATGCGGCCATCACCGTCGTGCTCATGGGGAACAGGCTGCAATGGTTCTTGAACGCGGCGTAGGAGACGAGCACACGGTCGCCGTCCCGGAACGACGGGATCTGGTAGCTGATCGCCTCCGTCGCCCCGGGGGCGGCCGCCCTGATCGTCCGCCGCAACTCCTCGAGCGCGGCGCGCTGTTGTGCCGGCAATGCGGCGATGTACTCCTCGACGTCAGCAAGGGGATCCATGCAGGCCTCCACCGGTGAGGGACGGACACGCGGCCCTCGTCGTGAGCGGACTCGCCGGAATTCGCAGCGCCGCCCGTCCGATCGACAAGAGGGGCGGCGCTGCGACACGTGACGCTCAGGCCTGGTCGAGCTCCGCGAGGGCGAGCTCGATCCCGAGCGCGCGAACCATCTTGCTCGCCGCGGACGCGACCCGCGCAGATCCCACGATCGGCGCGATCGCGGCAAGCATTCCCTCGATCTGCTCGGCGTCGACGTCGACGTCGCCGGCCATCTCGAGGTTCAGCATGTACGAAACCGGCGGCGCGTCGACGGCCACGAGAGCGGCCATCCGCACCAGCATGAGCGACTGGACATCGAGGGTCGATGCCTCGATTCCCGCCAGGTTCATCGTCTTGAGGAGGTCGAGGATGGGCGAATCGGAGGCCTGGTCTGCCATTGCGACTCCTTCGGCTTCGGTGGTTGATGTCGTCCGACGCCCTCGATGCTGACAGATCGGCCTCGACGGCGGCTGATCGACCGCGGTTCCGCGACCACATGGAGTAGAGCCTGTTCGGAACGAGCCTGTGCTCCAGCACGTGATCGGCCGATCGGCAGCGGCTCGTAGCGACATGAGCGGTAACAACCGTTGCCACGGGACGAGTCGAGCGCCTAGATTGGGGTCGTGGGCTTTGTCGTTCCGGCGCAATCGTATGACCGCTTCATGGGGCGGTACTCGGTGTTGCTGTCGCCGCAGCTCGCCGACCTGGCCGGGGTGTCCGTCGGGCAGCGCGTCCTCGACGTCGGCTGCGGCCCCGGAGCACTCACGACCGAGCTTGCCGTACGAGTGGGGGCCTCAGCGGTTGTGGCCGTCGATCCTTCCGAACCGTTCGTCGCGGCTGCGCGTGCGCGCCTTCCAGGGGTCGATGTGCAGCAGGCGTCCGCAGAGCGTCTGCCCTTTCCCGACCGGGTGTTCGACGCGGCCCTTGCGCAGCTCGTTGTCCACTTCATGCCGGATCCGGTGGCAGGGCTCACGGAGATGCGTCGTGTGACGCGCGAGCACGGTGTGGTCGCCGCGTGCGTCTGGGACTACGCCGACGGTCAGGGGCCGCTCAGTCCGCTGTGGGAAGCTGCGCACGCACTCGATCCCGAGGTCGTGGATGAGTCCGGGCTCGTCGGCTCCCGTCAGGGTGATCTCTCGCAGTTGTTCGCTTCAGTTGGGCTACGCCAGATCGAGGAGACCGCGCTGTCGGTGGCGGTGGAACACCCGTGTTTCGAGGACTGGTGGGAGCCGTTTACCCTCGGCGTCGGCCCGGCAGGCTCGTATGTGGCCGGGTTGAGCCCAGGACGTCGAGCGCAGCTACGCGAGCGCTGTCGCGCTACGCTCCCCGACGCGCCGTTCGTGCTCACGGCGCGGGCCTGGACGGCACGCGGCCTCGTCTAGCACGATCTCCAGCCACGTCGCCGTCGGGGAAGTGAGTGCTCCTCTGGGCCAGGTGTCCGGGTTCCTCGAGGTGGGGAGGCTCACCGGCGCACGCAGACGCTGCGACGTCGACCGCGTCCGGATGACCCAGTGGGTCATCCGGCTGCCTCCCGTGCGCCCGCTCCGTAGTCTGAGGCAACAAGGCTCAGTGGGCGCGCGGATGCCGACGCCTCTCGGGCCGGGCAGCCTGAGGGATGAGGGAAAGCGATTGTGCTCTCCCGCTCGCCCTGGAGTTCCGAGAGGAGTCTTGTCTTCAAATGCGCTCTGTACTGGTTTTCCTGTTGTTCGCTCTCCTTGCCTTCACGCTCGTCGCGATCCTGCCCGCCCCGCTCGGCATTGTGTCGCTCCTGCGGGCGCTGGTGTTTCTGGTCGGGGCAGCCTGCCTCGTGGAGGCCATCAAGCTCTCCGTTCAGTCGATCGACAGCGTCGCCACCGGCACCATTCGAGCACGGGCGCACTAGCCATCACGATCACCTCCTTCGAGGCTGGCGCCGAGCCGGGTCATCACTGACGATCCGCTAGTTGACCCGCTTCTCGCGGCCGGCCCACTCTCTCTCGCGGAGGACGTTCCTCTGCACCTCAGTCGAGGCAGACGTCGGGGCTGCGGGGGCTCATCGTCAACTCCTGGATCGTCGGCATGGCGTCGCAGGTACGGTCACAGCGGTGACGAGGTCGGTCGAGCAACCGGTCCGTGCTGCCGAGATCGTCGGCGCCCTCTCGCTCGCGACCGACCTCGGCACCGGGCAGCCGCTCGAGCATGCGCTGCGCACCGCGGTGCTCGCAGTCCGTCTCGGCGAGCTCGCCGGAGCGTCGCCGCAGGAGCTCGTCGACACCTACTACGTCGCGCTCCTCCACGCCTCCGGCTGCACGTCGAACGGGCACGAGGCGATCCAGTTGTATGACGACGACATCGCGCACCGAGCGGCGTTCTTCCTCATCGACACGACCAACCCCGAGGAGGTGCTCGCGTTCTACCGGGCGAACATCGGGGCGGGCCGCCCTCAGGAGGTGCGCGAGGCGCTCGTTGCGGAGGCGATCGCCAACGCCGGCCCGAGAGCGCGTGAGGCGTTTGCGACGATGTGCGAGGTGGCGCAGCGATTCGCAGGGTGGCTCGAGCTCGGCTCGACCGTCGAGGCGGCGCTCGAGTTCGTCTTCGCACGCTGGGACGGACGCGGGTTCCCGGATGCCCGCGGCGACGAGATCCCCTTGCCGATGCGGCTGCTGCACGTCGCGCGGGACGTCTCCCTCTTCCTCTCCGCCGCAGGCCCGGACGAGGCACGTGCCGTCGTCGAGCGTCGAGCGGGTGCCGCGTACGAGCCCCGGCTCGCCGAGCTCGCCCTCGGGAGCTTCGACGAGCTCCTCGCCGAGCTGGACGAGACGCGGATGTGGGAGCAGGCGCTGGAGAGCGAGCCGTTCCCGAAGGTCTGGATCGCAGGGAAGAGGGTCGATGCCGCGTTCATGGCGATCGCCGCGCTCACCGGCCTCAAGTCACCGTGGCTCCGCGAGCACTCGACGGGCGTGGCCGAGCTCGCCGAGGCGGCAGCCTGGCGCGCCGGCCTCCCCGCGGAATCCGTGACGCTCCTGCGACGGGCCGCGCTCGCGCACGACCTCGGCCGCGTGGGCGTCTCGAACGCCATCTGGGAGAAGCCCGGACCTCTCGGGTTCGGTGAGTGGGAGCGCGTTCGGCTCCATCCCCACTTCTCGGAGCGCGCGTTTGCCCAGTCGCCCGCGCTCGCCCCGATCGGGCTCCTCGCCGGCTCACACCACGAGCGCCTCGACGGCTCCGGCTACCACCGCGGCACCAAAGCGCCGGCTCTCGACCAGGCAGCCCGCATCCTCGCCGCCGCAGACTGCTACACGGCGATGCGCGAGGCGCGGCCGTATCGACCGGCGCTCGATCCCCCGACGGTCGAGGCGGAGCTCCTGCGCGAGGCGAGAGAAGGGCGGCTCGATCCCGTCGCGGTCGACGCCGTGCTCGCGGCCGCCGGTCACCGCGTCCCGAAGCGACACCGGGAGCTACCCGCCGGTCTGACCGAGCGCGAGCTCGAAGTCCTCCTCGTGCTCGTGCGCGGTCAGTCCAACCAGGAGATCGCCGACGATCTCGGCATCTCGGTCAAGACGGTCGGGCATCACGTTCAGCACGTCTACGAGAAGGCCGGCGTCCGTAGTCGGGCAGCCGCGACGCTCTGGGCGTTCGAGCACGACCTCGTTCACGCGGCATAGGGCGTTCGCCCGATGTGCGGTGCGCCGGCTGTGACGCACACTCCGCCGGTCATCACCCCCGACGAGAGGAGCACATCATGTCCCTGCAAGCCACCGACCCGATCACCGACAACGCCGAGGTCGTGCGGTGCGGATACGCGGCCTTCAACACGGCCGACATCGCTGCGCTGACCGAGCTCATGGACGAGAACGCCTCGTGGCACACGCCGGGCCGCAGCCCGATCGCCGGCGACTACGTGGGTCGCGACGCCGTCTTCGGACAGTTCGGCCGCTACGGCGGCGACACGGGCGGCACCTTCAGGGCCGAGCTGAAGCAGGTGTTCACGAGCCCCGACGGCCGGGTGATCGGCCTGCATCACAACAGCGCCGAGCGGAACGGCAAGCGGCTCGACACCGACTGCTGCATCGTCTTCGAGGTGGAGAACGGCCGCATGCTCTCCGGTCGCGAGCACTTCTTCGACCTCAACAACTGGGACGACTTCTGGTCATAGCGGGCCCTGCTGCCCGACGCAGTGCAGGCGACGACCGCCGGCGAAGACGCACTCGACGCCACCGAAACCCCGCCAGGCGCGGGGTTTTGGGTGGTTCCTCGCCAGCAGCTGTCGTCTTGGGAACCCCTGGACATGACGCCGGCCTGCGTCGCAGACCAGGAGGTGTATGACCCGGGCGGGACGCAGGGGCTCGTGTTGAACTCGCTCGACCCGAATGGAGAAGGGAGCTACGCCTGGACCGAGGCGTCGGTCAGTCGGCGAGACCCCGAGTCGGCTCCTGCCACCGCGCTCACGTCGGACGACCTCGACTGCTGGAGGCTGCCGCGGGGCACGGTGTCCTTTCGTTAGCGGTTGACCGTGGTCATGTCGGCGTAGCGGTCGCCGACCGGCGGTTCGATCGCTGCGAGGCGCGCGAGCTGGTCGGCGGTTAGCTCGAGGTCGTCGGCAGCTGCGTTTTCCTCGAGCCGCGCGACGCGCTTGGTGCCGGGGATCGCGGCGATGTCGTCTCCCTGGGCGAGGAGCCAGGCGAGCGCGACCTGGGCCGGTGTCGCGCCGGCCTCCTTCGCGACAGCCTCGACCTCGTCCACGATCCGCAGGTTGTGCTCGAAGTTGCCCTCGGTGAAGCGTGGGTTGTCCGTGCGGAAGTCGTTGGCGTCGAACTGCTCCCGCGAACGGAGGCGGCCCGTCAGGAAGCCACGGCCAAGCGGCGAATAGGCGACGAAGCCGATCCCGAGCTCACGCAGCAAGGGCAAGATCTCCGCCTCCGGATCACGCGTCCACAGTGAGTACTCGGTCTGCAACGCGGCGACGGGGTGGACGGCGTGGGCGCGGCGGACCGTCTCGGGCGCTGCCTCAGACAGTCCGATCTGTCCGATCTTGCCCTCCACGACCAACTCACTCAGGGCGCCGACCGTGTCCTCGATCGGCGTGTTCGGGTCGACGCGGTGCTGGAAGTAGAGGTCGATGTGATCGGTGCCGAGGCGCTCGAGCGATCCCTCGACGGCCATGCGGATGTTTTCCGGCGTGCTGTCAAGTTGGTAGGCACCGCCGTGGCGGTGGGAGATCACTCCGAACTTGGTCGCGAGCACGACCCGGTCGCGGCGGCCCGCGATCGCGCGCCCGACGAGGTCCTCGTTCACGTAGGGGCCGTAAATCTCGGCCGTGTCGATCAAGGTGATGCCGAGATCGACGGCGCGGTGGATCGTGCGGATCGACTCCGCGTCATCGACGGCGGCCCCGGTGTAGAAGGCGGACATCCCCATGCAGCCCAGGCCGAGCCGGGACACGTCGAGTTCGCCGAGTGCAACGTGCTTCATGTCTGGTCTCCTCTCCGCTTCGCCCGCGTGTCCTGGGACGGCCCCTAAACTAGCCGTTTCCCCACGCTCGCCACGGGCTCGGGATCACGAATGTGTGGATGCACCGCGGCCCCGGCGGCGGTCGACTACAGCCGCGGAGAGGCGACGCCCGCCTGCGCCAGCGTTCGGGAATGTCACCCGAGAATGACGCTCGTACTACGAGCCGACTGGCGCGGTCGGAACCCACGGACCTTCGATAACGGTTGCCTCCGCATCGCCCGGCCAAGGCGGCATCGTGATGCACAGAAACCGCAGCGCTTCGGCCCCGGTGCAGCGGTACTGGAAGGCAGTACCGAACGGGATGTCGATGGAGACACCCGGCGTCAGAACGGTCATTTCTTCCCCGCTCTCGTCCCGGCGCCAAATTTCCCCGCGACCGGACAGGACGTGCCAGAACTCGCTAACCGTGGCGTGGACGGTCGCCCGGTTCACCTGCCCTGGCGGGACCGTGGAATGGATCATGTCGCCGGTCTTGCCCCCGATCAAGTAGCGGATCTCCGCTCCGGCCGGGGAGCGGGCATCGGTGGTTTCGGGAAGCGGGCGGGTCTGCATACGCACTCCTTCGCGGGCTCGTCAACAGCCTATTGCGTTCACCGCTGGCAAACAACGGAAACCGCCCCCAGGTGTCGGTACACCCGCCTGCGCCAGCGTGCTCTCACCTGACTCAAACCGAGCGCGGGCGGCCTGATGCCGGCGAGTGCGACGCCGCGGACTCCCCCTTACGCGTGCTCGCGCCGGCCGACGACGACGGCGGCGAGCAGGATGATGCTGAAGATCACCACTCCGAGGACAATGCCGATCGTCTCGTACTGGTTCATTCCCTGGCCTCCATCGCTCTCGTTGTACGGATCAGGATACTCCTGCCTCCGGCGTCCCGCGGAGGGCATCGCGCATCGCGACGAGCGGCGCGGGCAGGCCGGTCCAGCGCTCGAACGCCGCGGCACCCTGGAACAGAAGCACGTCGAGGCCGTCGACGACGACCTCGCAGCCCACGCGTCGGGCGGCCGCCACGAGTGCGGTCTCACGGCCGTGGGGGAGGTAGGCGAGGTCGACCACCTGCAGGCGCTCGTGTGGCGCCAGGATCAGCTCCTCCTTGACGGGTGTCGCGTTGACGAGCACGTCGTACCCGTCCGCCGACGGCGGCCAGTCTCGCGCGCGCCGGCCCGCCGTCGTCACCTCGGCGCCGGCCCGCTCGAGCGCCTCGACGACCGCGAGCGCGGCACCACCGGTTCCGAGCACGAGTGCACGTCGGCAGTCCGGGTCGATCTGCGCCGTCACGGCATCTCCGTCGGTCGAGGAGCCGAGGATCCGCCCCCCGTCGAAGACGAGCGTGTTGACGGAGCCGGCCGCCCGGGCGATGTCGTCGAGCTCGTCACACAGCTCGATCACGGCCTGCTTGTGGGGGATCGTCACGTTCGCGCCGGCGAATCCCGTCGCCCGGAGGCCGCGTACGGCATCACCGAGGAGCTCGGGAGGCGTGGGCAGCGGTACGTAGGCCCAGTCCAGCCCGAGCGCGTCGAACGCGGCGTTTTGCATCGGCGGCGAGAGCGAGTGGGACGTCGGCCAGCCCAGCAGGCCGACGAGCATCGTGGTGCCGCGGATCTCGACCATCAGACGGCGAAGACCTCGACGAGGCCCTCCAGAGCGTCGAAATCGCCCGCGTTTCGCGTGTACACGGGAAGCCCGTTACTGATCGCTGTCGCAGCGACGAGCAGGTCGGCCAGGCGAGGACGGTGGCTCCTCCCGGCAGCTCGCACAGCGGCGAAGACCCTGCCGTAGGCGCGCGCGGCGTCCGCGTCGAACGCGAGCGCCTCCCAGGTCGACGCGGCCCACTGCAACCGGTCCTGACGGCGCGCCGCCTCGTCCGGGTCGTTCGTCGCGTGAGGCCCCGCTGCGAGCTCTGCAAGCGTTATCGCGGCGACGGCCGACTCGTCGGGGAGTCGATCGGGGTCGAGCGATGTCAGATCGATCACGACCGACGTATCGAGGAGCCCGCGGGTCGGCTCAGCCATCGACGGCCTGATCGACTACGGCATCGAGATCGGCACGGAACGCGTCGCCGTCGACAGCCGGACCGAGGGGAATCGCGGCCGCGATCACCGAGCGCGAGACGAACCGCCCCGCTGCGACCGGGCGCAACTCCGCAACCGGCACCCCGTTGCGGGTGACCGTGAGGCGCCGACCGGACTGCACCTCTCGCAGGACGGCCGCAGAGTCGTTGCGCAGCTCTCGCTGGCTGATGATCTCGTCCATCCGCCCAATGTAGCACTTGTAGCAGTTCGTAGCAATCCCTAGCTACAGGCGTAGCCGAACTCGCACACCTTGCGCAGGAACTCGCTCTCGCTCGCGGTGAAGAAGTGCCGTTTCGTGCCGGGAATGCGCACGTAGTAGAGGTAGTCCACCCTGGCAGGATGGGCCGCCGCCTTGATCGAGGCGAGGCCGGGGTTTGCGACCGGCGTCGGCGGCAGCCCCGGAAAGCGGCGGCTGTTGTACGGGTTGTCACTCCTGATCGCAGCCTTCGTCAGCGACTCCGTCCCGGGGATGTTCAGGCCGTAGCGGAGCGTGGCATCGATCCCGAGCGGCATCTTGTTCCGCAGCCGGTTGTAGATCACCGCAGAGACGAGCTTCCGCTCGTTCGGGGCGACCGTCTCCTTCTCGATCATCGAGGCGATCTTGAGCACGTCGTACGGGGTCAGGTTCTTCGACTTCGCGTAGGAGAGGTTGACGCGCGCGAACGCCCTGCGGAACGCGGTCAACTGGTCGGCAACGAGATCGTTGCCGTTCGTGAACTGGGTGAACTCGTACAGCGCCGGAAAGAGGAACCCCTCCATCGAGCCACGCTTCCAGTCGGGCAGGAACGGCTTCGGCGGGCGGGCCCGGGCGACCGCCGCGCGATAGCGAGCCCGGGTCAGCTTCGGCGTCACGCCTCGCTTCGCGATCGCGATCCTCCGGACTGCCGCGACGCGATCTCCCATCTCCCTGACGTTCAACCCCTCGGGGAAGATGATGCGCAGGCGCTCGACCGCCGGTGCGGCCGCGGACGTCGCGGGCGGCGGCGAGTCGCCACCGCAGCCCGCTGTCAGCAACACGCCGGCCGCGACCGCCGCCAGCGCCAGGCGCCTCACGCGCGCCCCGCGCGGTCGAGCCAGCTCTGGAGCAGGTGGGCGGCGGCAACGGCATCCTCCGGCGCCTTGCCCCCGAACCGCTGCGCGAGCGCGGTCGTGAACCGCTCGTCGGCGGTCTCGACGGGAACGGCGACGAGCTCGCGCAGGGCAGTCACGAACAGCTCCGTCTCGGCTGCCTGCTTGCCGTGCTCGCCGCGAAGCGTCAGCGGCAGCCCCACGACGACCCGCTCCGCCTCGTTCTCGGCGACGAGCCGCGCAACCTCGGCGAGGCCCGCCTCGGTGCCGGCCTTCTCGACGACGCAGACCGGCCGGGCGAGCGTGCCGCTCGCGTCGGAGACGGCGACGCCGGTACGCGCGGAGCCGTAGTCGAGCGCAAGCACACGCACGGCTAGAGGCTGGCGAGAATCAGGCGCTCGGCTTCGGCGAGGGCCTCGGGAAGCCGCGCGGGATCCTTGCCGCCGGCCCGGGCCATCGTACGGCGGCCGCCGCCACCGCCGCCCACGAGCGCGGCGGCACCCTTGACCACGTCCGACGCGCTGACGCGCTCGGCGACCGCATCGTCGAAATTCGCGATCAACGTGACCTTGCCGTCGGCGTCGACACCACCGAGAACGACCGCCGCCGGGCCGTGCCGCTGCTTGAAGCGGTCCGAGAGATCCAGGAGCGCATCGCCGTCGAGCCCCGCGACCGCCTGGACGATCAGGTTGACGCCGTTCTCCGGCCGCACGACTGCCTCCACCTCTCCCCCGCCACCGCTCTCGACCGGCTTGCGCTTCAACTCCTTGCGGGCCTCCTCGAGCGCGGCACGAACGGCGTCGAGCTCACGCGAGCGGCCGTGAAGGAGCGCCCACGCCTCGCCCGAGGTGACGGCTTCGATCCGGCGGGCACCGGAGCCGACGGAGCCCTCGGAGAGGATTGCGAATGACCCGATCTCGGCGGTCGAGCGCACGTGCGTGCCGCCGCAGAGCTCGCGCGAGACGCCTTCGATCTCGACGACGCGGACGATGTCACCGTATTTCTCACCGAACAGCATCATCGCCCCGAGCTTGCGCGCCTCGTCGATGGGCGTCTCGAAGACGTGCAGCGGGTGGTTCTCGAAGATGGCGCGGTTGACCCGCTGCTCGATCTCGTCTCGTTCCTCGGCGCTCAGCTGCTTGCCATGCGTGAAGTCGAACCGGAGCTTGTCGGGACGGACGGCCGAGCCGGCCTGCTTGACGTGGTCGCCGAGCACCTCCCGAAGAGCCTCCTGGAGCAGGTGCGTGGCGGTGTGGTTCGCCATCGTCGGGAAGCGGATGCTCCACGGGACGATCGCGCGGACGCGGCTGCCGGCGGCAAAGCCGGTGCCGCGGAACACCAGCACCTGGTCGTCGCCCACCCGGTGCGCCTGCACGAGCTCGGCGCGCGACGCCGGATCGCCGTCGAGCTCCATGATCCCCTGGTCGGAGACCTGGCCACCGCCGGCGGCGTAGAACGGCGACTCCCGCAACTTGGCGAGGAAGGTCCCGTCGCCGAGATCCTCGAACGCGTGCAGCTCGGTGAGCACGTCGGTCTTCTGAAAGCCGACGAACGTGGTCGGATCGGCCTCGCGCGCGAAATCGGCGGCGCGCTGGGTGTCGGATTCCCCACCGGCCCGCGAGATCGTCCGGTGCTCGGCCATCCGAACGCGGTAGTCGTCGACGTCGACGGGCTGGCCGCGCTCCTCTGCAAGCTCGATCGTGAGCTCGAGCGGGAACCCGTACGTGGCTGCGAGCGTGAAGGCGTCCTCGCCTGAGATAGCGTCCTGGCCCGCGAGATCACCGAACACCTTCAGCCCGCGCTCGAGCGTCTCGCCGAATCGCTCCTCCTCGGCCTTGACGACCCGCTCGATCTCGGCAGTATGCTCGACGAGCTCCGGGAAGGCGCCCGCGACCTGCTCGATCACGATCGCCGGCAGCCGGTGGACGTCCTTGAGCCCGATCCGGTTGCCCTGCTGCACGGCCCTGCGAATGAGCCGGCGCACGATGTAGCCGCGCCCCTCGTTCGACGGCGTGATCCCCTCGGAGATCAGGAACACCATCGCGCGACCGTGGTCGGCGAGGACGCGATGCGCCTTCGTCGCCTGCTCGGAATCGCCGTAGGCGACGCCGGACTCCTCGGCGACCCAGCGCATGATCGCCTGGTAGCCGTCGGTGTCGAAGATCGAGCCGACGTCCTGCAGGAGCATGGCCCCGCGCTCGAGACCCAGCCCCGTGTCGATGTTCTGCTGCGGCAGCGGCGTCAGCGCGCCGTCGGCCGCGAGGTCGTACTCCATGAAGACGAGGTTCCAGAACTCGAGATACCGCTCACACCGCTCGCAATTCGGGCCGCAGGACGGGTCGCCGCACCCGTATTGCGGCCCCCGGTCGTAGAAGATCTCGGAGCACGGCCCGCACGGGCCGGTGTCGGCGGCCTGCCAGAAGTTCTCGGAGCGCGGCTGCCCGACGATGCGCTCGCGCGGCAGGCCGACGTCGAGCCAGCCCTGGACAGCGACGTCGTCCTCACCGAGGCCGAGCTCGGGGTCGCCCGCGAACACCGTGGCCCAGAGCCGGTCGGGCGCGAAACCCATCTGCCCGGTCACGAACTCCCAGGCGAACGGGATCGCCTCCGCCTTGAAGTAGTCGCCGAACGAGAAGTTACCGAGCATCTCGAAGAACGAGGCGTGCCGCGCGGTCGAGCCGACGTCGTCGAGGTCCGCGTGCTTGCCGCCCGCGCGCATCACCTTCTGCGAGGTGACCACCCGCTCGGCCGGGGGCGGTTCGGCACCGAGGAACCAGCGCTTCATCGGCTGCATCCCGGCCACGATGAAGAGCGTCGACGGGTCGTCTGCCGGCGGGATCAGCGGTGCCGAGGGTCGCCGTAGGTGCCCCTTCGACTCGAAGTAGGAGAGAAAGCCCTCGCGGAGCTCGGCGGTCGTGCGCATCACGCGATCGTAGCGGCGGTCGGTGCACCGACCGGCCGGCCGGGGCCCCTATGCGGCGGTCGGCTCGTCAGGTGGCCCTGGCGTCGGTGCGGGGGCCGTTGCGGGCTTCGGTGCAGGGGCCGGCTCGTCCGGTGGCACGGGCGCCGGTGCAGGCTTCCGGGCGGGGGCCGGCTCGTCCGGTGGCACGGGCGTCGGTGCGGGCTTGGGTGCGGGGGCCGGCTCGTCCGGTGGCACGGGCGCTGGTGCAGGCTTCGGCCCGGGCTCGGGGCGGGGCCACGGGGCCGGCTTTGGCTCTTCCTCCGGTCGTGGCTGCGCTACCGGGCGCTCGGTCTCCATGGGCGTGCGGCCTGCGTTTCGCAGGTCGTCGTGAAGGTCGGCTTCGCGCTGGCGCGCCGCGCCGCGCGCTGCCGAGGTCGCCTCGCCGAAGTTCTTCGACTTCCGGAACTGGGAGAAGCCGTGCGTGACTCCTGCCGCGAGGCCCGAGAGCTTCTCGACGGGGGTCGCGATCACGGTCGAGACTGCGCGGACGGCCGTGTCGGCGCTGTCGGCCATCGAGACGGCGCTATCGGTGACGGTGTCGGCCTTGTCGAGCTGGTAGTTGACGCGGTCGACGGTGGCACCCGTCTTCACGATCACGGGCAACAGGTCGCGCTCGGTGCCCTTGATGAAGGACGAGAGCCGCTCGAACGCCTGCCCCAGCCGGAACAGCATGAACGCCGACGCGATCCCGATTGCCACGAGAAAGATCGCGAGGCCCCAGTAGGCGGCGTCTCCGGCGGTAGAGGCGATCATCGTCACGATCGAGATCCTACCCGGTCGTCGCGACGATGACGCCGGCTCCTACGATCGCCTCGTCGTCGTAGAGCACGGCCACCTGGCCCGGCGCGACGGCGTAGGCCGGCTGCTGCAGCTGGAGCACGAATCCATCCGCAGTGCGCTCGACCAACGAGGGAACGGGCACGGATCGGTACCGAAGCTTCGCCTCGGCCCGCCCGACGGGCACGTAGAGCCGCCCGCTCACGTGCACCTCCCGTACCTCGAGCGAGCCCCGCGGGCCGACCGTCAGCGTGCTCGTCGTAGGATCGCCCCGGAGCGCATAGACCGGCTCGGGTCTGGACACCCCGATTCCGCGCCGCTGCCCCGGCGTGTACCGCCAGACGCCGTTGTGACGCCCCAGCTCGACGCCCTGTTCGTCGACGATCGGGCCGGGCTGCGGCGCGAGCCCCTGCCGCTCGAGAAACGTTCGGTAGTCGCCCCCGGCGAGGAAGCACGCCTCCTGGCTCTCAGCGCGCTCGGCGACTGCCAGACCGGCCGCCGCTGCCTCGTCTCGGGTGCTGCGCTTTCCCTGCCCGCCGAGCGGGAACGCGACGCGATCGAGCAGCGTCGGATCGACCGTCGCGAGCATGTACGACTGATCCTTGGCGGCGTCGCTCCCGCGGGCGATCAGCCTGATCCCTGCTCGTTCGACGATGCGAGCGTAGTGGCCGGTCCAGAGAACGTCGGCACCGGCCCGCGCGGCGAAGGCGACCAGGGCGTCGAAACGGAACTCTCCGTTGCAGCGCATGCACGGGTTCGGCGTCAGGCCCTGCGCATAGCCCTCGACGAACGGCTGAACCACATCTGTGCGGAACTCCTCGCGCAGATCGAGGGTGACGTGAGGCAGCCCGAGCCGGTGGCAAGCGTCACGCGCGGCGATGACGGCGTCGGGCGAGCAGCAGGCGCGTTCGGCGCTCGGGCCGGCCGGGTCGAGCCAGAGACGGAGCGTGACGCCGATCGCGTTCGGGGCCGCGCGCAGCAGTGCCACGGCGCTGTCGACGCCACCGCTCATCGCGACCGCGATCCGGCCGGGCCGGTGCGTCGCCGCGAACACGGGCGCGATCGCGTTCGCGAGCGCGTCGGCGGCGAGCGTCTCGCCGGGCACGGCCGCGGCTTCGAGCAGCGAGAGGCCCACGAGCGATCGCTCCAGGCCCGGCGCGTCGGCAGCGACGATCCGGTCGCCCACGACGGAGAGCCGGACTGCGGCGTATTCGACTCCGCGCGCGGAGTCGCCGATCAACTCGAGAGGAGGCACGCCGTGAGGCTACCGGCAGGCCGACGGCGCACCCTTGGCGGCAGGCCGGGCGGCGCGCGCGGCCTACCCTTCACGGGCTGCGGGCGTCCGCCGCCACGTCCGTCTCCCCAACGTCCCCCAGGGGCACCCCCGTGCCCTGATGACAAGGTATCGGGACCTCCGTGACGTGACTGCGCCGAGTCTGTGTCGACTCCGTGTCGGCGCGGGCGGGGTGCACCGCGGGGCCGAGCGACGAGTGGCGCGCGACGCGAGGCCGAGCGACGAGTGGCGCGGGACAGGGCGAGCGACGGGCCGGGTCCGTAGCGGGCCCGATCGGCGAGTCGCGTGCGCCGCGGCGCCGATCGACGGTCCGCGCGAGGGACTACACGGTCGCCGTCGCGATGAGCTCGAGGCGGTTACCCCACGGATCGCTCACGTGGAAGCGCCGCTGGCCCGGGATCTCTGCATCGTCAGCCCATCGCACCCCGACCCCGGCCGACGCCAGCGAGATCGCGAGCTCCTCGAGCGCTGCTGTCGAACCGACGTCGAAGGCCGGGTGCGCCTTCTCCGCCGGCCGAAACGGGTTCTCGACGCCGATGTGCAGCTCTCCCGCTCCCACCTCGAACCAGCAGCCCCCACGGACGGCGAGCAAAGGCGGCTTCTCGATCTCGCGGAGCCCGAGCAGCCCGCCGTAGAACGCACGCGCTGCATCCTCGCACCCGGGTGGCGCCGCCACCTGGACGTGGTGCAGCCCGACGATCGCCGTCACAGGGACGGGCGGCCGTCGTACTCTGGCCGGGGCTTTGCCGCGACGACGACGTAGGTGAGACCGTCAGGCCCCGCCACGACGAGGCGTGTTGCCTCGGGATCGACGCGGAGGTAGTCGCCGCCCGTGACTGCGACGGCCTCGCCGTCCACCGTGAAGGTGCCGCCGCCCTCGAGGACGATGTAGACCTCCTCGTGGCCGGTCTCTACCTCGGTGTGCTCGATCCCCTCCATGCCGGCAGGCAGCCGCACCTCGTTGATGCCGAACGCGGTCGTCCCGAGCGCGAGCCGGATCTTGAAGAAGACGTTGCGGAACGATTCGACCGACGGGTCGTCCCGGTTGATCAGGGTGTATCCCATGGCCGACACCGTATCGCGTCTGGCTCGGCCTTCGCTACCAGCCTGATGGCGGGCAGGAAAGTGCTCCACCCTGCCGATGTTCCCGGAGCCAATTGAGAACCTGGCGAGCCAGGTGGGTGCGCTGTCGGCCTCTGGCAAAGCCTCCGCCGAACACACGCTCCCTGGGTGAGTCTTGGTTCACGTTGAAACTCCGGGCCACGTACAGGGTCGAGCACTCGCAATTCTAGACGATCCCGATGGAAATGGAACCCGTAAGGCAGGAGCTGGCGCAGGCAGAAGTCTCTAGCTGCTCGGCCGCGCCGCGAACCGCCAGTCGATCGCCTGCGTCCCCTCGATCCCGAGCTGGACGGCGAGCCGCTCCGTGAGCTCGAACTGGCGACCGGCGCTCTTGAGCTTGTTGTCGATCACCTCGGTGAGCACGGTCTGGTCGCCGAACCGCAGGAGGAGCTTCGCGCCGCACGGCAGGACCGGATGACTGACACCGTACGACTTGTTCGTGAGGATCAGCTCACAGGTCGTCCGCTCGGCGTCCCCGACCGGGCCCCGTGAAGCGGCGAGCGCGGAGTACCAGCCTCCACCTGCGGCGACTGCCCCGGCCGGTGCCGGCGTCGCGGATGCGCTACCACCGCGCTGCTCGATGACGGCGAGCGCGATCAGCCCGCCGAGCAACGCAACCGCTGCGAGCCCGAGCAGCCGCTGTGCGACCGCAGCCGGCATCAGAGGCTTGATGGGGATTGGGAGTGCGGCTGGAGTGGTTCTGCACCAAGGAGCGTGTTCGCCGGGGTCGGCGTCAAGGCTGGTGGCCTTGATACCGGCCCCGGCGGACGCGATCCGCAGCGTGCAGGGCCGCGGCCAGATGTGCTCCCAGTTCGCATCAAGCCTCCAGGCTTACAGGCCCTTTCGGGGGCTCGACGACGCGGAGGCCGAGCTCGGCGAGCTGGGCGTCCGTGATCGGCGAAGGGGCGCCACTCATCGGGTCGAGGCCCGCCTGGTTCTTCGGGAACGCGATCACGTCACGGAGATTCGGCTCTCCCGCGAGCACCATCGTCGTCCTGTCGATCCCGAAGGCGATCCCGCCGTGCGGCGGCGCCCCCATCGCAAGTGCGTCGAGGAGGAAGCCGAACTTGGCCCGCTGGTCCTCCGGGCTCATCGCGAGCAGGTCGAAGACCCTGGCCTGGAGGTCGGGCTCGTGGATCCGGAACGATCCCCCGCCGAGCTCGTTGCCGTTCACGATCAGGTCGTACGCGTACGCGAGCGCGTTGCCCGGATCGTCGGCGAAGGCGTCCTTCCAATCGTCGGTCGGACGCGTGAACGGATGGTGCACGGCGCTCCAGCGCCCTTCGTCCTCGTCCCACTCGAACATCGGGAAGTCCGTCACCCAGAGGAACGTGAATGCGTCCTCGTCGATCAGGCCGAGATCGCTCCCGAGCTGGAGGCGCAGGGCGCCGAGCACCCGTGAGGTCATCGCCCACGTGTCGGCTGCGAAGAGCAGCGTCTCTCCCGGCGCGGGCGCAAGTGCCGCGAGCTCCTGCTCGGAGAGAAACTTCAGGATCGGCGAGCGAACCTCGCCCGTCTCGTCGCGGATCACGTAGGCGAGCCCCTTGGCTCCGAGCTCCTTCGCGCGCTCCTCGAGCGTCGCCACCTCCGAGCGCGAGTACACCCGCGGCACCCGGAGAAAGCGCACCGCCTCGGCGCCCGCAAAGACGCCGAACTCGGAACCCCGGGTTGCCTCGGTCGCGTCCTCGATCTCGAGAGCGAACCGCACGTCAGGCTTGTCCGAGCCGAACCGTCGGTCGGCCTCCGCGTACGTCATGTGTGGGAAAGGCCTCGGGATCTCGATCCCGAGGCACTCGCGCCACACCGCGGCGAACGTGTCCTCCATCAGGAGGAACAGCTCGTCGCGGTCGGGGAACGACATCTCCACGTCGAGCTGGGTGATCTCCTGCACCCGGTCGGCGCGCAGATCCTCGTCGCGGAAGCAGATCGCGATCTGGTAGTAGCGGTCGAAGCCGGCGATCATCGTCAGCTGCTTCAGGAGCTGCGGGCTCTGCGGCAGCGCGAAGAACGATCCCTTGTGCAGGCGGCTCGGGACGACGAAGTCGCGCGCGCCCTCGGGGGTCGACTTGTAGAGGATCGGAGTCTGGATGTCGAGATACCCCGCCGCTTCCATCTGGCGGCGGATGATCCCGACCATCTGGGCGCGGAGGCGGATGTTGCGCTGCAGCTTGTCACGCCGGAGGTCGAGCCAGCGATAGCGCAGGCGCAGCGTCTCGTCGACGTTCTCCTCGTCGAGCTGGAACGGGAGGGGCGTCGAGCGCGAGACGATGCTCAGCGTCTCGACCTGCACCTCGACGCCTCCGGTCGGCAGGTTCGGGTTGACCGCGTCGGCCGCGCGGGCGACGACCTCTCCCTCTGCCTGGAGGACGAACTCGTTGCGAATCTCCTTCGCGAGCTCCGCCGCGGCAGGCGCGCGCTCCGGGTTGATCACGAGCTGTGTGATTCCGGTGCGATCGCGGAGGTCGACGAATACGAGCCCTCCGTGGTCGCGGCGGCGCGCGACCCAGCCGGCGAGGGTCTTGCTCGATCCGACGTGCTCCTCGCGGAGCTCGCCGCACATGATGTTCCGCCAGCTCATGTCGACAGTCTGCCGACGATGTCCCCATGAGCGAGCGGTTCGTCCGCCTGCCCGGCCCGTCGCAGGACGGCACCGTCCGGACGAACGACCACCGTCGTCGTCGCACCGAGGCGACCCGACTGGGTCAGCTGGCCCTTGAGCGACCGCCCCGCGTAGTCCGTGTCGGCCGCCACGCCCTGCCGGCGCAACTCGGACAGCCACCGCGTCACGAGCTGCCTCGATGCTCCGTCCTCCAGCGCGAAGAAGACGTCGATCCGTGGCGGGTCGGCGGTGACACCGGCGTCCTCCATCGCGATCAGCAACCGCTCGAGTCCCGCTCCAAAGCCGACTCCCGGGGTGGGCGGGCCGCCGATCTCCTCCACGAGCCCGTCGTAGCGGCCGCCGCCGGAGATCGTCGAGTTCTCGTTGTCCATCGGGCCGATGAACTCCCATGTCGTTCGCGTGTAGTAGTCGAGCCCGCGTACGAGCGTGGGCACGAGCGTGTAGGCGACGCCGGTGGCGTCGAGGTCGGACCGCACGGCGGCGAAGTGCAGGACGCACTCCTCGCAGAGGGACTCTCCGATCTTCGGAGCCTCGTCGAGGGCGCTGCGCACCGCATCAGGCTTGGCGAGGTAGTTGTCGAAGACGCGCAGAGGGCTCGTGGCGACCTTCGCGCGGGTATCGGAATCGAGCCGGTGCTCGTTCGTCGCAAGCCAGGCCCGCAGCGTCCCGAGATAGGCGGGGCGGCACGTCTGGCAGCCGATCGAGTTGAGCTCGAGGTGGTATGCCGAAACGCCGAGGCGGAAAAGCAGCGTGTCGTAGAGCTGGATCAGCTCGGCGTCGATCGACGGGTCGTCTGAGCCGATCGCCTCCACGGACGCCTGCCAGTGCTCGCGGTAGCGGCCCTTGCCCGGGGCTCCGTAGCGGTACATCGGCGCGATCGTGAACAGTTTCGCGGGTTGCGGCTCGCGGTGCATCCCGTTCTCGAGGTAGGCGCGGCAGATCGGCGCCGTTCCCTCGGGTCGCAGCGTGAGCGGCCGGTCGGAACGGTCGGTGAAGCTGTACATCTCCTTCTGCACGACGTCGGACCCCTGCCCCGACGTGCGGGCGAAGAGCGCGGTGTCCTCGAAGACCGGAGTCAGCACCTTCCGGTAGCCGTACAACGCGCAGAGCCGTTCGACCTCGCCGGTGACGCGGTGCCAGAGCGGCATCTCGGCGGGGACGACGTCGTGGGTGCCCCGTGGACGCTCGATCTTGCCGCTCATCGCTGCGTCCGGGCGGCCCGGAGGTCGGCGAGGAACGGGTTTCGCGCCAGCTCTGCTCCGAGCGTGGTCTGCGGACCGTGGCCCGGGTGGACGACGGTCGCCGGCGGATACGCGTCGAGGAGCGATGCGATCGACGCCTGCAGCGTGCCCCAGTCGCCTCCGGGAAGATCGGTACGGCCGACCGAGCCCGCGAAGAGCACGTCGCCCGCGAACAGGTCACCGTCCGCGAAGTACGCGAGGTGACCGGGCGAGTGGCCGGGCACCAGGGTGACGGCGAAGGAGATGCCCGCGACGTCGACCGTCTCGCCTCCGTCGAGCCAGACGTCCGGCTGCGAGCCGCGCACGGTGATCCCGGGCGGCGTGAAGGTGGCCGGGTCCTCGATCAGAACTCGCTCACCCGAGGGCGCGTACACCGGCGCACCGGTTTGCTCGGCGAGATCGGCGAGGCTGACGACGTGGTCGAAGTGACCGTGCGTGACGAGAATCGCCGCACACCGCGCACCGACGGCGGCAAGGGCCTCCCGGATCGTGGCGGCATCGCCGCTCGGGTCGACCACGACCGCCTCCGTCGCATCGGGGGACGGCCTGGCGAGGTACGTGTTGGTCCCGATCGGCCCGAGCTCGAGCTGGTCGACGGCGAGAGGCATGGCTTCCGAGTGTAGAGGCTGGGTGACAGGGCCAGGCGGCACCGGGGTGAGGGCGCTACCGTGCGCGTGTGAAGGCGTGGAACCTGCTCCAGATCGACGCGCCCGAGGGTATCCGGACGCCGGCCGTCCTCCATGCAGGCGACGCTCGCGCGATCATGCTCCGGCTCGAGCCCGGACAGGCGCTCGGCGATCATCAGGTACGCGAACGCGCCTGGGTCACCGTCGTCGACGGCGAGGCCGAGGTGACGTGCGGCGACTCGGTCACGAGGGCCGGGGTCGGCACGCTCGTCATGTTCGAGCCGGGCGAGCGCCACTCCGTTTCGAGTGCGGCCGGTGCAAGGCTGCTGCTGCTCCTTGCCCCCTGGCCTGCCGACGGGCACTACAGCGACACGACCTCCCGCAAGCGCAGCTGAGCTCGGGCTACCCCTTCTGGAGACGCTTCTGCTGCTGGCGGTACACGACATGATCCATGAAGTAGCTGAACGGGATGAAGACGCCGATCAGCAGCACGGTCTGGACGATCGCGCTCTGGATCGTCATCTTGCCGCCACCGAGGAGCATCACGGTGGCGAAGAAAATCGGCGCGAAGATGGCACCGCGCTTGAGCACCTTGTTCCACGACGGCGGCTGCACCTCTCGCCCGCGCCGGCCACCCTTGCCGGTTGCCTGCCCCTTCTGGCTCTTCGTGGCCGTCGTCCCCTTGCCGACGCGGGCCGGAGGCTTCCGGGGGCCGTCCTCCCGCTCGACCGGCTGCTCGACCCCTTCCTCGTCGATGTACACGAGGTCGTAGTCGTGCCGCTTCTCCTTCGCGCGCCGGCGGCGCTGCTTCTGGGTTGCCATCGAGGGGATTATGCCGTTCGCCGGAAGGTGACCGCGCCGCTCTCGACGACCGTGTGCACGACGTCGCCGCCCAGGTGGTAGGCGACATGGCGCCAGTCGGACGCATCGAGCAGCACGACGTCGGCCGCGAAGCCCGGTCGGAGCCGGCCGATCCGGTCGGCCCGGCCGAGGACGTGAGCGGCGTTCGCGGTCGCCGCGACGAGCGCCTCTTCGGGCGCAAGCTTCAGCTGCGTGCACGCGAGCGAGAGGACGAGCGGCATGCTGTCGCAGAAGGCGCTGCCGGGATTGAAGTCGGTCGCCACTGCGACCAGCGCCCCTGCGTCGGCGAGCGCACGGGCCGGGGGCATCGGTCGCGCGAGGAAGAGCGCGCTCGCCGGCAGGAGCACGCCCGTGACGGCGCTCGCGCCCAACTGCTCGACACCGGCCGGCCCGGTCGCCTCGAGATGATCGACCGAGCGGGCACCGAGCTCGATCGCGAGGCCGATTGCACCCGACTCGGTGAACTGGTCGCCGTGCAGCCGCAACGCGAGGCCGGCGTCGCGGCAGGCCTCCAGATAGCGGCGCGCCTGGCCGGCGTCGAACGAGCCCCGCTCCAGGAAGACATCCGCGGCCTCGGCGAGCCCGGCCGCCTCGGGCAGCACCTCCGCGAGGAGGAAGTCGAGGTAGGTGTCGGCGTCCTCGAACTCGGGCGGCACCGTGTGCGCCCCGAGCCACGTCGGAATGCCGCCGGCCGCACGGATCGCCCGCAGCTGTGCGAGCTCGGTGTCGTGGTCGAGCCCGTACCCCGACTTGGCCTCGAACGTCGTCGTCCCGTGCGCCCGCAGCCAGGATCGGTGGCGCAGCGTGATCGCCGTCAGCTCGTCCTCGCCGGCCGCCCGGGTCGAGCGCACCGTCGAGAGGATGCCGCCGCCCGCCGCGTGGAGCTCCTCGTAGGACGCGCCGCCGGCCCGGAGCGAGAACTCGTTGACCCGGTCGCCAGCGAAGCAGGCATGGGTGTGGCAATCGACGAGGCCGGGGATGGCGGCGAGCCCGCGACCGTCGATCTCTTCCGGGGTGCCGACGTCCGCTGGCAGTTCGCGCATCGGGCCGACTGCCGCGATCACCCCGTCGCGGCAGAGGACGAAGGCGTCCTCGACGACGCGCACGTCCCGGAGCGCCGGCCCTCGCAGAGGGCCCGCGTTGCCTCCCGGCGTCGCAGCCTGGGCCAGATCGCGGATCAGCAGGTCGGTCACGATGCCGACGACTGTTGTGCCGCAGACGCACCGGCAACGCTCGGCAGGTCGAGCCCGCCCTCGCGCGCGGCGGCGAGTGCCTCGGGGTAGCCGGCGTCGGCATGCCGCATCACGCCCGTCCCGGGATCCGCGGTCAGGACTCGTTCGAGGCGCGCGGCCGCCTCGTCCGTGCCGTCGGCGAGGACGACCATGCCGCTGTGGATCGAGTTGCCGATCCCCACCCCACCGCCGTGGTGGACGCTGACCCAGGTCGCGCCCGCTGCCGTGTTGAGCAGGGCGTTCAGGATCGGCCAGTCCGCGATCGCGTCAGAGCCGTCCCGCATCGCCTCTGTCTCCCGGTACGGCGATGCGACGGACCCGGAGTCGAGGTGATCGCGGCCGATCACCACGGGCGCCGAGACGCGGCCGCTGCGAACGAGCTCGTTGATCGCCAGGCCCGCGCGGGCACGATCGCCATAGCCGAGCCAGCAGATCCGGGCCGGCAGGCCCTGGAAGGAGACCTTCTCGGGCGCCATCGCGAGCCAGCGCTGCAGGAGGATGTCGTCGGGGAACAGCCCCTGCAGCTCGCTATCGATCGCCTCGATGTCGGCGGGATCACCGGAGAGCACAGCCCACCTGAACGGGCCGACGCCGCGGCAGAAGAGCGGCCGGATATAGGCCGGGACAAAGCCCGGGTATGAGAAGGCGTCGGTCAGGCCACCTGCATAGGCCTCCCCTCGCAGATTGTTGCCATAATCGAAAACATAGCACCCCATGCGGACGAACTCGCACATCGCACGCACGTGGGTCACGATCGACTGGGAGGCGAGCTCCAGGTAGCGCTTGGGGTCGCGGGCACGAAGGCCGGCAGCCTCCTCGAACGGCACCTCCGCCGGCACGTAGCCGGTGAGCGGGTCGTGAGCCGCGGTCTGATCCGTGACGAGGTCGAAGAGCTCACCCCGGGCCACGAGCTCGGGGAACACGTCGGCCGCGTTCCCGAGCAGCGCTACCGAAAGAGGCCTGCCCTCGGCAGCCGCGGCCCGCACGCGCGCGACGGCATCGTCGAGGGAATCGGCCTGCTCGTCGACGTAGCGCGTCGCGAGCCTGCGGTCGATCGACCGCTGATCGACGTCCACGCAGAGGATCGCCGCCCCGGCCATCGTCGCGGCCAGTGGTTGCGC
>Ga0209254_10001070_pt1 | contig 24192 bp, 22 predicted proteins | sample FrelakmetDIP11DI_FD_187148 | JGI IMG/M metagenome (GOLD analysis project Ga0209254, IMG submission 187148) | Freshwater lake sediment microbial communities from the University of Notre Dame, USA, for methane emissions studies - DIP11 DI (SPAdes)... | ecosystem: Environmental > Aquatic >...
GGACCAAAACGGCCGGCTGTTCGCGGTCTGGGAAGAGTTCGGAAGCTCTTCGAGCCGAATTGGATTCGGCCCGGTTTCGGAAGCCGGATTCATCCGGCCTGAGGCATTACACCTCCCCCAAGGCGGAAACAGCCTTCCCGACCTCGCGTTTGACGCGGCCAACGGTCCTTGGCTCATCTGGGACAACGCCCATGCGGGCCGGCACGAACTGCTGGCGAAGCGAGGGCAAACCGGGCAGACCTGGGTCCTGGCGAGCGCAGGGGCATTCTTGGCTCCGCAGGTCATAGGCGACGGGCAAGGCCGGGTGTGGGTGTTCTGGGGCGAATCCAGCCTGACAAGTTTCCGGATTCTCGGCCGGGTGTTCAACGGCGGAGACTGGACGCTGCCCCGGGTCATGGTCGATGCCGGCCCATTCGCTATTCAATCGTTCCGGGCTGTCCTGGACGAGCGCGGCCTTCCCTGGGTCGCTTGGTCCCAGCATGGGAGCCCCGGCTACGCCATCCATGCCCTTCCGTCCCGGGACGGACTGGGTCAAGCCCGGACCGAAGGGATTTGTCTCGCATCGGGAGAAGGCGCACAGCACATCAACCCGGACATCATTTGGGCGGCCGGGCTGGGGCCGGTCGTTACCTGGACCAGGCTCGCGGGCCGTAAGGGCGTCCAATGCATGCGAATTCTCGCGGGAGGCGCCTGGTCCGAGACCGCCGTCCTCCCCGGCGTCGCGGCCGGAGAATCTGTTCCCCGGGCGGCGGTCGACGGCGGCCGCTTGGCCGTGGGGTGGCGGTCCGATGGACGACTCGCCTGGCGGGAGTTTCCCCTGCTCCAGCTGAGCCCTTTGCCGGACGGTTCAGACCCATGGCCTTCGGACCCATTTTTCGGCCGGTGGCTGTCCCGGCTGTTTCCAACGATCATCAACAACCCCGACCTCGACGAATCCGCCTACATCGGGTTCGGAGACTCCATCACCTACGGAGTCATCAACCACGAATACACTCCCGAGCTCGGCTACGTGCCCCGGCTCGAGGCGATCCTCGAAGAAAATTACGGCTTAAGCACGGTCGTCAACAGCGGGGTGGGAGGCGAGATCACGGTCAACGGACTGGCCCGGATCCCGGACGTCCTGGAGGAGGAGCTGGCCCGATACATCCTGATCCTGGAGGGGACGAACGACACCATCATCTCCGGCTACAACCCCAACGTGACCGCCTACAACCTCCAACAGATGGTGGTCGCCGCCCGGGAGTTCGGCGCCTTCCCGGTCCTCGGAACGCTCCTGCCGCGTTTCGACGCGGCCGCCCAGCCTCAGCGCATCGCCGACATCAACTCCCGGATCCGCGGCCTGGGGCAAACGATGCTCCTGCCGGTGGTCGATTTCTACACTCTCTTCATGGAATATCCATCCGCCGACGGCGGCGTCATGTCCCTTCTCAGCGAGGACGTGAAGCATCCCAGCGAGAAGGGCTATCAGTTCATGGCCGAGGAATGGTTCGAAGCCATTCGCAACTTCCCCTTTCCCCCGGAGCATGTGCAAGTCAGCCGGGAATATGATAAAATCCTTTTCTATGAAAAACCGGGCAACATGATCAACTGGCAAGACAACGAGAAGATCACTGACCCGACCCTGATCCGGGGATACCGCATCTACCGCAAGCTCCGCACCGCCGAGGACGAGGATTACGAGCTCATCGCCTTCGTCGAGGGAACGCGCCAGCACTTCGACACGGCCATTTTCACGGATGAGGTTTATTCCTATGTCATCGCGACTGTCATGACCGACGGCGTGGAAGGCGCCTGCTGTCTGCCCGTCAACTTTTAATCCCATGGAGGAATTATGAGAGGAACGCTCCGAGCCCTAGCGCCCCTGGCCGTCCTGGTCATCGTCTTGGCCGGCATCCCTGCCGTCGTTTCCGCCCAGGATGAGGCCGTCCAGGAAACCCCTCAATCCGAGCTCAAGGAGATCACTTATCAGAAGGTCGATGAGCAGCTCCAGGTATTCATCCGAGTCGAAGGCCCGTTCACTTTCGAGACGCTCGAGATCCAGGCTCCGCTCCGGCTGGTCCTCGATTTCCGCGGCGTGTCAAAAATCTCGGCGGCGCCCATCGTCGAGGTCGGCGACATCGGCATCTCCAGCATCCGCACCGGGCAATTCCAGCCCGACGTGGCCCGGGTCGTGTTCGACCTGGCCGACGCCGGGCCGGCTCACAGCCTGACCCAAGTCGAAAACGGGTTGAAGGTCGTTTTCTGGATGGAAGGCGCGCCGGTTCAGCCGCCCGCGCCGGTGAAGCCCCTGCCCGAAGTCAAGCCGGTCGAGCCGCCGCCGGTCAGAGTCGCGGCCGAGGGCCGTCGGCAGTATTTCGTCAAGGCGGGAGGCGGCTTGATGCTCCCGATCGTCCCGGAAACGACCGGCACCCAGAACATCTCCCTCTACGCCGAGTCCGGATTGATCACCCAGACGCTGAACTTTAACCTCGGCTGGGCGGCCGACTTGGCCTTCGGCACATACCTCAGCCCGTCCACCCGGGTGGGCCTGGGCGTCACCCTGCAGTCGGTCGGCGTGACCACGGCCATCCAAGGCGAATTCCCCGACCCGTTCGTCATGAACAACCCGGCCACGGTCGATTTCCCCGAAGAGACGATCAGCCAGACGCTCATGAATTTCTACGTATTCGGCCTGTTCACCCTGACCAAGTCGGAGTCCATGGAAATTTCGGCCGGCCCCATGCTGGGCTATGCCCGGGCGGACTACGGAATCCTGGAAAACTTCGGCATGACCGACGAGGTCACCGAGGACGGACGCACGGTTACCATCACCGACCAGATTTTTTCCAAGGACTCGGTCTCCGGCCTGAGCCTCGGCGTGTGGGCCTCGGGGCAATACGCCCTCGGCCCGAACCTCTCCCTGGTCGTCGACGCCCGGCTGTTCTATTTCAACCCCCTGCACGCCGGCCTGGGCCTTCACACGAACCTGTCCGGGCTGGACGTCTTGGCGGGCATCCAGTACAACTTCTGAGCCGAGGGGTCCGGTCGAACGACCGGGCTCTCGACGATACGGCCGGGGGACAGGCCGACCGCCTGTCCCCCGGCTATTTTTACCCGGCCGGTTTTGTCATCCCTTGCTTTTTGTGGTAATCTGAAAGCGATGAGGGATCGCCCATGAATAGACGACTCCTGTCTTGGAAACGGGGAACGGTCATTGTCCTGACGCTGGCCCTGGCCGGAATGGGAGCCGCGGCCGCCTCGGCCGCGACGGGCCGCCAGGGGGCCGTCGAGTTCCTCATGGGCACCTACAGCATCAGCCCCTCCCCCGAACCGGTCGGCGACCTGTTCGAGAGGATCTACGGCAAGGCGGGGACGATCCGCGGCGTGGTCCTGTCCTCGGCCCTCGTCTGGAACCTGGATTTCTATCTCGAGTTGAAGGAAATCCACAAATCCGGAAAGCTGACCTATTCCCAAGCGAAGACGAACCTGCTCCTCATGCCCATTTCCCTGGGAGTCCGGTATGTCCAGCCCTTGGGCATCTTTCAGCCCTACGTCGGGGCCGGGGTCGATTTCTATCTCTTTTACGAGAACAACCCGATCGGCTCGGTGTTCAACTACGTCCGGGGCTCCCATTTCCTGGGCGGGCTGTATCTCCAGTTCAGCCGGAGCGTCCCGATCCTGCTGAACGTCCGGGCCAAATACACGAAGGCCACCTTCCTCATCAATGACCGCCAAGTGGCCCTCGGAGGGCTGGAGTACGGGGCGGGTCTGGGCCTGGCTTTCTGACCGGGGCCCGACGAACATGGACGGCGGCCTTCTCCTCCTCAACCCGCCCGGGGACAAGCTCTACATCAGGGATTATTACTGCAGCTTCTCCTCCAAGGCCGACTACTACTGGCCCCCCCAGGACCTGATCGGGCTCAGCGGCCTGCTGGCCCAAGCGTTTCCCGTCGAGGTCCTGGACGCCATCATCGACAAGATCCCGGAGGCGGACTGCCTGAGCCGGATCCTCAAGGGGAACTTCAAGGCCGTGGTCTTCGCCACGGGCACGGCCACGATGAAGTCCGACCTGACGCTGGCGGCCAAGGTCAAGCAGGCGCGGCCGGATATCCTCCTGGTGGCCAGCGCCGGGATCATGAAATTCATCGGCCGGGAGCTCCTGGAGAAACACCCCTTCATCGACGCCGTCTTGACCGATTTTACCGAACCGGACCTCCTGGAATTCCTCCGGGAGGGATGCGCCCGGCCCTACCGGGGCCTGATCTGCCGAAGCCGGCAGGACGGAGCCCTGGTTTCCTCCCCGGACAAGCCGTCCCCCCGCTTCGACCTTCCCCTCCCCCGGCACGAGCTCTTCCCCTTCCGCAAGTTCCGGATCCCCATCGCCCGAAGGTCTCCCTTCACCGTCGTCATCACCTCTCTGGGCTGTCCCTACAACTGCGGTTTTTGCACGGCCGGAGCCTACGGCTACCGGGCCCGGAACATCGACAACGTCATCCCTGAGCTTGAGCACCTGAAGAGCCTCGGCGTCCGGGAGATCCTCTTCCAGGACCCGACCCTGTCCATCAACACCAACCGGGTCATCGACCTCTGCCGGAAGATGATCGAGCACGACCTCCGCTTCTCCTGGAGCTGCAACGCCGACATCAACTCCCTGAACGAGGACAAAATCGCCTGGATGAAGAAGGCCGGCTGCCACACGGTGTCCGTCGGCATCGAGAGCGGCAACGACGCCATCCTGAGCCAATACTCCAAGCCCATCACCACCGAGGAGATCCGGCGGACCATCGGCCTGCTGAACCGCTACAAGATTTCCGTGCTGGGATATTTCATCCTCGGCCTGCCCGGCGAGACCCGGGACATGGCCGAGCAGACGATCCGCCTGGCCCGAAGCCTCAGGATCGACGTGGCCTCGTTCGCCATCGCCACACCGGACATCGGCACCCGCCTGCGGGAGGAAGCCATCGCCCGCGGCTGGATCCCGGCCGACCTTCAGAGCTTCGACAGCACCGAACCGCCCCTCATCGCCTCGGGAGACATGACCGCCGCGGAGATCTGGAGCCTGCGGCGGCGGGCGGTGCGGAGCTTTTATCTGCGGCCGTCCTACATGCTCCGCGCCCTCGGCCGCCTCCGCTCCTGGAACGACCTGAAGAACCTGGTCTCCAACGCTTTGTCCCTTCTCGGAAGGTGACGCCGTTCCGGGCGGCCGCCCTCCCTCCTCGAACCCCGCCGGCAGGCGCCCGTTCGATTGACGCCTGTAATCATCTTGGATAGACTGGGACGGACAATGACTCCACGACAAAAATCCATCGCGGCCGGAGTGATCCTGGTCCTGGTCGTTCTCGGCCTCGCCGCCCGGCTCCCCGGCCTGAAGTGGGGACTGCCCTATTTTTACCACGTGGACGAGCGGGGCTTCGGCAAGTTCACCATCTTCTATTTCAAAGGAGACCTCAACCCGCACTTCTTTGAAGTGCCGTCCCTCTACACGTACATGACGGCAGCCGTCTGGAGCGGATACTATCTCGCCGGCAAGCTCTCCGGCCAGTTCGCCAGCCGGGAGGACTTCTTCCAGGCCTATTACCGGGACCCGACCGTGTTCGTGGTCTTGGGCCGCCTGTTGTCGGTCCTGGCGGCCGTGGGAACGATCCTCCTCCTATTCATCATCGGCCGGAAGATGTACGGCCTGCGGGCCGGCGCCCTGGCCGCCCTCCTCCTCGTCTTCTCCCTGGAGCACGTCAAGCTGTCGCACTATTTCATCCCCGACGTGACCATGGTCTTCTTCCTGATGCTGTCCTTCCTGTTCATCTGGTCCATCTACACGACCGGCAAGACATCGTCCTACATCCTGGCCGGGCTGTTCGCCGGCCTGGCCTACGCCACCAAGTACGGCGGGCATTTCCTAGCCCTGCCCCTCCTCCTGGCCCACCTCTTCCGGGCGCACGAACAGGGGACGCCCTTCCTCCGCAGCCTCATCAGCCCGAGGCTCTGGGCCGCCCTGCCGGCCTTCTTCGGAGGCTTCCTCATCGGCTGTCCCTACGCCGTGCTCGATTGGCCGAAATTCATCCACGATTTCCGGTGGCAGACCCAGCACCTGTTCAGCATGGGCCACTACGGATCGACGACCTCCGAGCCCGCCTGGCTGTTTTATCTCAAATACGGTTTCCGGGACAACATCGGCCGCCTGGCCCAGTTCCTGGTCCCGGCCGGGATCATCCTGGCCCTGGTCAAGCACCGCCGCAAGGACTGGATACTCTTGTCCGTCCCCCTGACCATGTTCCCGCTCACGGGGATCATGAAGACCTACGCTACGCGCTACCTCATGCCCCTCACCGGCTTCTTCATCCTGCTGGCCGCCCTGTTCCTGGACGAGCTGCTCGCTCGGATCTCCGCCGGACTGAGCAAAATCAAAAAGCCGGCCGTACCGTCCTGGGCGAAGGCGTCGGCTCAGGGACTCATCGTCCTCGTCCTGCTCCTGCCCTCGGCCGTGACTGTGGCGCGCTATGACGACTCCGTCAGTCGGACGGACACCCGCAGCAAGGCCAAGAGCTGGGTCGAGGCCCACATCCCCAAGGGCGAGCGCATCGCCGACGAGATGTACGGACCTCCGCTCAATCCCAAGGACTACAGGTTCAGCCACAGGGACAGTCTGGGCGAGATGGACCTGGATTGGCTGGCCGCAAGGCAATCCCGCTTCGCCATCGTCAGCGACATCATGTACTCCCGGTTCACCGACTATCCGCGGGAGTTTCCCTCACAGGCGTCCTTTTATCGGTCGCTCGACGAAAAAGCCTATCTGATCAAGGCGTTCGCTCCGCGCTGGGACGAGGATCTCGTCGACCTCCACAATCCGACCATCAAGGTCTACGGCTTGAGCACTCTGCCGAACTATGACTTCCCCGGCGCTTACCGCCGCTACATCCAAACCGTGCGGATATCCGCCGAAGCCGCGGGAGGGTGGATGGTGCGGACCGAGGTCGAAGCCGCGGAGCCCCGGACCTCCAGCGAAACACCCGGCCGGGCCTACATCCGTCTGACGGCCCGGGACGGCCGGGAGCTGTGGAAAGCGACGCTGTCCGAGGAACCCCTTCCTACCAGTCCGGAGTTCCAAGTCCAAGCCGGCCTGCCCTGTCCGCCTCAGTCCGAGCCGTTCTCAATCGTCCTGGGATATGAATCGACCCTTTCTCCGGGCCTGCGGACCGAAGCCGGTTCTTTCACAATTAATAAGGAAGGCCGGCTGGCCGGCCCGATTGACCCGGAGGAAGTGCGCCAAGGCGGATTCGAAGGCCGGTTCTACTACGGCGAGTTTCCCGACACGCGCGGAGACCTCTTCTTCCAGTCTGCCGCGCTCATCCGCGAACGCGCCGGGTGGAACCTTGCCGGAACGGTCTTCGGCAGCAGGCTTCGCTGGGGGCCCTGCTTCGTCATCCATCCCTATATCAAGATCGCCGACGAAAACGGCCGGGAGCTCAGCCGCCTGGTCCTTTCCGCGAATAAAGTGGGCGGCCATGAGACGGCCGTCCGGGGGCCCGCGACCGCCCGGACCGCGCTGCCCGACCTCCCCGACGGCTTCCGGGTTTTCATCGGATACGAGTCATTCTTCAGCCAGAACCAGCCCCAGGATGCCGGGGGCCCGGTCGAAGTCGAGATCCGCCCCGCCGCCCGATTCAGGTATTGACAGAGCCCTTCTAGGGAGTGCTCTTCAATAATGTCCAGTCGTTCGCTGCGGCTTTGGCCCGATCCCCAACCCCCTCGCCGGCGTCGGTTGAGGAACGCGCGGGAGTGTGTTAAATTGAAAAAATGAACAACCGGGCCTGGGTCGTTTCTCCGCCCCGCGCCGAAGCCGAAGTGCTGGCTCGAGAGCTGGGCCTGCCCCTGCCCCTGGCCCGCGTCTTGAACAACCGCGGCCTGACCGACCCGCAGGACTGCTACCGGTTCCTTCACGGGACGATCGAAGACCTCCGGGACCCGATGCTCCTCTCGGGGATGAGCGCCGCTTTAGCAAGAATTCGGCAGGCGCTGGAGCACAAGGAAAAGATCCTGATCTTCGGCGACTACGACGCGGACGGCGTCCTGTCCGTGGTCATGCTCCTCAAAGCCCTGGCCGGACTGGGAGCGGACGTCGATTATTTCATCCCGGACCGGCTCAAAGACGGCTACGGACTCAAAGAGGACCAGATCGAGGTCGTCCGCCAGAGAAACGCCCGGCTGGTCATCAGCGTCGATTGCGGCATCAAGGCCTTGGGCTTCGTGGCCAAAGCGAAGGAATTGGGCGTGGACGTCATCATCACCGACCATCATCTGCCCGGCCCGGAGCTCCCGGCCGCGGCCGCAATCCTCAACCCGGTACTGAACGATTCCGGCTATCCGGACAAGAACCTGGCCGGAGTGGGCGTCGTGTTCAAGCTCCTGGAAGCCCTCCTGGCCGACGGGCCGGCCCGCTCCAGCCTGGAGCATTACCTCAAGCTGGTCTCGATCGGGACGATCGCCGACGTGGCCGAGCTCAGAGGGGAGAACCGGATTTTCGTCAAGCACGGGCTGAAGGGCCTGGAGCGCCCGGCCAATCCTGGTTTGAAAAGCCTTCTCGACATCTGCGGCCTCAAGGGCCAGCGCGTCAGCCCGGGAGAGGTGGCCTTCCGGGTCGGGCCCCGCCTGAACGCGGCCGGCCGCATGGACAGCGCCGACCTGGCCGTGCGGCTGTTCATGACCGGGTCGGCCGGAGAAGCCCAGGACATCGTCCGCCGCCTGGACGACCTGAACCGTCTCCGCCAGAAGACCGAAGAAAAGATCTGCAGCCAGGCCCTGGCCAAGATCCGGGACCGGGGCTTGGATAAAACCCACAAGATCCTGGTCTTGGGCTCCGACGAGTGGCACCGGGGCATCGTGGGCATCGTCGCCTCCCGGCTCAAGGAGACCTTTCACCGGCCGGTCATCCTGTTTTCCTACGAGGACGGCCTGGCCTACGGATCGGGCCGCAGCATCAAGGAATTTTCCCTGATCGACTGCCTGGACGCGCTCCGGGAGCATTTTCTCAACTATGGAGGCCACCGCCTGGCCGTCGGCTGTTCGCTCCCCCGCGACCGGATGCCGTCCTTCAAGGAAGCGGCCAACGCCCTGGCCGACAGCCGGCTGACCGAAGACGACCTTCAGGCCAAGGTGAGGATCGACTCGACCCTGGACCTGGCCGAGGTCGACTCCGGCTTCCTGCAAGCCTACTCCTGGCTCGAGCCGTTCGGCGTTGGCAATTCCACGCCGGTGTTCATGGCCTCGGACATCGAGGTGGCCAGCGCTCCCCAGAAGCTGCAGGGCAAGCACTGCAAGTTCCTGGCCAAACAGAGCGGGCGGACGATCGAAGCCATCGGCTGGAATAAGGGGGATTGGGCGGATTCCCTGGGACGGGGAAGCCGGACCTCCCTGGCGTTCTCCATCCAGCATTCCACCTACCTGGGCGAGACGCGGCCCTACCTCAGCCTTGAGGACAAGCGGCCGTGAGCCCTTCCGGTTCGCCCTGGAGCAAAGCGTCATGGCCGCGCCGCTTGCGCTGGGTCGTGTCCGCGGTCATGGCGCTGGTGGCCGTAGCCGTCTTGGCGGTCATCCTCGGCCGGCCCAGGAAGGAGGCCGTCCCGGCTTCCGTCCCGGACAAACCCGCGAGCGTCCAGAAGATCGACGAGCGGGAGCAGGTCCGCTACATGGAATTCCGGGGAGAGCGGGAAAAGATCGAATTCCTGGCGGACCGGGGCTTCGTCGGTCCGGACAACATGTACCACCTGACCGGTCACGTTCAGATCACCGATTTCGGCCGCCAGGGAGGCCGCACGATCCTGGCCAGCTGCGACGAGATCATCCATGACGCCGAACGGACCCGGTTCATCCTGACCGGCAACGTCCAATTCCGCCTGGAGCGGGCGTCATTTCGGACGGACACTCTGAACTACAGCAAGCCGGACGGCGCCTTCCAGACCGATCTGCCCATTGTCATCACCTCTCCCGGCTTCACCGGTTCGGCCCGGGGCATGACCTATTCCCTGAAAACCGATGAGGTCTGGCTTCATTCCGAGGTCCGGCTCGAGACTCGGGTTTCGGAGCGGTCCAAGGTTCCGCTGGTCATCAACAGCCAAAAGCTGTACTACAGCCGCCCGGTGCGCAAGGGCCGTTTCGAGGAGAGAGTGACGATGAGCCACGGCTTGAGCCGGGGTTCGGCCGACGCCATGGATTTCGAGCTGTTCTTCGATACGGACAAGGTCAATATCATCGATTTCCGGGGCCATGTCCGGCTTCACCTGGAGCAGGAATTCGAGGACCCGGCCGCGGGCCCCGACTCCCGGCCGAAGCTGGACGCCCTCCACACCCTGGGCGGCCGGCAGGATTTCGAAGCCGACGAGCTCACGCTGCGCGCCTTCCTCAACACCTCGGTGCTGCATTCCTTTGAATCCAAGGGAAACGCCTCCCTGACCTTTCGCTCGCCGTCCCGGGGTGTCACCCGCTTCCGGGCGGCCTCGATCGATTTCATCTTCGACGACGTCCGCGGATTGCTGAGGGAGTTCCGGGCGGCGGACAAGGTCCGCGTCCTGAGGACCGGGCTCGACGGAGAAACCCAGACCGCCGAGGGCGACTCCCTGCTCCTGCCCGGCAACAGGGATATCCTCCAGATCATGGCCGGACCGGGCCGGCGCGTGACCGCCCATTTCCGAGGCAGCGACTTGGAGGCCGAGGTGCTGGGGATTAACCTCAAGAACGACGACTTCCGGGGAGCCTCGGTCCGGGCCGTTTTCCTGCCCGGTCCGGATAAAAAGCCGGTCGGCCTGTTCTCGGCCGCCGAACCGGTGTTCGTCACGTCCCGCTGGATGGAATTCACCGCCTCGGACAAGACCTACCGGTTCTACGGGGGGTCGAGGATGTGGCAGGACAAGAGCCAGCTCTTCGCCGACGAGGTCCGGCTGGCTGAGGATACGGGCGCGGCGGATTGCCGGGGGGCCGTCCGGTCCCTATTCCCCCATACGCCCTCGGACGGCCGGCCCCAGGAGATCGTGGAGATCTCCGGCGGCCGGATGGGCTATGACGCGGAACGCAGCACGGCCGTCTACGAGGACAAGGCAGGGCTCAAGACCGGCGCCTTCCGGTTGACCGCCCAGCGCATCCGGGTCCTCCTCGCCCCGGAGACCAAGGACCTCCAGACCATCACCGCCCTGGACCAGGTGGTCATCACCCAGCCCAACCGGGAAGCCCGCGGCAACGCGGCCGACTATCTCCTGAGCGACCGATTGGTCATTCTGACCGGACAGCCGGTCGTGACCGAGAAGGACAAGGGCGAGACCCGGGGCGACAAATTGACATTTCGACTGGCCGATGGTACGATCCTCGTCGAAAACGACCCGCGTGACAGGTCAGTGACCAAAATCAAGTCTTGAGCAATGATTTCCCATCTGCATGCCGATCAGCTTGAAAAGAGCTACCGCCAGAAACGGGTGGTCGACGGCATCACCATCGATGTCCGGAGCGGGGAGGTCGTCGGCTTGCTGGGGCCCAATGGGGCCGGCAAGACGACCACCTTTTCCCTGATCCTGGGCCTGGTCCCCCAGGACGGCGGCCGCATCGAGCTGGACCGCGAAGACATCACCGGCGCCCCAATGTACGTCCGCGCCCAAAAGGGCCTGTGCCTCCTGCCTCAAGAGGCGTCCTGCTTCCGCCGGCTGACCGTCGAGGAGAACCTGCTGGCCATCATGGAGACCCGGCCCGCGCTCGCCGGCTCCTACGACCTGCTCCTGGCCAAGGCCCTGTGCGATTTCGGGCTGGACAAGGTGGCCAAGTCCCAGGCGGTCACGCTGTCCGGAGGGGAGCGGCGAAGGCTGGAGATCGCCCGGGCGATGATGACGGAACCCCGGTTCATGCTGCTCGACGAGCCGTTCACCGGCATCGACCCCCTGGCCATCCAGGACTTGCAGCGCATCATCCGCGGCCTGAAGGATTCCGGTCTAGGCATTCTCATCACCGACCATAGCGTCCGGGAGACTCTCAAGATCACGGACCGGGCTTATATCATCGACCGGGGAACGATCCTGGCCCAGGGCACGCCCGCGGAGATCGTCCGGTCCGAAGATGCCCGCAAGAGCTACCTGGGAGAGGGATTTTCCCTGCGGTAGGGCGGCCATGTCCCGGGAAAGCGGATCGTCATGACCCTCAAGCAGCGGCTGGACCAGCGGCAGATCCAGAAGCTGATCCTTGCCCCGGCCCTCCAGCAGGCCATCAAGCTCCTGCCCATGACCAACCTCGAGCTGATCGACGTCATCGATGAAGAGCTGGCCCAGAACCCGATGCTCGAGCTCGAGGAGGAGGAGGACGCCGAGAAGCCGGCGGACACCGACGCCGAAACCCCGTCCGAGGAGGAATCGGAGCCGAAGCCCGAACGGGACGGGGCCGAGGTCCCGGACGCCGAACCGGAGCCGCCCGCCCCGGAGCCCGGGCTGGAGGCCGAGCCGGAGCCGGGAATCGAAGCCCTGTTCCAGGAATACTTCGATGACGGCTTCCGGTCCTATTCCCCGGAGAGGAGGGACGCGCCGGCCTTGGAGAATTTCCTGTCGCGCAGCCCGTCGCTGTGGGACCATCTCAACTGGCAGGCCGACCTGACCTTCTTCGAGGAAAAGGACAAGGAGATCGCCCAGCTCATCATCGGCAACATCAACGAGGACGGCTACCTGACCCTGTCCGCGGAGGACATCGCTCGGCAGGCCGGAGTGGACGTGCTGGCGGTCGAGGACATCCGCGAAGAGATCATGTTCTTCGACCCGGTCGGCGCGGGCAGCCTGAACCTGAAGGAAGCCCTCACCGCCCAGCTGGACAACTTGCGGCTCAAGGACCCCATCACCCGGGCCATCGTCAGCGAACATCTCCCCTTGCTCGAAAAGTCCGATTACGCCCAGCTGGCCAAGGTGCTGAACATCCCCCTGTCGGCGATCAAGGACCACATCGACATCATCAAAGGGCTCGACCCGGCCCCGGGACGCAAGTACTCCCAGGACCGGACGTCCTTCGTCGTCCCGGACATCATCATCTCCAAGGAGGAGGGTGAGTTCCGGGTCAGCCTGAACAACGAGGGCCTGCCCCGGCTGAGGCTCAACGCCTACTACCGGCGTCTCGTCCAGTCCGCCCTGAAGGACAACCCCGAAGCCTACCGCTACCTCAAGGACAAGATGAAAAAGGCCCTGTGGTTCCTGCGCAGCCTCGACCAGCGCGACCAGACCATCTACAAGGTCGCCCGGTACGTCGTGGATAAGCAGAAGGATTTCTTTGAGAAGGGCCTGGAATTCATCAAGCCCCTGACCCTGATGGAAATCGCCCAGGAGATCGGCGTCCACGAATCCACGGTCGGACGGGTGGTGGCCAACAAGTACCTCCAGTCGCCGGAGGGCGTTTACCCCTTGAAGTACTTCTTCCACAAATCCCTGGCCGGCGACTTCGGGGAAGAGGTCTCCTCTCTCCGGGTCAAGGACAAGATCAAGAAGCTGGTCGAGGGCGAGGACCGGGACAATCCCCTCAGCGACATGGAGATCGAGGACATCCTGGGCCGCCAGAGCTTCCGTCTGGCCCGGAGGACCGTGGCCAAGTACAGAAAGCAGCTGGGGATCCCGCCGTCCCACATCCGCAAGCGCAAGTCTCTCATGGAGGAACGGACATGATCGTTCACTACACCGCCCGGCAGGAAGCCCTAACGGCCGAGCTCAAGAAGTTCTGCGAAAAGCGGCTGAGGTCCATGGACAAGCTCCTGCAGAGGGCGCTCGAGGTGAACCTCGTTTTCGGCGCGGCCAAGAGCCGCCGCTTCATCGAGATCCATATCAAGGGCAAGGGTGCGGGCCTGGTGGTCCGGGAGGAGGGTCCGGAGCTCATCCGGGCGGTGGGCCTGGCCTTCGATACGCTTGAAAAAAAACTGAAAAAGGACCAGGAAAAGTTTCGGGAGAAGAAGCGGCGGTCCGGACGGGATCTCCCGCCTCCCGAGCTCCCGGTGCCGGCTCCCAAGGCCGGGCGCCGGATCATCCCCGCCAACGAAGTGTCCGCGAAGCCCTTGACCGTCGAAGAAGCCGCGCTTCTGCTCGACGAGTCCAAACGGGACATCCTCGTCTTCCGGAAACTCGGTTCGGAGCGCTGGGCGGTGCTCTACCGCCGCAAGGACGGCCAGGTCGGGCTGGTCGAGCCTGAAGGCTGAGGGGAAACAGCCCCGGTATGAGCCGAAGAATCTCCACCGGCGGGCAGCGCCGATCCGTTCGCCCGGCGAAAACGGCCCTGGTCTCGGGCGGATTGCTGCGGGTCGCCGGCCTGGGCGTCCTGATCAACGGAGACAGCGGCATCGGGAAGAGCGAAAGCTCCCTGGAGCTCATCAGCCGCGGAAACCGCCTTGTGTCCGACGACGTGGTGGAGGCCCACCGCGGCGAGGACGGACGCATCCTGGGACGGTCGCCGTCCCTGACCCGGCACTTCATGGAGATCCGGGGGCTGGGCATCATCAACATCAAGCAGATCTTCGGGCCGCGGGCGGTCCTGCTCGAATCGCCCATCGACCTGGTCATCACCCTCCACAAATGGGAAGGCCGGGGCCGGTCGGACCGGCTGGGCCTCAAGTTTCCCGAAGACTACACCCTGCTCGGCGGCCGGATCCCCCGGATCAACATTCCCGTCGCCCCCGGCCGGAACATCGCCACCCTGATCGAGATCGCCTGCAAGGTCCAGGGGCTGCGGAAGAGTGGCTACCATGCCTCCAAGGACATCGTCCGGAAGCTGGAGCGGGTCCTGAGCCGCCGCGGCCGGGGAGGAGCCGTCCCGGGTGAAAAAAGATAACCGCTTCCTGATCATCACCGGTCTGTCCGGGTCGGGGAAAACGGTGGTCAGCCGCTCCCTGGAAGACCTGGGCTACTACTGCATCGACAACCTTCCGGCCAAGCTCATTCCCAGCCTGGTGGACCTCTGGCTCCGCCGCGAGATGGAGATCGAAAAAATCGCCCTGGTGGTGGATATCCGGGAGCACGGCTTCCTGACCGTCTTCCCCCAGGTGCTGAAAACCATCGGCCGGAAGATCACGCCCTGGGTGGTCTTCCTCGAATCCTCGGACGAGACCCTGGTCAAGCGCTTCAGCGAGACCCGGCGGCCGCATCCCCTCAGCCGGCGGCAGTCCGTCCTGGACGGGGTCCGGCGCGAAAGGCGGCAGCTGGCCGAGGTCAAGGCCATGGCCGACGAGGTCATCGACACCTCGTCCATGAGCCTGACCGACCTGCGGACGCTCCTCGCCCGGCGCTTCGTCAAGCGCCCGGCGAGCCGGTTCCAGGTGCTGATCACCAGCTTCGGCTTCAAGCACGGCCTGCCCCTCGATTCGGACCTCGTCGTGGACACCCGCTTCCTGCCCAACCCCTTCTACAGCGACACGCTCAAGAACCTGACCGGGCTGAACCGGCCGGTCCGGGATTTCGTCCTCAAGGCGGACGTGACCCAGCGCTTCCTGAAGGAGTTCTTCCGTTTCCTGGACTTCCTCATGCCCCGCTTTGTCGAGGAGGGCAAGAGCCACCTGCGGCTGGCGGTGGGCTGCACCGGCGGCCGCCACCGGTCGGTGGTCGTGGCCGAAGCCCTGAAGTCCTACCTCAGAAAACGAAAATATGATATAAAGATAGCGCATCGGGACCTGAGGAAATAGCCCGGTTGACGGGCCGGGGTCCCGGCGCGGCGGGCGGCGGCCGCCCGAATAACAACCATGATCGGCGGAATCATCGTTTCTCACGGAAAGCTGGGCGAAGAGCTGTTGAACGCCCTGACCATCATCCTGGGCGAGGCGCCCAACATCGAGGCCATCTCCATCGGCTGGTACGACGATGTTGAGGAGTCCAAGAAGAAGATCAACCAGAGCTTGAGGCGCGTGGACCAGAAGAACGGCGTGGTGATCTTCACCGACATGTTCGGCGGAACCCCCTCCAACCTGAGCTTCAGCTTCCTCAAGGACAACCAGGTGGAGATCATCACCGGCATCAACCTGCCCATGCTCATCAAGTTCGTGTCGCTCCAGCGCAGCAACAACCTCAAAGAGGTGGTCAAGAAGGCCGTCGAGCAGGGAAAAAAGAACATCCACCTGGCCAGCGCCCTGCTCCATTCCAAACAGTGAACGGCGGCGGGAATGATCGACGCCCAAATCCTGATCAAGAACAAGCTGGGGCTTCACGCCCGGGCGGCGGTCAAGTTCGTCAACCTGGCCAACCGCTTCCAGTCCCACGTCAAGATCATCAAGGACGGCAGCGAGATCGACGGCAAGAGCATCCTGGGCATCCTGACCCTGGCCGCCACCAAGGGCACGACTCTCCGCCTGAAGATCTCCGGCCGCGACGAGAAGGACGCCCTCAAGGCCCTGGAAGCGCTCATCGACGCCCGCTTCGGTGAATCCGAATGAACTCCGCCGAATTCGACCGGCTGAAAGGCATCCCCGCCTCTCCGGGCATCGCCGCCGGGGAGGCCTGGCTGGCCGAACGGGTCCTATTCACGACCTACCGCGAACCCATCCCGGCCGCCCAGGTCGACAAGGAAGTGGGCCGCCTGGGACGGGCCGTGGACCGGACGCGCCAGGAGCTGCAGACGCTGAAGGCCGAGGTCAAGGCCCGGATCGGGGCCGACAACGCCTTCATCTTCGAGGCCCATCTTCTCATCCTGGACGATCAGGCGCTCCGGTCCAAGCTGGAGCGGATCATCCGCGAGGAAAAGTCGCGGACGGAGTGGGCCCTGTCCCGGGTGAACGCGGACTACCAGAAGATCTTCGCTTCACTCGAGGACAAGTATTTCCAGGAGCGGCGCTACGACATCTCCGACGTCCTGGCCAAGATCTACGCCAACCTGGAGCAGAAGCCCCGGCCCAAGGAGGAAGAAACCACCCAGAGGATCCTGGTGGCCCACGACCTGCTGCCCTCCGAGGCCGCCCTCCTGCTCAGCCGCGGCCGGATCCTGGCCGTGGCCCTGGACACCGGCGGAACCACGTCCCACGCGGTCATCCTGGCCCGGTCGCTGAACATCCCGGCCGTGGTCGGGCTGCACAACATCACCGAGCGCGCGGCCGGCGGGGCGTCGATCATCGTCGACGGCACGGACGGAGAAGTCATCGTCAACCCCCCGCCCGCGGTCCGCAAGGAATTCCTCGGAAAAAAGGAGCGGTACGACGCCTACCGCCGCGAACTGCGAAAGACGGCCAAGCTCGAGGCGGTCACCCTGGACGGTCACCGGTTCACCCCCCTGGCCAACATCGAGCTGTCCGAAGAGGTCAGTCAGGCCATGTCCCTGGGGGCCGAGGGCATCGGGCTGTTCCGCTCGGAATTCATCTACCTCCAGAGCCCTTCCCTGCCGACCGAGGACGAGCATTACGAGATCTACTCCCGCCTGGCCAAGGCGGCCTACCCCTTGCCCGTTTACATCCGGACGGTGGACATCGGCGGGGAAAAGAGCTACCCGGCGCTGAACATCGAGAAGGAGCCGAACCCGGCCCTGGGCCTGCGGGCCGTTCGGCTGTCGCTCAAGTACAGGGACGAGTTCCGGACGCAGATCCGGGCCATCCTCCGGGCCAGCCACTTGAAGAATGTCCGCATCCTGGTGCCCATGGTCACCGAGGCCGAGGAGATCCGGGAGGTCCGGCTGATCTTCGAGGAGGCCAAGGAGGAGCTCCGCGCAGAAAAGGTCAAGCTGGACGGCCAGATGCCGCTGGGGGTGATGATCGAGGTGCCGGCTGCGGCGGCCATGATCGACGTCCTCATCCGGGACGTGGACTACATCAGCATCGGGACGAACGACCTGCTCCAGTATTTCCTGGCCGTGGACCGGTCCAACGAGTTCGTCTCCCACCTCTTTAAGCCGCTCCACCCCGCGGCCCTGAGGCTCATCCAGTTCATCATCGACACGGCCGGCCGGGCCGGCAAGGACGTGACCGTCTGCGGCGAGATGGCGGCCGACCCCGTCTCCGCCCTGGCCCTGCTGGGCCTCGGGCTGAAGAAGTTCAGCATGAACCCCATTTTCATCCCCCGGATCAAAAAATCCTTGCGAGCGGTCGAGTTCAAATCGGTGCGCCGGATCATACAGGAGGCCGTCCGGATGAAGACGGCCCAAGAGGTGGAAGAGGTCATTCTGGAACGGGTCCTGGCCAAGCACCCCCGGGCGTTCCTGACCGGCCTGATGTGAACGATGCCGCCGCGCTCGGCGGCGGCCGCGAGCGGCCGGCCCCCCCGTCACTTCCGGCCGTAGCTGTCCTGCAAGCGGACGATATCGCTCTCCTCGGAGGTCCCCAGCCACAGCTCCATCACCCGCCCGGGCGTCGAGCCCAAACAGCGGAGACGGTGGGGGGCCTCCCGGGGGATGTAGATCTCCTCGTTGGCCTCGGGCCGCCAGACCCGGTCGCCCACCGTCAGCTCCAGCCCCGGGTCGAGAACCACCCAGAATTCCGAGCGGCGGGCATGGTATTGGAGGGATAGCGAGGCGCCGGGGGAGACGGTGATGATCTTCAGGCTGCAGGCCGGCGCCAGCGGGAACGACCGGAACTTTCCCCAGGGACGGGTCTCCTCGAAGATTCCCGAACGGAAGCTTTTCTCGTCAGGGATTGACATCATCCTTTCTCCTTGGTGACGGGAACGAACCGGGCTTGAGGGCCGGGCTCAGAACGGAATGTCGTCCTCGCCCTCGCCCCCGCCCCCGGCGGGAAGGTCGATCTCGCCCTCCGCCGCCGGAAAATCGGCGACCGCGGCGCCGCCGCGGAAGGCCTCCTCCTCGGGCGCGCTCTCGCGCTTGCCCAGGAGGATGATGGTCAAGGCTTCGATCTCGGTCGTCTTGCGGCTGACCCCTTCCTTGTCCTGCCAGGGACGGGTCCGCAGCTTGCCCTCGATGTAGACCTGCTTGCCCTGGGTGAGATATTTTTCGCAGAATTCGGCCAGCTTCCCCCAGACCACGATCTTGTGCCATTCGGTCCGGTCCTGGGTCTGGTTGGAATTGGGGTTGGTGAAGCGCTCCTTGGTGGCCAGGCTGAACCGGGCGACGGCCCGCCCCTGCTGGAGGTAGCGGACGTCCGGTTTCTGGCCCAGGTTCCCGATGAGCGTCACTTTGTTCAGGCTGTTAATGTCTCTCATGGCCGGAGGTCAACTCCTTGATTTTTTCCTGGGCGATCTTCGTCTCCTCGTCATTGGGGTACTTGCTGATGAGGAGCTTGAAGACGGACAGGGCTTCGTCCCGCTTGCCCAGTTCTATGAAGCACATTCCCTTCTTCAGGTAGGCGGCCGGAATGTTGTTGCCCTGGGGATAGTTGAAGATGAGCAGGTTGAACTGCTCGATGGCCTCGGAGTATTTCTTCAGGCTGAAGGCGCATTCGCCGATCCAGTACAGGGCGTCGTCGGCCAGGGGGCTGTCGAAGAACTGCTGGCGGTAGATCTTGAAGCCCTCGACGGCCAGCTCGTAGTTGCCCTTGGTGTAATCGGCGTAGGCCATGTCGAACACGTCCTTGGGCGCCAAGTTGGGGTTGACCGGCTGGGACGCGGACGGCGTCTCGCGGACGGCCTCCTCTTTCTTCTTGGGCTTGGCGTCCCGAGCCGAGTCCTTGGCCGCGGGCTTGGCGGCCGGCGGTTCGGCGGCCGGGGGGGTCAGCTGGGCCCTGATGGCCAGAAATTCCTCCGAGATCCGGTTGACCGCCTGGGTCACCTGCTCCAGCTTGCCCAGCAGCGCCTGGAACTGGGAGGGGAGTTTTCGCACATCCTCCTTGAGACCGGCCTGGTCGGCCTGGCTGAGCCTCAGCTGGGCCTGGATGTCCCGGACCTGGTCTCCCAGGGTCCGGAGATCCTCGCCCGCCTTGTCGACCTTGGCCTCGACCTTGAGCAGCTGCTGCTTGAGGAGCTGGACGTCCTGATAGATCAGCTCATAGGCTTTCTTCTGGTCGACGCCGGCCCAGGCCGCGACGGCGGCGGCCAGGAGAAGGATGAGACCCAACGACCGGAAGCGCATGACGGGAGCCTCCGAGCTACTTCTCGATGACCAGGAACTGGGCCCGGCGGTTCATCTGCCAGGACGACTCATCGTGGCCCGGGTCGAGCGGCTGGCTCTTGCCGTAGGAGATGATCTTGATTCGCGAGGGTTCGACGCCCAGGGAGGACAGGAAGTCGTAGGCGCTCTTGGCCCGCTTCTCGCCCAGGGCCAGGTTGTAGTCTTCGGTGCCGCGTTCGTCGCAGTGGCCTTCGATGAGGACCTTGGCCGTCTTGAATTTTTTCAGCCAGGCCGCGTTCAGCTCCAGGACGGGCTTGGCGTCCTCCCGGAGGTTGTACTCGTCGAAATCGAAGAAGATCGCGGCCAGAGGCCGTTCCTGGTTGACCTGGTCCAGGGATTTGGACAAGAAGACCTCTTCCTCGGACAGCACGGGCTGGGGGGCTCGGAGCGATTCATCGACCCTGGTCGCGCCGGGCTGCTCATCGGCCTGGGGCGTGGGCTGGGGTATGGTCCGGACCTTCTTCTTGCACGAGGGCAGGACGGCCAGAGCCAGGGCGCAGACCAGGATGAGGATGATGACCTTTTTCATGAAACCTCCTTCTCCGCGGAGCCGTTGTCTTCGGATATCGGCCTGGGTTCGGCCTTGTCGGGCCGTTCTTTTTATACAGGCAAACGGCGGACCTGTCAATCGGCCGGCGGGGCAAGCCCGGATGGCTAGTCGGACCAGTCGGGAAGCTTGTTCATCCCCCGGCTGGTCAGGGGCCTGAGGTTGGCGCCGTCGATATCGATCGAAAAGACCTGGATGACGCCCTTGAGGTTCGAGGCGAAGACGATATGCCGGCCGTCGGGCGACCAGCTGGGCGACTCGTTCCGGGCGTTGCTCTCGGTGAGCTTGGTGAAGGCCTTGGTCCTGAGGTTGAGGACGTAGAGGTCGAAGATGTTCTCCACCCGCGAGACGCAGACGATCCGGTCCCCGGTGGGCGACCAGGCCGGCTTGTCGAAATAGGACCCGCCGAAGCTCACTCGGCGGACGTTGGTCCCCTCGGCGTCCATGATGTAGATCTGAGGCGACCCGCTGCGGTCCGAGGTGAAGGCGATCTCCCGGCCGGTGGGCGACCAGCTGGGGGCGGTGTCGATGGCGCTGTTGAACGTCAGGCGGCGTACGTTCTGTCCGTCGCTTCCGGCGACATAGATTTCGGAGTTGCCGTCCATGGTGGAGCAGAAGGCCATTTTCTTGCCGTCCCGGGAGAAGGCCGGGGCGAAGTTCGTCCCCCGGGTCGAGACCGCCTGGAACTTGCCCTGGTCCAGGTCCAGGAGGTACAGGCCGGCCGTCTGGTTCTTGTAGGACGTGTAGGCGATGCGCCGGCCGTCCGGCGACCAGGCGGGCATATAGTCCCGGACCTTGTTGAAGGTCAGCCGGGTCTGGTTGGCCCCGTCGTAATCCATCATGTACAGCTCGTCGTTGCCGTCCCGGTCGGAGATGAACACGATCCGAGAGGTGAAGAGCGGCTTCTCGCCGTAGACCCTCATGATCTCGTCGGCCATCTTGTGGGCCATCAGGCGGACCAGGCTTTTCTCCGCCTGAAACCGCTTGCCCTTGATGAGGCGCTCGGCCTTGACGTCGTAGAGCTTGCCCTCGAACAGGATGTTGCCGGCGTCGCCGTCGGTCACTTCTCCGGCGAAGAGGATGGCGGCCTGGATCGAATCCCAGTCCTTGAACACGACCTGGTCCGGCACGATGGGCTTGATGTAGCCGTAGTAGCTCTTGGGGAGAAGCTGGAAGACGCGGCTGAAGCGGAGGTCGGCGGACAGGACCTCGTACAGCTCGGCCGCGGCCTCTTTAATCGCCGGAGTCTCCGACCGGACCGAAAAATCCGGCAGGGCGAAGGAGATGGCCGGCACCCCGTCGGTGATCTTGAGGACGACGTCCTGCTGGGGGAGGAGGATCGGAGCTGAAACCGCGGCCAGAAAAAGGCCGATGAGGATTTTGGTGTGCGTCATTTGGAGTGCTCGAAAATGAGAAAGATGCCCAGGTAATCCTGGTCGTAGTCGGTCGGGAGGGGCGGGAAGGGCGCGGACCGCCGGACGGCCCGCACGGCCGACAGGTCCAGCGATTCGAGGCCGCTCGATTCCTTGATCCCGACGTCCGCTGCCTGGCCGTTTCGGAGAATGCGAAAATAGACGACGGTCTGGAAATTTCCCCGGACGCCCGGGTCGACGAGCGAAGTGAACCAGTTGGAAGAGATCCGGTCGGAGACGGCCTGGAGGTAATAGGTATAGGGGAAGCTGGACAGACCGATTTGGGAGTCGTAGTCCGAGCCGCCGCCGGCGTCGCCCAGGCCGATCCGCAGCCCGGAGCCCCCGCCGCCGGCCTGGCCGGAAGCGGCGCCGGTCGAGTCTTTGGCGTCCGGGGAGGGCTGGCTGATCGAAGACCGCTTGTCAGGCTTGGAGTCCGCATCTTTCTTCGGCTTGTCGGCCGGATAGCGCAGTTGGGAGGCCGGCTCCTCGGGCTTGACCTTTTCAGGCAAGGTCAGGTCGCGCAGGGAGGGTTTCTTGGCCTCGGCTTGCGGCGGGACCGACGGAGCGCCGGCTCCGGACGACCCTCCCCCCCCGCCTCCCGGAAGGCCGCCCAGGCTGAGGGGGATATAGTGGATCAGCCCCTTTCGTGAAGAGCCCGGCAGCGTCGGGGAGAGCGCGATCAGGGCAAAGAGCGCCGCATGGAAGACGACGGACAGGACTACGGCCCGGCGAAAGACTCCGTTTTTCCGGCGGGCGGGGACCATGTCAGGGGGCCCTCTTTCTCTGCGGGATTTCCTTGGGTTCGGTTACCAGGCCGATCGTTTCCACGCCCACTTTCTTGATGATGTCCACGATCTCGACAAAGGTCCCGTAGTCGAGCGATTTGTCGGCCTGGATGAAGACGACTTTCTTCGTCCGTCCATAGAAATACTCCCGGAGCCGTTTTTCCAGGAGCTGGATATTGATCACCGACGGGCCGATGTGGATGTACTGGTCCTTGGTGATGGTCAGGACGAGCCCCGCCTCGGCCGGGGCCGTCTCGGTCTCCGCCTGGGGCAGGTCGACCCCGATCCCGGACTGCATCATCGGGGCGGTGACCAGGAAGATGATGAGCAGGACCAGCATGACATCGACGAAGGGTGTGACGTTGATCTCGGAGAGCGACGTGCCGACTTCCCTTTTGCGGCCTCGGCCGAGCGGCGTAATTTTAAGCGCCATAGAGCTTTTCGATGATCCCCAGGAACTCCAGGGAGAAATCCTCCATGTTGCTGATCTCGTCCTTGATGGCACGGAGGAAGTAGTTGTAGGCGATGACGGCCGGGATGGCCGCGAACAGGCCGACGGCCGTGGTGACCAGGGCTTCGGCGATCCCGGGCGCGACCGTGGTCAGGCTCGTGGAGTGGGTGACGCCGATCTTGTAGAAGGCGTTCATGATGCCCAGGACGGTGCCCAGCAGGCCGATGAAGGGCGTGACGCTGCCGGTCGTGGCCAGGAAGTTCATCATCCGCTCCAGGCGGGAGATTTCGCCGTTGGCCGCCTTGGTCAGGGCCCGGTTGAGGCTCTCCAAGTTGGCCGGGGTCAGCGAGATCTTGGGGTTGGACTTGGCCAGGTAGGACAGCTCCCGGAACCCGGACTGGAAGATCCCGGCCTCGGGGCTGTGCTTGTAGCGTCTGGCCGCGTCGTTCATCTCGGCCAGGTTGCGGCTTTTTTCGAACACCTCGAGGAATTTCCGGGATTGAAGCGAGGCGGATTTGAGCGCCCGCCGCTTGAAGATGATGACCGCCCAGGACACGACCGAGAAGAACAGCAGAACCAAGAGGATGAGCTGGACGATCAGGCTGGCCCGAAGGATCAGGGTAAAAACGTTCATAACCGGATACAAAAAATATCATAGCGGGCACCTGAAGTCAACGCGGAGGGAATGCAGGGTTTGGTACGGTGAGTGTCTGCGGGCGTCAGGGCAAAGCCCGCAAGAATCGCTTTGCCGATATCCGGTCAGTCGACGATGATTTCGTCGGCGAACAACCAGGCTTTCTGGGAGACGAGGGGATGACCGGCCGGGCAGACGCCGATCGTCCGGGCCGAGACGCGGATGTAGCGGCATGGGGCCGGCTCGAACCGGACGACGAAATCCCTGACCGTCGCGTCGGGATCGTCCTTGGCCAGGGAGTTCGCGGCGCTGGCCACGGGCCGGAAATTGGTCCCATCCTCCGATATGGAAAATTCGACGCTGGG
>Ga0209254_10001071_pt1 | contig 24178 bp, 20 predicted proteins | sample FrelakmetDIP11DI_FD_187148 | JGI IMG/M metagenome (GOLD analysis project Ga0209254, IMG submission 187148) | Freshwater lake sediment microbial communities from the University of Notre Dame, USA, for methane emissions studies - DIP11 DI (SPAdes)... | ecosystem: Environmental > Aquatic >...
CGCAGGAAGTGGTGCACCTCGGTGAGCGTGCCCACCGTGCTCTTGCGCCCGCCGCGGCTGGTGCGCTGCTCGATCGCCACCGTGGGCGGGATGCCGAAGATGGCGTCCACGTCGGGGCGGCCCGCCGGCTGCACGAACTGCCGCGCATAGGCGTTGAGCGATTCGAGGTAGCGGCGCTGGCCTTCGGCGAACACGATGTCGAAGGCGAGCGTGGACTTGCCCGAGCCCGACACGCCCGTGACCACGGTCATGCCGTCGCGCGGGATGGCGACGTCCACGTCGCGCAGGTTGTGCTCGCGGGCGCCGTGCACGACGATCGCACTCTTCGCCGCGTCGGCGACCTTCAGCAGTTCGCTGCCGCCGGCTCCCGGCAGCGGCTTCCCGGATTCACGGAGCGCGCCGGCGAGCAGGTCACGGCGCCCGGACTCGTAGTCCCGGAGTGCTCGCCCCGTGTGCGACGCCTCGCATTGCACGATGTCCTGCGGCGTGCCGGCCGCGACCAGGCGGCCGCCGCCCTCGCCGCCCTCGGGCCCGAGGTCGATGATCCAGTCTGCCGCGCGGATCACGTCGAGGTTGTGCTCGATCACGACCAGCGAGTGGCCCGCGTCCAGCAGCCGCTTGAACGCGCCGAGCAGCTTCGCGACGTCGTCGAAGTGCAGGCCCGTGGTGGGCTCGTCGAACAGGAACAGCGTCCCCGGAGCCGATGACTCGGCCAAATGGCCGGCGAGCTTGAGGCGCTGCGCCTCGCCGCCCGACAGCGTGGGCACGGGCTGGCCGAGGCGCAGGTAGTCGAGGCCCACCGCCGCCAGCGGCTCGATTCGGTGGAGCACGTCGCGGTCGCCGGCGAAGAACACCGCGGCCTCAGACACCGTCATGTCGAGCACGTCGGCGATGCTCCTGGCCGGTCCGTCGCCGCGCGCGAGCTTCACCTCGAGCAGCTCCGGCCGGTAGCGGCGCCCGTCGCAGTCCGGGCAGCGCAGGTACACGTCCGAGAGAAACTGCATCTCGACGTGCTCGAAGCCGTTGCCGGTGCAGGTGGGACATCGGCCGTTGCCGGAGTTGAAGCTGAACGTACCCAGCGTGTAGCCACGCTCGATCGAAACCGCCTCGGCGGCGAAGCGCTTGCGGATCACGTCGAAGGCGCCGACGTAGCTCGCGGGATTGGAGCGCGTGGTGCGGCCGATGGCGGTCTGGTCCACCATCACCACCTCGCCTACGTGCTCGGCGCCCGCGAGCGCGCGGTGGGCGCCCGGCGTCTCGGTCGGCTTGCCGCGGGCGCGCCGCAGGGCCGGATACAGCACGTCCTGCAGCAGCGTGGACTTGCCCGAGCCCGACACGCCCGTGACGCACACCAGCCGCCCGAGTGGGATCTCGACGTCGAGATCCTTGAGGTTGTGCTCGGCGGCGCCCTGCACCAGGAGGCGCGGCTCGCCGGGAAGCGGCGGGCCGCGGTGCCCGGCGGACACGACAGCATCCCTGCGGCCCGAGAGGTACTCCGCCGTCAGCGTGTCGGACGTCGCGGCGAGTTCCGCCGCCGTGCCGTTGAAGACGATGCGCCCACCGTGCTCGCCGGGACCCGGGCCGAGGTCCACGATGCGGTCGGCGGCGAGCATGATCTGCGGGTCGTGCTCGACCACCAGCAGCGAGTTGCCATTGTCCCTGAGCCGCTGCATGACCTCGACCACGCGGCGCATGTCGCGCGGGTGCAGGCCGATGGAGGGCTCGTCGAGCACGAACAGCGTGTTCGTGAGCGAGGTGCCGAGCGCGGTGGTGAGGTTGATGCGCTGCACCTCGCCACCCGACAAGGTGCGCGACTGGCGGTCCAGCGTGAGGTAGCCAAGGCCCACGCGCACCAGGAAGTCGAGCCGCGCGCGGATCTCGCCGAGCAGCAGGTCGGCGGCCTCGTCGAGCGGTGCCGGCAGCTCGAGGCGGGCGAAGAACTCGCTCACGCGGTCGATCGGCTGCAGCATGAGGTCGTGGATGTTGAGCCCGGCCGCCGATGCGCTCCTTGCGACAGGTGCCGCGGCGTCGGTCGCTGCGCGATCGACAGATCCCAGCCGCCACAGCAGCGCATCGGGCTTCAAGCGCGCGCCGCCGCAGTCCGTGCAAGCCGTGTAGCTGCGGTACTTCGACAGCAGCACGCGGATGTGCATCTTGTAGCTGCGCCCCTCGAGCCACTGGAAGAAGCGCTTCGCCCCGTACCAGACTTTCTTCTCCCACGGCCCCTCGCCGTCGAGCACCCAGCGGCGGTGCTCCTCGCTCAGCTCCCGCCACGGGACGTCGAGCGGCACGCCGCGCTTGCGGGCGAACTTCACGAGATCGTCCTGGCACTCGCGGTAGGCCTGTGTCTGCCAGGGGCGAACCGCGCCGCCGCGCAGCGTCTTCGAGGCGTCGGGAACGACCAGGCCGTAGTCCACGCCGATCACGCGACCGAAGCCGCGACAGGTCTCGCAGGCACCGAGGGGGGAATTGAACGAGAACAGGCTCAGCGTCGGGTCGCGGTAGTGGAGGTCGCAAGTGGCGCAGTGCAGGTCGGTGGAGTAGCGCCAGACCTCGGGGCCCTCACCCACCTGCACGTTCACCCGCCCCTCTCCCACGCGCAGCGCGGCCTCCAGCGCCTCGAGAACGCGGCTCGAATCGGCGCCAGCGGCGCGGAAGCGGTCCTGCACGACCTCGAGCGTTCCGCCCGCGCGACCGTGGATGCGCGTGTAGCCCTGTTGCTCGAGGAGCTTCCGTACCTCGGCCTCGTCGAAGTTATGCGGTACCGGCACCGGGAAGGTAACGACCAGGCGCGGGTCGCCCACAGCCACCGCCCGCTTGCGCAGCTCCGCGGCAATGCTCTGGGCCGTGTCGCGGCGCACCGGCTGGCCGCAGCCCCGGCAATGCAGCCGCGCCGCACGCGCGTACAGCAGCTTCAGGTGGTCGTTCAGCTCCGTCATCGTCCCCACCGTCGAGCGGGACGTGCGCACCGGGTTGGTCTGGTCGATGGCGATCGCGGGCGGGATGCCGTCGATGCGGTCCACCTGCGGCTTGTCCATGCGGTCGAGGAACTGCCGCGCATAGGGCGAGAAAGTCTCGACGTAGCGACGCTGGCCCTCCGCATAGACCGTGTCGAAGACCAGCGACGACTTGCCCGAACCCGACACGCCGGTGACGACCACCAGCTGCCGGAGCGGGATGTCGAGGTCGAGCGCGCGCAGGTTATTCTGCCGCGCGCCGCGGACGCGGATGAAGTCGTGGGAACTCGTTGTCATCGGAGGGGCGAGGGGTAAACCGGCAGCGGGTGCGCCGCAATGAAATAATGCCCGATCAGACCCCTCACCGCAGCCCGACGACACACCCATGACCAGCGCGTACCCGCATCTTCTCGCCCCGCTCGACCTCGGATTCACCCGGCTTCGCAACCGGGTGCTGATGGGCTCGATGCACACCGGCCTCGAGGACGATCCGAAGCACTTCCACCGCCTCACCGCCTATTTCGCGGAGCGCGCGCGCGGCGGCGTCGGGCTCATCGTCACCGGAGGCTTCGCACCCAGCATCGAGGGCTGGGCGGCGCCCTTCTCCGGGCGCCTCACGACGCGCCGGGCGGCGGCGAAGCACCGCCCCATCACCGACGCGGTGCACGCCGAGGGCGGCGCAATCGCGCTGCAGATCCTGCACACCGGGCGCTACGGTTATCACCCGCTCGCGGTGGCGCCTTCGCGACTCAAGTCGCCCATTTCACCCTTCACGCCGCGGGCGCTCACGGCGCGCGGCATCGAGCGCCAGATCCGCGGCTTCGTGCGCTGCGCGCGGCTCGCCCGCGAGGCCGGCTACGACGGCGTGGAGGTGATGGGGTCGGAGGGCTACTTCATCAACCAGTTCATCGCCGCGCACACCAACCGCCGCAGCGACCAGTGGGGCGGCAGCTACGAGAACCGCATGCGCCTGCCGGTGGAGATCGTCGAGCGCACGCGCGAGGCCGTGGGCCGCGACTTCATCATCGTCTACCGCCTCTCGATGCTCGACCTCGTGCCGGACGGCAGTTCCTGGGACGAGGTGGTGACGCTCGCGAAGGCCATCGAGCGCGCCGGCGCCACGATCATCAACACCGGCATCGGCTGGCACGAGGCGCGCATCCCGACCATTGCCACCTCGGTTCCGCGCGCGGCCTTCGCGTGGGTCACGAAGAAACTCAAGGGCGAGGTCGCGATCCCGCTCTGCACGACCAACCGCATCAACGCGCCCGACGTCGCCGAGCAGGTGCTCGCCGACGGCAGCGCGGACATGGTCTCGATGGCGCGGCCGCTGCTCGCCGACGCCGACTTCGTAAACAAGGCCGCGGCCGGGCGCGCCGACGAGATCAATACCTGCATCGCCTGCAACCAGGCCTGCCTCGACCACGTCTTCCAGCGCAAAATCGCCTCCTGCCTCGTCAATCCGCGCGCGGCGTTCGAGACGGAGCTCGTGATCCGGCCCGCCGCCGCGCGCAAGCGCCTGGCGGTGGTGGGCGCCGGCCCGGCGGGCCTCGCCTGCGCCACGACGCTCGCCGAGCGCGGCCACGCGGTGGATCTGTTCGAGGCTTCAGGCGAGATCGGCGGGCAGTTCAACATGGCCCGGCGCATCCCCGGCAAGGAAGAATTCGACGAGACGCTGCGTTATTTCCGCCGCCGCATCGAGATTACCGGCGTACGCCTCGCGCTCGGCCGCCGGGTCGCGGCGGACGAGCTCGCCGCGGGCGGCTACGGCGCCGTGGTGCTCGCCACGGGCGTCACGCCGCGCGACCCGCGCATCGAGGGCGACGAGGAGTTTCGTGCGGCGGGCAAGGTGATCTCCTACGTGGACCTGCTGCTGCACGGCCGGCCGGCCGGCCCGCGCGTCGCGGTGATCGGCGCCGGCGGCATCGGCTTCGACGTGAGCGAGTACTTGGTGAGCGAGGGCCACTCGACCACGCTCGACACGGCGGCGTGGCTGCGCGAATGGGGCGTGGCCGATCCAGCGGTGGCGCGCGGCGGACTGGGTCGGCCGGAACTCGCGCCGCCGGTGCGGCAGGTGTACCTGCTGCAACGCAAGGCCGCGCCGCTCGGCAAGGGCCTCGGCAAGACCACCGGCTGGATCCACCGCGCCCAGCTCAAGATGAAGCGCGTCGAGATGATCGGCGGCGTGAACTACGAGCGCATCGACGCGCGCGGCCTGCACGTGACCTACGGCGAGGCGCGCGAGAAGCCGCAGCTCCTCGAGGTGGACACCGTCGTTCTGTGCGCCGGGCAGGAGCCGGCCCGCGAGCTCGCCGAGCCGCTCCGCGCGAAAGGCCTCGAGGTCCACCTGATCGGCGGCGCGGACGTGGCCGCCGAGCTCGACGCCAAGCGGGCCATCGAGCAGGCCACGCGTCTGGCGGCAAGCCTCTGACGCACCCGGGACGGCCGCAGAGGCGTCTCAGAGCGCCAGCGGCCGGGGCGTTTACTCGAGCGGAAACGGCACGCGTGCCTGGCCGGTGGCGTGCTCCTCGGCTCGCTTCGCAGCGTGGATGCTCTTCAGCAGCAGCGCATGCGTCTGTTCGTCCTGCCCGGTGCGCAGAAAGCGGTCGGCCAGCTTGAGCACCTGTTCGAGACTGCTGCGTCGCTGGTCGAGATACAGGAGCGCCTTGCCGAGGTAACGCGGGTCGCGTTCCTCCACGTGCAGCTCCTCCGCCGTGCGCAGCGCCGTCCGGTACTCGGTGTCGGTCGGCCGACGGTGATATTGGGGCTCGTCGTACGAGTCGGCGGTCGGCGGCTGCTCCACGGTCCGCAGCGGCGGCACCGTGCCCCGCCGCGGCACGCCGTGCAGCAGGCTGCGAATGACGTCGGTGGTCGTCACGAGCCCGAGCACGCGATCGTCTTCGTCCACGACCGGCACGGCGTGCACGCCTGCCCCGACCATCCGCTCGGCCGCCTCGGCGACGCTGGTGGCCGCCAGGACGCTGATGACCGGCGTGCGCATCAGCCGCTCGATGGTGACGCGCGAGTCGAGGAACCGCGCGCTTTCCGCAGCGGCCTTCGGCATGAAGAACTCGAGCTTCATGACGTCGGCCGAACTCAGCATGCCCACCAGCCGGCCGGCACGCACCACGGGAAGGTGGTGGATCGGGTACTGCAGGAAGCAGTCGAGCACCTCGCTGGCCGGGCGATCGACTTCGATCGCAACCACCGCCTCGGTCATGATTCGGGATACGGGTTCGTCCGGTCGCATAGCCTGGGTGTTCCTCCACCCTCGACGATACGCGGACTCCCTCCCGCGGACTGTGACCCGGTACCTAGTCGAACAGCGAGCCCTGCGTCGGGTCGGACGGCGGATCAGCGTGACGGGCATCGGACTTGCCCGCCGCGCCCTTGCCGCGACGCGGCCCGGACCCGGCTCGCGTCCTTCGCGCCGGGCGCTCCCGGTCGCCCCGCCGGCTGCCGTGCTTCTGGAACACCGCCTGCGACTGCGCGCGCACCTCGCCCGAGGCGCGGATCGAATGAATGCGCCGCAGCGCTTCGCGCGCCGCGATTACGTGCCCGACGTGCGGCGCGGGATAATCGCGGCCGATCACGCAGCCTGCCTCGCGCTGCACGGTCTCGGGCATGGTCCACGGCTCGAAGAGGTGTTCGTGCGGCACGCGCGCGAGCGCCGGAATCCAGCGGCGCACGAGCACGCCGTCTGGGTCGTGATCGCGCGCCTGCTTCACCGGGCTGTAGGCACGCACCGCGTTGATGCCGGTGACGCCGGACTGCATCTGCACCTGCGGCCAGTGGATGCCGGGCTCGTAGTCGAGGAACTCGCGCGCAAGGTGCAAACCGGGCTCGCGCCAGTGGTTCCACAGGTGCAGGCTCGAAACGCTCATCACCATGGCCCGCATGCGGAAGTTGAGCCAGCCGGTGGCCGCGAGCCAGCGCATGCAGGCGTCCACCATCGGCCAGCCGGTCTCGCCGCGCCGCCAGGCTTCGAAGCGCGCGGTGTCCAGCCTTTCCTCGTGCAGCGAGGCGAAGGCCGGATGCACGGCGCCGTGCTCGATGGCGGGTTCGCTCTCGAGCTTCTGCATGAAGTGGCAGTGCCAATGCAGCCGGCCCTCGAGGCTCGCGAGCCCGGCGAGCAGGCCGCGCGGCCGCTGCGGCTCGGGCCGGATGAGCAGCTCCGCACGACGACGCCTCGCGGCCTGCGTCGCCTCGCGGATCGACAGCGTGCCGCACGCGAAGTAAGGGCTGAGCCGTGAGCAGGCCGACTCGGCCGTGAGCGGGCTCGACATGCCGCTGCGGTAGTCGCAGGCCCGGTCCGAAAGGAAGGTGGCGAGCAGTGCCTCAGCGGCGTCGCGACCGCCGCGCTGGCGGGCGGTCTTGTCGTCGCCGCGCGGGCACAGCGCCACAGGCAGATCCGTCGCAAGGCCGGTGAGATCCACCTGCGCCGGCACCAGCCGTCGCGGCGGCGGCAGCACCGGCTTCGACATGCGATCTTCCCAGCGGTCGGCCCAGCGGTCGCGGGTGTCGAGCCGGCGCACGACGCCCGTCTGCGGCCGCTCGTGCCAAGGCACGCCCTGCTCACGGCACCACGCCTGAACGCGCCGGTCGCGGGCGTAGGTCAGGTCATTGCCGGTCTCCTCGTGGCTCCACAGCGACTCGATGGGCGTGCGCTCGTGCAGGCGGTCGAGCACCTCGGGCATGGGCCCGCAGAGCTGTACCAGCGGCGCACCGGCGGCGGTCAGGTCGCGGTCGAGCTCCCGGAGACACTCGCGCGTGAACTCGAGGTGCTGCGCGGCGTAGTCGGCGGCACCGATGACCTCGGGCTCGAACACGTACAGCGGCAACACGCGCCCGGCCCGCGCAGCCTCCACGAGCGGCGCGTGGTCGTGAACGCGCAGGTCACGCTTGAACCAGACGACGTGCATGCCGGAGCGGTTCGCGCCGCGGCACGGCGGAGATTCAGGCCGGCCGATTCGATCGCGCGGACCTCTCCGCGTGCCTGCTGGCGTTCAGGCGCTACGTTGCCACGGTGCACGGCGACCCGGCGCTCTGACACGCATCCGCAAGCACCGGATGAGTCAACATAGCGGCATGCTGCGTCACGCCCTGCTCTGCGGTCTGTTGTGTTTCGCCGTCGCCACCGCCGGCGCACGCGCCGAGGACGCCCCACGACTGACCGGCACGGTGGTCGGCATCGCCGACGGCGACACCGTGGACCTGCGGCTCGACTCGGGGATGATCCGGGTCCGCCTGCACGCAGTGGACGCGCCCGAGCACGACCAGCCTTACGGCAAGGCGTCGCGGCGCGAGCTGTCGCGACTCGTGTACCTGCGCAAGGTCGAGGTCGAGCCGATCGAGCAGGACCAGTACGACCGGCTGGTCGCGCGGCTGTGGCTCGGCGAGATGGACGTGAACGCGGAGCTGCTTCGGCGGGGCGCGGCGTGGGTGTACCGTCACTACGCGCGCGAGCCCGACTACTGCGCCTTCGAGCAACAGGCCCGCGCTCTCGAGTACGGACTGTGGGGCCTGCCGACGATACCGCCGGTGGCCCCGTGGGAATGGCGGCAGCGCGAGAGCCGCCGCAAGCCGTTCACGGATTATTCGAAGCAGCCCCTGGCCGCGTGCATCGACAGCCTCGGCAAGGGAGCTACCTCGGCGCCGGGACGCACTCGACGTCCACCGTGACCGAGAACCAGCGCCGCTGCGCGCGCAGCACGCTCGAGTCGGTCTGTCCAGGGTTGATGTGGCGCGTCCTCCTGACCGGCGTCTGCGGCGAGGCGTCGAGCAACAGGTTGCAGCGCACCCGAGCCGGCGAATTGTTGGTCAGCCTGATGGTGAGCGTGCTTGCCTGTGCGACCTGCTCGATCTTGATGTCGAGGTCGTTCAGGGTCGGGCGGATCTCCACCGTGTAGGTGTTGGATTGCGCGTGGGCCGCGAGCACGACCGCCGTCATCAGCAACGGGGCGAGCAAGTGGAGAATCGGGCGCGATCGAGTGAATTCAGGCGTCATGGCGGCGACCGTCGGGGAGGTCGGCAAACGCTACGGCATGGGGATGGCGCCGTCGAGGATCCGGCGAACCGGCGCCGCTACGGCGCCTGGCGTCGGCTTTCTTTACAGAATCCAGTCCAGGGAATCGGCCCCCCCACGCCAACCCCTTGAATTGAGAATGATTCGCAATTCTGGCCCATTTTGTGCATGCACCGTCGCTGCCGTCACCGTTCCAACTGACTTTTCAAAGGGAAGAGAACCCATGCGCCACCTCACACGTCTGGCCGTCGCGCTCGCCGCCACGTTCCTCGCCCTGCCCGCCAGCGCGGCCACGATCGTCTTCTTCACCACCATGGATGGACCCAGCGAGGCCCCTCCCATCGCCTCGCCTGGCACCGGCTGGGCACGCGTGACCTTCGACGACGTGGCATTGACCATGCTCGTCCAGTCCGCGTTCGAGGATCTCGTGGGCACCACGACGGTGGCTCATATCCACTGCTGCACGGCCGTCCCGGAAGTCGGAAACGTCGGCGTGGCGACTCAACCGGGTACGTTCCTGGGTTGGCCGGTCGGCGTGACCTCGGGCAGCTACGAAAACACCTTCGACATGAGCCTGAATGCGAGCTACACGGCCGGGTTCCTCGGGGCGAACGGCGGCACGGCTGCCGGCGCGTTCGCGGGTCTGATCGCGGGCCTCGAGGCAGGCCGCGGCTACTTCAACGTGCACTCGTCCTTCGCGCCGGGCGGCGAGATCCGCGGCTTCCTCAGTCGCGTACCCGAGCCGGGTGCGCTCGTGCTGATCGGGCTCGGGCTGGTGATCGTGGCCCTGGCGACGCGCCGCCGGCGCACCGACTGATCGTCGGCACGCCGACCAGCGGCCGTTCAGCATCAGGACGTCACGGCGTCACCGTCAGCACCCTGGTCTTGGTGCTGGCGTTCGCCGTGGCGCTGATGGTCGCCTTCGTGGTCGCAACGACCGGCGTCGTCGTCACCTGGAACGGGGCGGAGGCATAGCCCACCGGCACGATGATGCTCGCCGTGGTCGGGTTCGCCACCGCCGCATTGGAGCTTGCCAGGTGGACGGTCACCGGGCCCGGCCCCGCCTTGCACTCGAGCCTGGCCGTACCGCTCACCAGGTTGCCGCCGATCACCGTCGTCGGCGTCAGGCTCACGGAGTACATCTGCATCGGCCGCAGCGTCAGCGGCTGGTCGAGCGTCACGGGCCCGAGGGTCGCACTCACCGTACCGGCCTGGTTCGCAGCGACGGCTGACGTTGTGACCGTAAACGTCTTGCTCGTCGCAGCCGCCGGCACGGTCACGGTCGCGGAAACCGTGGCGGCGTCGAGGGTGTCCGAGAGGAACACCTTCACGCCCGTCGCCGGGGCCGGCTCGCTGAGGTACACGGTGCCGGTGACCGACTTACAGCCCGACACCAGCGACTTCGCGAGCTTAACGCTCGACAGGGCGACGGTGCTCGGTGTCAGGTTCGACTGGCCGGAGACGATCGTCGTGCCCGCGGGTGCCGTGGCGGCCACGGTGAGCGTCGTGAGACTGTCCGTGGTCGCGGCCGTGACCGTCGCGGGCGTCACCGTGAGAGCGAAGCTGCCGCCCACCGTGACGTAACCCGCGAAGTCGTAGGTGACGAGCACGTCATAGGGCAGCCGCGACTGCGCCGGATAGGTCGAGCCCAGGTTCAGCACCAGCTCGCCGTCGTCTGCCGGGTAGATGCCGGAGGTGAGCAGCGTGTCGGTCGGGTCCACGACCCCGTTCGCGTCACGGTCCCACCACGCCTTCACCGCGGCCACGTCGAGCGGCTCGTTGCCCGTGCCCGAGGCCTTGAGCCTGAGGCCCGACACCTTGAGCGGGATCGGCCCCTGGTTCACGAAGCGCAGGCTCAGCACGCCGACGTTCGCTTCGCCCGGAACGGCATTGACTACCGGCAGCGCGACGCCCGGCAGAACCTCGAAGTTCGCCTTGCGCGGCTCGACGAACATGAGAATGTCGGACTGGCCGTTCGGGTCACCGACGCCGCCGTCCTTCCAGAGGGCGTTCATCGTGTCGAACATCCAGATGTAGTTGCCGTGGCAGCAGATGCCGCCACCACTGGACTGCTTGAGCCAGGTGATGCCGCCGTCGTAGGTCGAGTACATCGGCCCACCCGCAGGCGCGAGACCCCGGTAGAGCGACACGAAGTCCATGTACTGCGGAAGGGCGTCGCTGACCTTGTTGAACGTCGCCCCGGCGTCCGTGCTCTGGAACAGCCCGACGCCGCTCGAACCGTACTCCGTCGCGCGCACCCACACGACGTTGCCGAACATCGGCAGATCCGCCGTGCCGTAGCCCGAGTTGGTGACGATGCTGTTGGCGGCGACCGGGCTCCAGACGCCCGTGGTGCTGCGCAGTTCGCGGTGCATCGCGCCACCCCAGGCATAGGGCGTTGCGAACAGCACGGCCTTGCCGCTCTTGTCGGCATCCACCGCCGAGCAGCCGGCATAGTCCTCGTTCCACATGCGCTTGATCGCCCAGGTGACGCCCGCGTCGGCGGTCTCCCAGACCGTCATCGTGACCGGCGAGCCGGCGCCCATGTAGGTGCCCCTGTTTTCCGGGCCGCAGGCGATCCAGCGGGTGGAGTCGATGCGCGCGTAGTTCTGCACGGTGGCGATGCCGTTCGTGTCGGGCGAGTTCGGCAGGTCGATGACCGTCCACGTGGCGCCGCCGTCGCCGGTGCGGAGCATGCCGAAGTTGACCGTCGTGCGCGCGGTGATGACGCCCTTGTTCTCGCTGGCGAACAACATCGATCGCCCGGTGATGTCGGGGGTGACGCTACCGACCGTGTGCACCCAGTGGCCAATCTTCTTCCAGCCGACGCCCCCGGTCGTCGTGCGCCACAGCTCGGTTTCCTGCGGCGACACGCCCCGGTTCAGGAACAGGATGAAGCCCACCTTGGCGCTCACCCAGTACGGTTCCCAGATGTCGTAGTTCGCGCGGTCGAAGTACGGCGGCGGGTAGGACGGCAGCTTTTTCCAGTGGTGGACAAGGTTGAAATTGAGCCCCGCGAGGTCGCCGGTGACGTCCACCGTGAGACGGCGCGACTCCAGGGTGAAGCTGTCCTCGCCCGGGGTCTCCTCGTAGATCAGCGTGACCGGTCCAGCCGGCACGTCCACCAGCGTGAAAGTACCCGTGTACTTGGTCGTCGCGACCACGTTGGTCTGGAGGTTGGTGCCTTCGACGCGCACTTTGGCCGGGGTCCAGTTGTCGATGCCCGGCTGGTAGCCGCCGTCGGACATCGGGATGACGACCTCGCCGCTCACCGTCGCGCCGCGCGCCGGGTAGGCGAACAGCAACGCAATCCCGGCCATCAGGATCAAGAGCAGCCACCACAGGTGAGAGAGGTGTCGGTGTTCGTGAGACGTCGGGGGCATCGCGCCGCCGACGCGCTGTCGGGCATGGATCGGCAACATGGCTCGTCCCTCCTGAGCCGCCGACGCCGGCCGGAATGATCGGCTTCGGCCCGTGTCCATTATCCGACGGCGGGAGGACGCGAACTGCTAGTACAAATGCGTCGCAGAAGTCGCCGGGCGCGATGCGCCTACAGCTCGTCGTACTTGCGGCTCGACCCGCGCGATTTCTCGACCGGGTATTTCCCTGCATTGCGGGCCATCTTGGTGCGCGCGGCCTGAGCCAAGTCCACGTCGAGCTTGTCGGCAAGCCGCACGAGGTAGAGCAGCACGTCCGCCATCTCCTCCTCGACCGCGGCCCGGGCAGCGGGCGGCAGCTCGCGGCCCGCGGACTCGCCCAGCCACTGGAACGGCTCGAGCAGCTCGGCAGCCTCCACCGCGAGCGCCGTCGCCAGGTTCCGCGGCGAATGGAACTGATCCCAGTCGCGCTCGGCGGCAAACACGCGCAGTGCGTCGCGAAGTTCCTGCAGGCTGTCGCTCATGACGCGGACCCTCCCCCAGGGGTTGCAGGCGCGAGCCTGAGCGTAGCCCTCACGGAATCTGGATCTTCCCGCGCGGCGGCAGGCCGCCGGTCCCAGCGAGCGCCGAAGCCGTGCCGGCGTCCGGAATGACGAGCGACGACGCCTGCTGGCGGCGCATCTCCTGCAGCTCGCGCATCGTCTCTTCGAACGCGACGCGGGCGCCGTCGGCGAAGCGTTCGCAGGCCTCCGCCAGGGTCCGGGCGTCGATCTCGAACGACAGCGGCAGCGCACCGGCGGGCGTCATGATCTGCGCCTGCCCGACGTAGGAGGTCGTCCGCGTCGGGTCCGTCGTACCGTCTGCCTTGACCGGTGTCAGGACGCGGATCGTGCCGACCTTGCGGTCCGAGTACATGTCCTCGCGGTACAGGTCGTTGACGTCCATCTTGGGGTCAAGGGCGTTCGTCGGGCCGGCCATGGGGCACTCCTCGGGGCAAGTCAGTCGGGAAAACTGGGCGACACGGTACCGGAGCCCCGCGCCCCGGACAACGTGGCCGGGACAACGCTGCCGCGCACCGGTTCAGAAGCTGGCGTCGGGCCCGCCGTCGCTGTGCGGCGGCTCCAGGGCGCGCTCGCGCGGCCAGGGCGTGAGCGCCACGTAATACAGCACGATCAGATTCACCAGCGGTACGGAGGCCATGATCGCAAGCCAGGGCGGGTAACCCATCCGGCCCAGGATCTTCCAGAAGGCGACGAGCTGCAGCAGCGAGAGGATGGCAATCCAGCGGATCACGGGCGTCTCCAGGGGCGGGCCGCTCCCAACGGTCGCCCCGATGATATAACGCCCGCCATGAACGACCTGAATCATCGTCCCGGCGCCCCGATCCGCGCGCCGCGCGGCACCGTGCTCTCCGCCCGCAGCTGGCTCACCGAGGCGCCGCTGCGCATGCTCATGAACAACCTCGACCCGGAGGTGGCCGAACGCCCCGACGACCTCGTGGTCTACGGCGGCATCGGCCGCGCCGCGCGCAACTGGGATTGCTACGACCGCATCGTGTCGGCGCTGCGCAGGCTCGGCGACGACGAGACGCTGCTCGTGCAGTCGGGCAAGCCGGTGGGCGTCTTCCGCACCCACGCGGACGCGCCGCGCGTGCTCATCGCCAACTCGAACCTCGTCGGCCGCTGGTCCACCTGGGAGCACTTCCACGAGCTCGACCGCAAGGGCCTCATGATGTACGGCCAGATGACGGCCGGCTCGTGGATCTACATCGGCAGCCAGGGCATCGTGCAGGGCACTTACGAGACATTCGTCGAGATGGGCCGCCAGCACTACGGCGGCGACCTCGCGGGGCGCTGGATCCTCACCGCGGGCCTCGGCGGCATGGGCGGCGCGCAGCCGCTGGCCGCGACCATGGCGGGCGCCTCGATGCTGGCGGTGGAGTGCCGGCCCGAGCGCATCCAGAAGCGCCTCGATACGCGCTACCTCGACGCGCGGGCGGACACACTCGACGAGGCGCTCGCGATCATCGGGCGCGCCACGAGCGAGCATCGCGCAGTGTCGGTGGGCCTGCTCGGAAATGCGGCCGAGGTGCTGCCCGAGCTGCTGCGCCGAGGCGTGCGTCCCGATGCCGTCACCGACCAGACCTCGGCCCACGACCCGGTGAACGGCTACCTGCCGGCGGGCTGGACGCTCGCGCAGTGGGACCGCCTGCGCGAGAGGGATCCGCGCGCCGTCGAGAAGGCCGCGCGTGCATCCATGGCGCAGCACGTCGAGGCGATGCTCGCCTTCCGGCGGCAGGGCATCCCGACCTTCGACTACGGCAACAACATCCGGCAGGTAGCGCTCGACGAGGGCGTCAAGGACGCCTTCGCGTTCCCGGGCTTCGTGCCCGCCTACGTGCGGCCGCTGTTCTGCCGCGGCGTGGGGCCGTTCCGCTGGGCGGCACTGTCGGGCGACCCCGAGGACATCCACCGCACCGACGCAAAGGTGAAGGAGATGATCCCGGACGATCCGCACCTGCATCGCTGGCTCGACATGGCGAAGGATCGTATTCAGTTCCAGGGCCTGCCGGCGCGCATCTGCTGGGTGGGCCTGGGGCAGCGCCACCGGCTCGGCCTCGCATTCAACGAGATGGTGGCGCGGGGCGAACTGAAGGCGCCGGTGGTCATCGGCCGCGATCATCTCGATTCGGGCTCGGTCGCGAGCCCCAACCGCGAGACCGAGGCGATGCGCGACGGCTCGGACGCGGTCGCGGACTGGCCGCTGCTGAACGCCATGCTCAACATCGCGAGCGGTGCCACGTGGGTGTCGATCCACCACGGCGGCGGCGTCGGCATCGGCTACTCGCAGCACGCGGGCGTGGTGATCGTCTGCGACGGCACGCCGGCGGCGGCGAGGCGCATCGAGCGCGTGCTGTGGAACGATCCGGCGACGGGCGTGATGCGGCACGCGGATGCGGGCTACGAGGAGGCGATCGCTTGTGCGCGGGAGCACGGGTTGGATCTGCCGTGCGTTTAGCCTGCTTTCGCGGCGCTTCGGTCGAACGGTTCCGGGTTCGTCCGGAAGACACGCCGTGAACCCGTCCCTGGGGGCTCGCGCGCGACGTCCATGTCGCGCGACGGTCTTCCGGACGAACCCGCAACCGATCGACCTCGGACAGGGCGCAGCATGCTGACGTTGTGGAGACATGCGCGGATTGGAACTTGCGATGAGCAGTCGCGGGTGTTCGATCGGGGGGCGCTCGTCACGCGCGACGCGACGATCGAGTGGGTGGGTGCTGAAGCTGACCTGCCCGCCGGATTGAGGCCAGATCGCACGATCGAGCTCGCTGGCCGCTGGGTGACGCCGGGGCTCGTGGACTGCCACACGCACCTCGTGTTCGCGGGGCAGCGCGCCGCGGAATTCGCGCGACGCACGGCGGGCACGAGCTATGCCGACATCGCCCGTGAGGGCGGCGGAATCCTCAGCACCGTGCGCGCGACTCGGGCTGCCAGCGAGGACGAACTGGTGGCGCAGAGCCGGCCGCGGCTGCGCTCGCTGCTAGCGGAGGGCGTCACCACCGTTGAGATCAAGTCGGGCTACGGCCTCGAGTTCGAGACCGAGGCACGCATGCTGCGCGTGGCGCGGCGTCTCGAGGCGGAAGAACCGGTGACCGTTTCCACCAGCCTGCTTGCAGCGCACACACTGCCGCCGGAGTTCGCCGGGCGCGCGGACGAGTACATCGACACGATCTGCAACGACTGGCTGCCGCGGTCCGCGGGTGAAGATGGCCCTCACCCAGCACGGGTCGACGCTGTGGACGCCTACTGCGAGGACATCGCCTTCTCCGCCGCGCAGTGCGACCGGCTGTTCACCGCGGCGCGTGCGCTCGGGCTGCCGGTGCGGCTGCACGCCGAGCAGCTCTCGAACGTCGGCGGCAGCCAGGTGGCCGCGCGGCACGGGGCGCTGTCCTGCGATCACCTCGAGTACGCGAACGAGGCCGATGCGATTGCGCTCGCCCGCGCGGGTTCTGTGGCGGTCATGCTGCCCATCGCCTACTACGCGCTGGCCGAAACGCAGCGCCCGCCCATCGAGGCGCTGCGCCGCCACGGCGTGCCGCTCGCGGTCGCTTCGGACTGCAACCCGGGCTCGGCGCCCGGCGCTTCGCTGCTGCTCGCGATGAACATGGCCCGACGACTGTTCGGCATGACCAGCGAAGAAGTGCTGTTCGGCGTCACGCGTCACGCGGCGCGTGCGCTCGGCCTCGGGGCAGTGCGCGGCTCGCTCGCGCCCGGCTGCGCGGCGGACATCGCCGCCTGGTCCATCGACTCGCTCGACGAACTCGGCTACTGGGCGGGCTTCAATCCCTGCAGCCTGGTCGCGAAGGACGGCGCCGTCGTGCTCGAGCGTGACGTCTGAGGAAGCCCTGATGACAACGTTCCGGGACATGGACCGCGCACTCTGGTCGGGCCGCGTGGACGCCGAGGACGGCGAGCGAGGCCGGCGCTGGCACCAGGTGGTGCGGCCGGTCGGCGCGGCGACGCCGAGCGCCGCGGCCACGACAGACCCGGCAGGCGTGGCACTCCTCGGCCTCGCGAGCGACGCCGGCGTGAGTCGCAATCGCGGCCGGCCGGGCGCCGGCGACGGTCCCGCGACGCTGCGTCGCGCGCTCGCGAACCTCGCCTGGCACGGTGGCGACGCCGCGCGGCTCTACGATGCGGGTGACGTCGTCTGCGAAGGCGACGCGCTCGAGGCGGCGCAGGCCGAGTACGGCGAGCGGCTCGCCGCGCTGCTGGGCGCCGGACACTTCCCGATCGGGCTCGGCGGCGGCCACGAGATCGCCTGGGCGGCGTATCAGGGCATCGAGCGTGCGCTCGCGGGCGATCGGCGCCTCGAGCGGCTCGGCATCGTCAACTTCGACGCGCATCTCGATCTGCGCGCGCCTTCATCACCGGGGCGCGGCACGTCGGGCACGCCTTTCCTGCAGATCGCCGAAGCGCGCCGGCACGCGGGCCACGAGTTCCGCTACCTCTGCCTCGGCGCGAGCGAGGCGGCCAACACGCCGGCGCTGTTCGACCGCGCCGCGGCGCTCGGTACCGAGGTCGTGCTCGACGTGGACTCGGCGGGCCCCGCCGCCGAGGCAGCGCTCCGGCGCTTCGTCGCGGACTCCTCGGCCGTGTACCTGACCTTCTGCCTCGACGTACTGCCGCCGTCCGTGGCGCCCGGCGTGAGCGCCCCGTCGGGGCTCGGCGTATCGCTGCACCGCGCGGTCGACCTGCTACGCAGTGCGCTTGCTGCCTGCTGTCACGGGCGACCCCGCAGCAAGTTGCTGCTCGCCGACGTCGCCGAACTGAACCCGCAGCACGATCCGGACGGCCGCACCGCGCGCACGGCGGCGCGGCTCGTGTACGAGCTGGCCGCGTTCGGTCGCTGACACCCGGGCCACTGCGGTCGCGGACGCAGCGGCTGGCATACTGCGCGATCCGACGCCCCCCCCTGCGAGATTGCCCCCCGATGCGATTCCAAGCGCGAAACCTGCCGATGCTCGTCTCACTCGCCGTGCTGCTCGCGGCCGCCGGCTGCAGCCGGAAATCGCCGACGACCACGCCGGTCGAGCCGGAGACGGCGGCGACCCCCGCTGCAGAGTCACCGGGGCCGCAGCTTCCGCCCGGCATCGACTGGTTCCCCGGCGACGTGGACGCCGCGTTCGCGGCGGCAAAGTCCGCCGACAAGCCGATCTTCCTGTACTGGGGCGCCGAATGGTGCCCGCCCTGCGCCCAGATCAAGTCCACCATCTTCAACACGCGCGAGTTCCAGGAGCGCAGCCGGTTGTTCGTGCCGGTGTACCTCGACGGCGACACGCCGAGCGCCCAGCGCCACGGCGAGCGCTTCGGCGTGATGGGCTACCCGACCATGATCCTGTTCCGCGCCGACGGCACCGAGATCACGCGGCTGCCGGGCGGCGTGGACGTGGCGCGCTACGCAACCATCCTCGATGCGGCGCTCGCGGGCGGGCGGCCGGTGGCCGAGATCCTGCAGGCGGCGCTCGACACCGGCGCGGTGGCGCCCAACGACTGGCGGCTGCTCGCCTACTACTCCTGGGGGACCGACCACGGACGCATCCTGCCGCTCGCCCGGCGCTCGAGCACCTTTCGCCAGTTGAGCGAGGCGTGCCCGGCGGACCTGCAGCCGGAGTGTGCGCGATTCTTTTTCGAGTACCTCGGCGCGGCCGCGGACGAGGCGAGCGAGGGCAAGTCGCCGCTCGACGGTGCGACGCGCAAGGCGGAGGTGGGCCGGCTGATTCGGCTGCTGGGTTCGGCCGAGGTGGCCGGGGCCAACGTCGACAGCCTGCTCTACGGGGCCACCGACGTGGTGGGACTGCTCTCGGAACCCGGCTCGCCGCAGCGCGAGCAGTTGCTCGCCGCGTGGCGCGCCGCGCTCGACACGCTCGGGCGCGGCGGCGCGGCGGTCGCGCTGTCCGGGCCGGAACAGCTCAACCTCGTCCGCGCGCGCATGCTGCTGCAGCGCCTCGAGGCCCCCGACGCGCCGCTGCCCGAGGCGCTGCTCGCGGAGGCCCGCGCGGCGGTGGCACGGGTGGATGCGGCGACCACCGAGCCTTACGCACGGCACGCGGCGATCTACGCCGCGGCCGGGCTCTACTGGGAAGCGGGCCTCGCGGAGGAGGCGAGCCGCATGCTCACCGCCGAGCTCGAGAAGTCTAAGTCGCCGTACTACTTCATGCTGGACCTTGCCCGGCTCGCGAAGGAGGCCGGCCGCAAGGACGAGGCCGTCGCGTGGCTGGAGCGCGCGTACGCCGGCGCCCGGGGTCCAGCGACACGCTTCCAGTGGGGCTACAACTACCTCGTGGGCCTGCTCGAGATGACGCCGGAGGACACGGCCCGCATCGAGCGCGTGGGCCTCGAGGTGCTGGGCGAGCTCGGCGAGTCGCCGGACGCGTTCTACCAGCGCACGCAGATGCGGCTGGCGCAGCTGAGTACCAAGCTGCTGGAGTGGGGCACGGGCGCGGACTCCGCCGCGGTCGTCGAGCGCCTGCGCGTGCGCACGGGCACGATCTGTGCGGGCCTGCCGGCCGGCGACCCGGGACGCGCCCACTGCGAGGCCTTCCTCAAGCCCGAGCCGCAAGCCACCGTGGGCGCGTGATCGAGTACTTCACGGCGGCCCGCTCGTGCTCCGGGCGACCGGCCAGGATGTCCTCCGGGTAGACGAAATCGCACTCGAAAGCGAGCCCGCACTTCTCCATCACGCGCCGCGAGCCCGCGTTCGCTGCGAGCGTGCGCGCCGAGATCTTGTCCGCGCCCGCGCGCTCGAAGCCGTATGCGACCAGCGCTCGGCCGCCCTCGGTCGCGAGGCCCCGGCCCCATTCGCTGCGCCGCAGCCGGTAGCCGAGTTCCTGCTCGCCCGCGTCGAAGCGGTCCGGCCGCAGGTGGAACCAGCCGACGACGTCGTCCCCCGTGCGGCTCTCGGCCGCCCAGTAGCCGAGCAGCGGCATCGACTCCTGGAACGCGAGCCAGCGCGGAATGATCTCCCGCTCGTAGCGCTCGCGCGACGTGGGCTCACCGAAGGTGATGTAGCGCATCACCTCGCGGTCCGAGTCGAGCTCGACCAGCCGGTCGATGTCCTCCAGCACGAAGCGCCGGAACCTCAGCCGTTCCGTCTCCAGTAGAATCACGCCTGTCCTCCCCGCGTTCCGCGGCCGCGCCGCGACTCCTGCCCCCAAGATGACCCAGCCCCGCTACGACTTCCGCAGCGACAACGTCGGCGGCGCCGCCCCGGAAATCCTCGAGGCGCTCGTCGCCGCCAGCAATGGCACCGCCGCACCCTACGGCGACGACGACTATACCCGCGGCATGAACGCGCGCTTTGCCGCGCTGTTCGAGCGCCCGGTGCAGGTGTTCCCGCTGTGTTCGGGCACGGGCTCGAACTCGGTCGCACTCGCCGCGCTCGCCAATCCCTACGGCGCGATCTACTGCCACGAGACGGCGCACATCAACGTCTACGAGTGCGGCGCGCCCGAGTTCTTCACCGGCGCCAAGCTCGTGGGTCTGCCGGGCCGCGACTTCAAGCTCGAGCCCGCGGCACTCGAGGAGGCGCTCACCCTCGCCGGGCGCGGCAACCCGACCCGCGTCCAGCCCTTCGCGCTCAACCTCACGCAGCCCACCGACTTCGGCACGCTCTACACGCCCGCGGAAGTATCGGCGCTGTGCGAGGTGGCGCACCGGCACGGGCTCCGGGTGCACATGGACGGCGCGCGCTTCGCGAACGCCGTGGCGGCGCTCGGCTGCTCGCCCGCCGATCTCACCTGGCGCGCCGGCGTGGACCTGCTCTCGCTCGGCGCCACCAAGAACGGCGCGATCAACGCCGAGGCGATCGTGGCGTTCGACCCGGCACTCGCGCGCGAGATTCCGTTCCTGATGAAACGCGGCGGCCAGGTGCTGTCGAAGGCGCGCTTCGTGTCGGCGCAGCTCGAGCGCTACGTGGCCGACGACCGCTGGCTCGAACGGGCCCGGGCCGCGAACGCCCACGCCGCGGCGCTGGCCCGCGCGCTCACCGCGCTGCCCGGCGTGTCGCTGGTCGCACCGGTCGAGATCAACATGCTGTTCCTGCGTCTCCCCGCGGCCGCCGTCGCCGCGCTCGACTGCGGTCCGTTCGATTTCTACAAGCTCGGCCGCGACCTGCGGTTCGTCTGCCGCCACGACCAGGAGCCGGCCGGCATCGAGGCGCTGCTCGGCTGCGTGCGCGCCGCCCTTGCGGGCCACGCGGCCGGGGCCGGGCGCTGATCATGCGAGCAGCTCGCTCCGTCCTCGCGCTCGTGCTCGCGGTGCTGGCGGCCGTCGCCGCAGCCCGCGAGCTGCAGGTCATCGAACTGCACTACCGCCTGGCGGAGGAGATCGTCCCCATCGTACAGCCGCTGCTCGAGGCGGGCGGCGTGCTGACCGGGGCGGACCGCGTGCTGTTCGTGAACACGAGCCTGGCGAACTTCGAGCAGATCCGCCAGGCCGTGGAAATGCTCGATCGCCGACCTCGCCAGCTGATGGTCACGGTGGGCCAGGGCACCGTCACGCGAGACGCGGGTACCGAGCTACGCGGCACGGCGACCGTCGGCAGTGGTGACGTGCAGGTGGGCGTGAACGCGCCGCCCGGCGACGACTCCGGCGTCGCCGTCGGGGTGCGCAGCGGGTCCCAACGCGCGGACCTGCACAACACCTCCAGCATCCGAACGCTCGAGGGCACCGAAACCTACATCGCGGTCGGCCAGCTCGTGCCGCTCACGACCACGCAGGTCGTGCCCGGGCAGCGGGGACCGCTCGTGTACGCGTCCACCGAATATCGCGACGTGAGCACCGGCTTCTATGCCACCGTGCGCCTGCACGGCGAGACGGTTACCCTCGAGGTCTCGCCGCGGCAGCAGCGGCTGCGCGGTGCGGCGACCGCTCCCGTGGTCCAGACCGCGGCCCTGGTGTCGACGGTCAGCGGACCGCTCGGCGAGTGGATTCCGCTCGGCGCGGTGCAGGAGGCGGGCAGCCGGGACACGAGCGGCCTGCTGGTCTGGGGCCGGCGCAGCGCCGAGTCGCAGTACTCTGCCTGGGTCAAGGTGGACGAGGTCCCGTAGAGGAAACGATGGCACGACTGCTGCCGCTGCTGATTTTCCTGCTGGTCGGCCTCGTGCTGTTCATGGCGCGCCAGTCCGCGTCCTCGCGGCCTCGCGACGGACGCACCTACCGCCCCCGGGCGCGATCCCGCGGGCGCGCCCGGCCGGACGACGGCGGGCTCGCTGCAATTCGCCGCCACGAGCTCACCGGCCTGCGCGACGCCTACTCCGGCGAGCCGCTGGATGCAGCGCGGCCGCTGGTGAGGTGCACCGCCTGCCGCGCGATCTATCATGCCGACAGCGCCGGCGTGCTCGCCCGGGACAACGGCGGACGCTGCGCCGCCTGCGGCGGCACCGACTTCGCGGCCGTGAAGGTCCTCGAGGATTGATCGGGGCCTCGTCCGGGATTCATCGAGGACACAGCGACATGCACGACCCGCAGCGCACGCAACGCTACCGGCGGCACGACCTCATCGACTGGTTTTCGCAGGAGCAGGTGTCCGCGGCGCGCGTCGCGGTGATCGGCGCCGGCGCGGTCGGCAACGAGGTGGTCAAGAACCTCTCGCTGCTCGGCTGCGGGACGATCGACGTGTTCGACTTCGACGTGGTCGAGTTGCACAACCTCACGCGCGGCGTGCTGCTGCGCGAGTCCGACGCCGGGCGCAACAAGGCCGAGGCGGTCGCCGAGCGGGCCCGCGAGCTCGACCCTCACGTGACAGTGCGCGCCGTGCCGGGCGACTTCTGGGACACGATGAGCCTCGGCCGGCTGCGGCAGTACGACTGTGCGATTGCGGCCGTGGACAACTTCGAGGCACGACTTCGTCTCAACCAGCTCTGCCTGCTCACACGGGTGAACCTCGTCAACGCCGGGCTCGACAGCCGCTGGGCGGTGGTGGAGTCGTTCCCGTTCGCCACGTCCGACGCCACCGCCTGCTACGAGTGCACGCTGCCCGAGTCGGCCTACGCGCGGGTGGCCGAGCGCTACTCCTGCGGCGGGCTGCGTCGTCGCGCCGGAATGCAGCGCCTGATCCCGACCACCGCCGTCACGGCGAGCGTGGCGGGGGCGCTTGCGGCCTCGATGGCGCTGCGCCTCGGCGGCGAGGCGCCGCAACGCGCGCAGCGCAGGCTGCTCGACACGATCGGCGGCACCGGCAGCGCGGTCGAGATCGAGCGTCGCGAGGGTTGCCCGGGCTGCGGTATGTTCGCGCGGGCGCCGCGCATCGTGCACACCCGCAACCGCTGGTCGGCGCGCCGCGACGACCAGGGCGACGCCAGGCCCGACATCGGCGAGCAGGTAGTGCAGCTCAGCGATCCGCTCATCGCGGGCTACGAGTGCGCGGCCTGCGGGCCGCTCGAGGCCGCCCCGCGCTACGTCAACCACCGCGCCGCCGAGTTCGACGACGGCATCGCGACCTGCCCGGAGTGCGCCGCGCCGGCGGTGCGCATCGAGATCCGCGACACCTTCACGGTCGGTGAACTCACCGCACGCTTCCCCGGCCGGCCGGTGCCCGCCAAGTTCGCGCTGGCCGAGATCAACGGCGACGCGATCTGTTTCGACCTCGAGGAGAACCCTGGCATATGACGCAATCCCTCAAGCTCTACGTGCGCACGGCGGACCAGACCCGGCGGGCCGAACTCGACCTCGACGGCGCGAGCACCGGCGCCGACATCATCCAGGCGGCGGTGGACAACTGGGCGCTGCCGGCCGACACCGACTACACGCTGGTCAACACCACCACCGGCCGCGCCCTCGCCCCGGGCGACGACCTCGCCCGCAGCGTGCGCCCGGGTGACGTGCTGGAAGTGCAGCCCGTGCTCGTCGCGGGCTGAGCGTCCGAACGCCGCAACATGACGAGCCCGATCCGCCTGCAGGCGGACCACGAACGGCTGCGCGCGCTGGCCGCCGCCTCGGGCGAGATGATTGCGCTGCTCAAGGGCCCGACGGCGTCGGTACCGCAGGCAGACGTCGAGCTGCGCTACGCGATCGCGCGCTCCGAGCGCTATCCCGCGGACGTCACCCGGCAGACCCGCCTGCGCATCGCGCTGCCGGGCCGCTACCCGTTCCAGCCGCCCACCGCCACGGTGCTGACGCCGGTGTGGCATCCGAACGTGTTCCCCTCCGGCACGATCTGCCTCGGCACCAAGTGGCTCGCGTCCGAGGGGCTCGACCTGTTCGTGCAGCGGCTCGCGCGGCTGCTGACCTTCGACTCGCTGCTGGTGAACACCATCT
>Ga0209254_10001072_pt1 | contig 24175 bp, 19 predicted proteins | sample FrelakmetDIP11DI_FD_187148 | JGI IMG/M metagenome (GOLD analysis project Ga0209254, IMG submission 187148) | Freshwater lake sediment microbial communities from the University of Notre Dame, USA, for methane emissions studies - DIP11 DI (SPAdes)... | ecosystem: Environmental > Aquatic >...
ATAAAATTTTCAATTTATCCTCTGGGCCAAATAGATGATTTTGATTATTGGAATATTTTGTCATCTTGGAAGAATAGCTCGGAACCGTTGAATGCCTTGGCATTTGTGAATGTCGAAAATGGAGGAAGAAATATTGTATTTAAAACCAAAAAGCCAAATAGTGGTGAAGATTTCGAAAGAAACAAGACATCTCGTGCACTTTTATTTAACCAATGGAATGATTTTGAAGTTTTTATTAGGGAAGACGGAGAAATGTTTTTAAAACACAATGGAGATTGGATAGCTAATATTCCTAGTTACACTAGAAGTACGACGGGCAAAAAAGTAATTGAGAAATTAATGAATCTTCACGCAAGAAGCTTGTATGGAAAAGACTTCAGAAAAGGATTTGCAAGTCTTGGCGGACCAATTGAAATCATACAATACAAGGTTTAGGTTACATAATTTGTTTTGTTTATTTGAATACTTCTCATTATTTATCACCAAATGCGGTTTTCTCCATCTCATCTCAGGTAGGTTCTTCTCAAAAATTATTCTTACAGATCCATACCTATCATCTGATTCAACTTTCTACAAATAAATTAATTACCCATTACCAAACCGATTGCGGGTAGAAATCCGCTATTAATTTATCAGACGTAATCAAAGGACAGCCCAACCGGGTAGCGATAGCTACTATTGTCCGGTCAGCTGGGTCACGATGCTCCCAATCCAGTTCCAGGTTATCCAGCCAGGTTTGAACATCAACGGACAGGATTTCGAGGTTCTCGATCATTTGCAGGCGCCTGGCATATTCGGCTATCGATATCGGGATATCAAGTTTTCCGCGTTTCACTTTCAAGGCAATTTCCCAGACTGAAATCGAACTGATCACAATGTGATCAGCACTTTCTATGGCTTCTACTCCAACCGTAGAAAGCTGCCTGGGATCGAGCGTCCAATACAGGAGGGCGGCTGTGTCAAGGACGATCAATCAGACATCCTCCCACTCCAATAGAGTCGGCGTATTAATCTCCTCATGGTAAATGACCTTGCCCTGGATTCCGCTGAACAAGTCATCAACCGTTGTCTTACTTTTAATCGGAGTGATTTTCAGCACCGGTCTATCCCGATCCGTGACAATCAATTCGCTTCCGCTGGTCTCCAATTCCCTGAAAATCTCAAGCATTCGAGCTTTGAGCTTGCTTTTGGAAATAGTGTTATTCAAAACTCCTCCTGATATAATATGACCATAGTCACGACCATGGTCATATTATATCAGGACTGCAGAAGTATTCGGATGGTCTGATTAAGAATGTTTACCCTTCTCTCCGTAATACCCGATCACCGTCGCGATGTACTTCCCAGGGGTAAATGATATGGGCATCGGTTGTAGCTGCATAATAATCCGGACGTGTCGTGCCGAACAGGTTGCGGTATGGATTGAAATGCAGCACGCAGGTAAAGGCAAATCCCCCCGCCGCGGCTATTCGGATCTTGACCGAAGTGATCGTGCGGCCCGACCCCCACACATCATCGACTACCAGGGCTTTCCGGCCACGTAGTGCCTTATCTTCTGGAAACTGGATATACTGGGGCCAGGCCATCAGCTTGGCCTGCTCCATTTCCATCTGCGCCGGGAAATCTACCGCCGCGGTCAGCATATGGGTGATTCCCATGGCTTCCGCCAACAGCCCTCCAGGGATAATCCCCCCACGCGTGACCATCACCATGGCGTCGAATTCCCGGTCAAATTGTGGCAGCAGGTGATCGACTAATTCATCCACATCTTCCCAGGTCAACATCTCGTTGCGTATCGGTTGCATCCCAGCTCCTTTATTGATCTGTCATTCTGAACAGAGTGAAGAAGCCAGATCCTTCACTGCGTTCAGGATGACAATTCTTTTTTCTTGGCCTACAAAGCCCTCACAGCTTTTTCCACCAATTATAGCAAGCTCGGCGGGTTAATTTCAATTCTCCAATCACCCGGGTTTCGTCCCCGTAGCACCGCCGCCGGGTCTGCACCTTTCAGGACGATCTGCCAGCGGTACTGCCCCCCCATCCGGGAGAAAAAGCAAGGGGTAGGGCCGATAAGGCTTGTTTTCCTGCGCCCTTCTTCATCCAGCCAGCCTTGCAGCCGGATGGCAAACTGGCGGGCTGCATTCTCTGCCTTTACCCGGTCGTGATGGCGGTACTCCAACCGGGCTACCTGAGTAAAGGGTGGATAATCAAGGCGCTTACAAAATTCCAATTCCTGGCGGTAGAAACCCAAATAATCGTGCCTGGCCGCAGCCTGGATCACATAGTGCTCAGGTTGAAACGTTTGTAGGAGCACCTGGCCGCCCAGTGGGCTGCGCCCAGCGCGTCCTGCCACCTGTGTGAGCACCTGGAACAGGCGTTCGCTCGTCCGGTAATCCGGCAGGCTCAGGCCGACATCTGCCAGCACTACCCCTACCAGCGTCACCAGGGGCAAATCCAGTCCTTTCGCCAGCATCTGTGTACCAATCAGCACATCCGCTCGATGGGCAATAAAATGGTTCAGAATGGCTTCGTGCGCCCCTTTCTTGCGCGTGGTTTCATAATCCCAGCGCAAGGTGCGCGCCTCAGGAAATAATTCCTGGACTTCGCTCTCTACCTTCTGTGTACCGGTGCCGTAATGCCGGATTCGCTGGCTGCCGCATTGCGGGCAGCTGGATGGGTTTCTCCGTTCGTAGCCGCAGTAGTGGCAGCGTAAAACTTGCTCAGTCTCGTGAAAAGTCAGCGGCAGCTCACATCTCGGGCATCTCAATGTGTGCCCGCAATCGCGGCAGAAGACAAAGGTCGCCGATCCGCGCCGGTTGAGGAAAAGGATGGCCTGCTGCTCTTGATCCAGAACACCTTTCAGGGCCTCCTGCAGGGGACGGCTGAAAATGGAGCGATTACCCGACTTCAGCTCCAGGCGCATGTCCACAATCGAGACCGGGGGCAGCTCACAGAATTCAGCCTCAGCCTCAAAGGGGCGAAAACGCGTTTCCTTTTTGGCATCATCTGCTCCCCGCCTGGTTATGCGCCGCATCTGTTCCTCAACAGCCTGTCGGTGGGCCAGGATGCGTTCTGGAAGGTGCAGGTAGTGGTATTTCCCCCGCTCCCCAAGATACATGCTGGGAATATCTGGGGTCGCCGTACCCATCAGGCATACCGCTCCAACCAGCTGAGCATAAGCGATCGCAGCCTGCCGAGAATGGTAGTGGGGCTGGACTTCCGATTGATAATAAGTATCGTCATGGCTTTCGTCGACTACAATCAATCCCAGGTGTTCGAAAGGAGTAAACAGGGCACTGCGCGGCCCAACCACCAGCCCTAGCTCTCCCTGGCGCGCTCGTCTCCACGTGTCGTAGCGTTCTCCAGGCGAGAGACCGGAATGCACCAGTCCCACCTGGTCCGGGAAGCGGCCCGCAAATCGGCGCACAGTCTGGGGTGTCAGGGCGATTTCAGGCACCAGGACGATTGCCTGGCGCCCGAGCTCAAGCGTATATCGCACCGCCTGCAGGTATATTTCAGTCTTTCCCGATCCGGTAACGCCGTGCAGCAGAACCGGAGATACTGGTTGACCGTGGGAGGCGGCATCCAATAACTCCCGTACCTTTTCCCATGCCAGGCTTTGATCACGAGTCAGGATCGGCGGGTCAAACGGCTGGAAATCCGCCTGTCCAAGTGGGTCGCGCCAGGTCTGGCTTTCTCCCAGCATGATCAGCCCGTGCTGGCTCAAGTAAAGCAAGTCCTGCGAGCTCCCTCCGCTTTGGGCGTAAATCCAGGGAGCTTCTACTGGCCCAGTTTGCTGCAACAGAAAACCTATGATCCCCTGGCGCCGGATCAACGCCTGAGAGCCGGCCTTTCCCAAATTCGGCAGTGCTGCCTGTGCGGCTTCGGGTGAACAGGCCAATCTTACCGTCCGTACAGTCTTAGGGCGGACCTTCGGCGCAGGCAGCACTGGCTGCGCGGAGACCTGTCCGCGCTGCTGCAGGGAAGCCATGGATGCGCGCCAGTTGATGCGCGGCATTGCGTGATCAATCTGCTGCCCTCGCAAAGGGCCGCGCTTGTTGAGCATTTTTAATATGCGCGACTGGGTTGGCGTCAGGTCGTCTGGCATACGGCCTGCAGGCGAATACAAAAGGTCCGCTTTTTGTTCCAGCCCGGGTGGCAGCATCAATCCAAGACAGGCAGCCAGCGGTGCCAGGCATTCCTCGGATAACTTCTTTGCCAGGCGGATTTGAGCACCTGTCAGCACCGCCTGCGCATCGACCAGCTCGATCACCGGTCGGGTCTCTGGTACCGGTGAATGATCATTGATTCTAAATACAATTCCCTGTACAGTCTGCTTACCGAAAGGCACCAGCACCAGGTGCCCACTCCTGAGCACCGTTTCAAGGTCCGGCGGAATCTGGTAAGTAAATAATCCTGTGATCTGGGGAATATTTACCGCGATTTCAGCAAAGAGGGGCATGGTATAGGCGGGTTATGCGCCTTTGTTGGATGAAGGGGGATCGTTCTCCAAATTCAGCGCTGACTCCCTGCGCGAGAATGCCAGGCGGGCAATCCGCATCCCATCCAGCTCCTCCACCCGGATTTTTACTCCCTCCGATTCAATGGAGTCGTGCAAACTCGGCATTCGCCCCAGCTTTCCCAGCACATAACCGGCTATCGTGTCGTAATCCGTATCCTGTAAGTTAAGATTCAGTTGTTCATTGACTTCTTCAATTAAAGTCAATCCGTCTATCAGGATCGAGCCATCGGCCAGGAGTTGGAATTCGGGGGTTTTGACGTCGAATGGATCGCTTACCTCACCGACAATTTCCTCCAACAAATCTTCCAGGGTCACCAGGCCGGAGGTGCCGCCGTACTCATCCATGACGATAGCGATATGTTGGCGGTGGTCCCGAAATTGACGAAGTAAGGCGCTGACCGTTATGGTCTCGGGAACAAAGAGTGGATCGCGAGCAAAATCGCGCGCCACGCAATCCACGCAATCTTCCCCACGCATCGCCTGCAGCAAATCTTTAACATGTACAATCCCCAGCACCTGGTCCAGGCTGTCTTCATACACAGGAAACTTGGTATAGGTGGTCTCTGAAACCAGGTCGATGATTTCTGCCAGTGGAGTATCTGCCTCGACCGCGATCATTTCTGTGCGCGGGATCATCACCTGCCGCACCATCAGGTCCGCCATGTCGAAGATGGCGTGCAGCATTTCACCCTCATCTTCCTTTACCACCCCACCCTGGGCGCTGGCGGTCACCAGCATTTTAAGTTCTTCGACCGAGTGCAGCAGCTGGTGCCCCGAGGCTGGCTGAACTCCCACCAGCTTCAACAGGGCATTCCCGGTGCCGTTCAAAGCCCAGATGAATGGCTTGAAAATAATCTCAGTCCACAAAGTGGGTCGGGCTACCACCATCGAGGTGCGTTCGGGATTTTGCAGTGCAATCGATTTTGGAGCCAGCTCTCCCACCACCACGTGCAAAAAGGTGATCACCAGGAAAGCAAACACAGCCGAAATGGTATGCGAGATTTCCGAGCTCAGGCCAAAGGGAAGAATGGCGACCAGCGGGCTGATCAGGTGTGCAATGGCCGGCTCTCCTACCCAGCCCAATCCCAGGCTAGCAATGGTAATCCCCAGCTGGGTGGCGGCGATCACGCGATCTGGATTTTGCAGCGCTTCCTGGACCGCTTCCGCCGAAGGCACCCCATCGCTCACCAGCTCTGCGATACGCGTACGCCGGACGCTCACCAGTGAAAATTCTGCCGCAACGAAAAATCCGTTTGCCAGGACCAGTAAGACAACCAGGACAATGCCAAGAAGGTCGAAAGGAAGAGTTTCCTGCATTAGTAACTTATCACAGTCTGCATTGTCCAGGGTGGCCGGGAGTTTTCTTGAACAACAGAAGATGAGCTATCTCGTGAAGACCGCTGCTCCATATCCAACCACCCTATCATAATCGCCGGTCACGTCGCCGGAAGTGGCATGCCGCAGCACCTGCGCCTTTCGGGCTCCCAGCTCCCTGGCTGCCCACATCACTGCAGCCAGCGCTCCTCGACCGCAGGCAAACCCCTTTCCCAGCTCTTCGGCTTGGATGACTCCCGCTGGATCAAACGCTTCCACCTGGCGCAGCACTTCAGCATCCAATGCCTTCGCAGTCTTTTGCGCATAAAAGTGCGACAGATCTGTGCTGGCTACTAACAGATAGCTGGACTTGTCCATGCCAGAAAGCGCTTTCGCGAGGGCATTTCCGAGCGCCTTCGCCATGCGTTCGCTCTGGTCGCGCAGCATGATTGGAACTAGTCGCAGCGCTCCGGTCAGCGCCCGCTGCAGGAAGGGCAGCTCAATTTCCAACGAATGTTCAGAATCATTCGAGATGCGCCCAATCCGAACGCCGATCTCGCCTTGCAACTCGTGGTTTATTTGATCCAGGACCTCTTCGGCGATTGGCAGGGTTCCCAACGGAGTGCCGTAGGCAGAATGAGCACTGGTTAAAATTGGCTCGAAATATGGGTGGTGCATGGGGGATACGACTGCCACCAGTTCTGGTGACAGGCCGCGCACAGCGGCAAATGCATAGCCAGCCACTGCGCCGGAATATATGTGCCCGGCATGTGGAGCCATGATTCCGACTATCTCGCCGTCGATTTCAGGGAGCTCGGCTTCCTCTATAAACCTGTCGATCTGTGCTGCCAGCCGCACTGCATTTGCCTGGTACCACTGCCCTGCAATTGGGGATGGGCGGATATCCATTTTACTCTGCATTGCTTTTATTTCCGGGTTTTCTGGCTGAATTATCCGAACCGCAGACTGTTCTTTTGATTAATTTCATTTTAACACAATCTCAGTCCAGCAAGTCTATCATGGACAAATTTTACTGACATTCTCTGGTCATAACGAAAGCAATCGAGTAGAATTACCACATACCTCCGTAAGGAAAATCGATCGAGCGCTTATGAGCCAGCTTATCTGCCCAAATTGTGGTGTAGCCAATCGGACCAATGCCAGGTTTTGCTCCGAATGTGGCACCACGCTGCCAATGCCACCACCATCCCAACCCACACTCCGTTCTCTTAAACCCGGCCAGATGCTTCAAGGACGCTACCGTATCGAGATCGAGCTCGGCCGTGGCGGTTTTGGCGCCGTCTACCGGGCCTGGGATAGCAACCTGAATCGCTGGTGTGCAGTAAAAGAAAACCTGCAGATTTCAACCGAAGCCGAGCGCCAGTTCGCTCGTGAAGCCACCGTCCTGGCCAATATCTCCCATCCCAATCTGCCGCGCGTCATCGATCACTTCTTCATCACCGACCAGGGACAATACCTGGTGATGGATTTCGTAGAAGGCCAGGACCTGGCCAGCCTGGTTGAACGTCAGAATACTGTTTCGCTGGACCAGGGCTTGAAATGGATCTCCCAGGTTGCCGACGCGCTGGTCTACCTGCACTCGCTTGACACTCCCATCTTCCACCGCGATATCAAGCCCGCCAACATTCGCATCACACCAAAAGGTCAGGCAATGCTGGTGGATTTCGGACTGGTCAAAATCTCCGAGCCCCATGCCCAAACCACTGTTGGTGCGCGCGCAATCACTCCCGGATACGCTCCCCCCGAGCAGTACGGGCGCGGCAGCACCGACGCCCGCACCGATGTCTACGCCCTGGCCGCTACGCTGTACCGGGTGCTCTCCGGCAAAGAACCGCCCGAAAGTGTGCAGCGCCTCTCAGGCGCAGCCATCCCACCCCTCTCTCAAATTAACCCCAGCATCCCTGCGTATATCGGTAAGGTCATCGAACATGCCATGGCCCTGGATCCCGGGCAGCGCTACCAGAGCACGGCCGAATTCAAGAATGCCCTCACCGAAGGCCAGACGGTGATGGTTCAGGGTCCTCCCGCCAGGGTTGGACGCCCGGCGGTGGCTGGAGTTCCCAGGACCATCGCAGTTCAGGAAAGCGGGATGCCTCAGGCGCAGTCCAGGGCTTATACCGGTGCTGCCCAGGCCGAGCGACCTGCAGGAGGATCTGGCACCAGGCTGCTCATGCTGGGTGGGGGAGCAATCGTGGTGATCCTGCTGGTGGTTGTGGCAATTGGACTTGGTGGCTGGCTGATCGTCTCAAACCAGATGTCCACCAATTCCACCGAAAAAGCACGCAATACTTCCACTGCTTTAGCAATGGCCCAGGCCACCTCCACAGGCAGCGCCCTGAATACCGCCTCCGCTCAGGTCGCCTTGACCCAAACAGCCGCTCCGGTGGTCGCCGCCACTGCCAGGGCAGAAGCCACTCTCTCCGCCCAGGTATTTGCCACCCAGACCGCATTTGCATTTCCCACGGCGAATCCGACAGAAAACTATATCAACAGCCTGCTTGCCGGGCGCAGCCTGATATACGGGCCGACCAGCGGCAGCCTGGTTCACGATACCGGCGACGATTCGATCGAGCTTCTGGAGGCTGTCCTATCGGTGACAAATTTCGTGGTCGAAGCGCGTTTCGATAATCCTTACGCCACCTCGGTCGGCGCGTGGGCCAGCGGGCTGGTCTTTAACGGCACCGATGACAACCAGATTCGCTTTGTGTTCGGATCGGATACCTTCTGGGAAGTGGATCTTTTCCCACCTAACGATGCACCCCAGGAGAGCATTGCTGACGGATATTTTGACGGCATCCTGACCGGGGAGACCGAATCCAACCTGGTGCGCTTAATTCGACAGGCAGACCAGGGTTGGCTCTATATTAACGACCAATACGTAACAGAAGTCAGCATGGCAGAATTACCAGACCTTGAAACGATCTGGATCGCCACCGGTATGTACGGGGATCCGGCGACCGAATTCGCCGGTGAAACCACCGGCTATACCGATTTCACGATCTGGACTCTACCCTAGAAAACCAGTGCCACCCAATCTCCCATCTGGCGCTGCTCGCGCAGGGTCAACCCTCTATGCTGCGCGGCTTCGATCACATCTGATGCCTGTTCTTCCAGAATTCCTGCCAGCACCAGTCGCCCATCCTTAAGCAGCAGCTCTTCCAGCCCTTCGTTGAACAGCTGCACGATCACCGGCGCCAGGATATTCACCAGCACGACCTGAGCACGTCGGATAGCATACCCTCTCGTCGCGATCTCCGCCAGCGATCCCAGACCCAGCTGCAGCCTGTCGGCTACCCCGTTGACTTCCGCGTTCTGGATTGCAGCCGCGATCGCTTGTGGATCGCTGTCCACAGCCAGGGCCTGAGAAGCACCAAGTTTCAATGCGGCAATTGCCAGGATGGCCGTGCCGCAGCCCAGGTCAATCACTTCCCATTCCTGGAGTGCGCCGTTCTCGGCGAGTAGAGATAAATCCTCCAGGATTTCCAGGCACAGCTGCGTGCTGGGATGAGTACCGGTGCCGAAGGCCATCCCGGGATCGATGCGGATGGGGATGCGCTCCGGATCTGCAGCTTCCAGCCAGGCCGGGACGATCAGCAGCCTGGAGCCGATTGGGATAGGTTTATAGTGCTGCTTCCAGGATTCGGCCCAGTTCTGATCCTCAATGATCCGTATCTGTGCAGTCGGGAGCGGGTGGATGCGTCCCAGGTACCACAAAGCTTCCTCCAGGCGCTGCCTGGTTTCACTCAGCCTATCATCTACAGGCAAAAAGCCGTAGACCCGCAGTGGGCCGCTTGCCTTTCCTTCGACATTATCGACGCTCGAGAGGATGGACGTGCTTTCAATGACCACGCCGCCGGGCATAAAGCGCTGCAATACCTCGGCGACTGGCTCAACCAGCTCGCCTTCGACCTCCAGTGAAACTTCCAGCCATTGTCCCATCGGTTTTTGAAAAGAGAATTTTTATCCGTAAAATCTGTGAAATCCGTGTACAACTCTTTTAACAGGAAATTCGGCGGAAAATTCCGCCGAATTCAGGTTATCAGCCGCCCAGGGTTTCCCGCAGCCAGTCCAGGAAACCTCGCTCCTGGGGCCGGACTTCACTGCCCAGGCTCTTTGCCAGCTGTTCAAACAACTGGCGCTGCTCGGCAGAAAGGCGCGCCGGGATTTCAACGTTCACCACCACCACCTGGTCGCCGCGCCCCGAGCCGCGCAGTTTGGGGACGCCCTTGCCGCGCAGGTACAGCACCTTCCCGGGCTGCGTTCCAGTCGGGATGCGCAGTTTCTCAGCTCCATCCACGGTCGGCACTTCCACATCGGCGCCCAGGGCGGCCTGGGCGATGTTGACATTCAGGTCCAGCAGGATGTCGTTTTCCCTGCGCCGGAAGTATTTGTGCGCTTTGACCTGGATGGCGACATACAGGTTACCGTTAGGTCCGCCGTTCATCCCGGGCAGACCCTCTCCTGCCAGCCGAATTTGAGTACCCGTGTCCACACCCCCCGGGATGCTGACCACTTTACGGCGCGTGGCACGCTGCAGCCCGCGACCCTGGCAGCTGCTGCAGGGCGAACCGATCGTCTCACCCCTGCCGCCGCACTGCGGGCAGGTCGATACCTGTACCATCGAGCCCAATATGGTTTGTCGCACCTGGCGCACTTCCCCCACACCGTTGCAGGTCCCGCAGCGCACAGGCTTGCTGCCGGGTTCAGCACCGCTGCCGTTGCAGCTGTTGCAGTGCTCGTCGCGGGTGATCTCGATTTCTTTTTCGATCCCAAATACGGCTTCTTCGAAAGTCAGGTCCAGCCGGTATTGCAGGTCTCCGCCCCGGCGCGGCGCGTTGCGGGAGCGCGCCGAGGAGCGGCCAAATCCACCGAAACCGAACAGGTCGCCGAAGATATCGGCAAAGTCTGAGAAATCTACCGTGAAGTCTGGAGTGCCGCCTGGACCGCGCACGCCGGCATGCCCGAAACGGTCGTACGCCGCCCTGCGGTCCGCATCGGAAAGCACGGCGTAGGCTTCATTAATTTCCTTGAAGCGTTCCTCAGCATCCAGCTCCTGGCTGACGTCGGGATGGTACTGGCGCGCCAGCCGCCGGAACGCGGCCTTCAGATCGTCCGGGCTGGCGCTGCGCGGCACTCCCAGGACTTCGTAATAATCGCGTTGGGTCATAACCGCTTATGTGTTGCGGAACTCACCGTCCACCACGTCTTCATCACCTCCGGGATTCTCGGGACCTTGACCTTCTTGCGGTCCGCTGCTGCCCTCGGGTTCCGCTGCCGGCGGCGGTGTCTCCTGGTATGCCGCTGTGCCCACTTGCTGCAGCACCTGTGTCAGCTCCTCCGTCGCCCGTCGGATCTGGTCTGCATCTTCATTATTCAAAACCTGGCGCACATTTGCCACGCCTGCCTCCACCTTACTCTTCAGCTCGGCTGGCACTTTATCTCCCAGGTCTTTCAGCACTTTCTCAGCCGAGTAAGCAGTGTTATCGGCATTGTTACGGGCTTCGATCAGCTCTTTGCGCTTGCGGTCTTCGTCCGCGTGCAGCTCGGCGTCTTTGCGCATGCGCTCCACTTCATTCTCGCTCAGTCCCGACGAAGCCGTGATGGTGATGTGCTGGCTGCGGCTGGTAGCCTTGTCCAGTGCGGTGACCTTTATGATGCCGTTGGCATCGATGTCGAAAGTGACCTCGATCTGGGGGATGCCGCGCGGCGCCACCGGGATGCCGTCCAGGATGAACTTACCCAACGTCTTGTTGTCGCTTGCCATCGGGCGCTCGCCCTGCAGGACGTGGATCTCGACCTGCGACTGGTTATCCGAAGCCGTCGAGAAGATCTGGCTCTTGCGGGTGGGAACAGTGGTGTTGCGTTCGATCAGCGGAGTCGCCACACCGCCCAGGGTTTCAACTGAGAGCGTCAGTGGAGTGACATCCAGCAGCAGGATGTCCTTGACATCGCCGCCCAGCACGCCGGCCTGGATCGCCGCACCCACCGCCACCACCTCGTCCGGATTAACTCCCTTGTGAGGCTCCTTGTTGAACAGCTTGCGCACGGCTTCCTGTACGGCGGGCATGCGTGTCATCCCACCTACCAGGACGATTTCGTCAATCGACGAGGCCTGTGCGTCGGCGTCTTTTAACGCCTGGCGTACAGGTCCCATCGAGCGCTCTACCAGGTCGCCCGTCAGCTGCTCCATTTTGGAGCGCGTCAGGGTCATCACCAGGTGCTTCGGTCCGCTGGCGTCGGCGGTGATATAAGGCAGGTTGATCTCCGTCTGCATCATGCTCGAGAGCTCGATCTTGGCCTTCTCAGACGCTTCCTTCAACCGCTGCAAGGACTGGCGGTCGTTGCGCAGGTCGATTCCGTTTTCGCGCTTGAACTCGTCGGCCACGTAGTCGATGATGCGCATGTCGAAATCATCCCCACCCAGGAAGGTATCGCCGCTGGTGGACCGGACCTGGAACACCCCTTCACCCACGTCCAGGATGGAGATATCGAACGTGCCGCCGCCCAGGTCATAGACAGAAATGGCCTCGTCTTTTTTCTTATCCAGGCCGTAGGCCAGGGAAGAGGCAGTGGGCTCGTTGATGATGCGCAGCACTTCCAGCCCGGCGATCTTGCCGGCGTCCTTGGTGGCGTTGCGTTGTGCGTCGTTGAAATAAGCTGGCACGGTGATCACCGCCTGGGTGACTGCTTCCCCCAGGTAAGCCTCGGCGTCCGACTTGAGCTTGCCCAGGATCATGGCCGAAATCTCCGGCGGCGAGTATTCCTTGCCGTCCAGGATCACCCGGATGTCCCCGTTCGGTGCCTTCGCCACCTTGTAGGGGACGCGCGATAGCGCTTTCTGCACTTCGGGATCGTCAAATTTGCGTCCCATGAAGCGTTTGATCGAGAAGACTGTGTTTTCCGGATTGACGACGGCCTGGTTGCGAGCCACGCGCCCGATCAGCCGCTCGTGGTTCTTGTTCACGGCCACCACCGAGGGCACCAGCCGCTCACCCTCCGCCGAGGGGATCACGACCGGCTCGCCCGCTTCCATGACCGCCACGACCGAGTTGGTCGTTCCCAGATCGATTCCAATAATTTTTGCCATAGATTATGCCTCCAGATCCAAATTTGAAATGCTTTGAAAAGACCAGCTTCTAACGTGCCACTCGCACCATGGCGGGCCTCAAGACCCGCTCGCCCAGCAGGTACCCCTGCTGCAGGACTTGGATGATTTGCCCGCTGTAATGCTGGTCGCTGTCTTCAGATGTAACCGCTTCGTGATAGTTCGGGTCGAAGCTCTGCCCCTGTGCTTGAAATTGTTTGACGCCTTCGTTTTCGAGGAAAGCGAGCAGCTTGTTATAAATTAATTCGATGCCACTGGCCCAGGCCTGCCCCTCGCCCTCCTTCGGGCGGTTCTTAAGCGCCCGCTCCAGGTCGTCGAGCACTTCCAGGTAGCGCTTCAGGATGCTGCCTGCCGCCATCTGGTAAGCTTGCGACTGCTCGCGCTCCACTCGCTTCTTATAGTTGGCGAATTCAGCCCGCGCCCTCTGCCAGCCGTCCAGGTATTCCTCGGCCTTCGATTGCTGATCAGCCAGCTGTTGGCGCAGCCCTTCGATCTCCTGCTGTAAGACTTCGGCTTCCCGGGCAGCTCGATCCGAATCGATAGAATTCATTTCTGCCGCTCTGCTCTCTACTGGCTGGTCAGAAGCCTGGCTGGATCCTGTCGTCTCCGCTTTTTGGGTCTTTCCCGCATCTTTTTTTGCCATCAGGTCTCGTTCATCTCCTTGCATATAAAAAAGTACAATAATTTCAGATTGCTTTCTATTCCAGCAGTTTTTCTTCGACCAGGTCGCTGAGCAAACCAGCCACAAAGCGCACCGTCGAGATCGTGCGCCCGTATGGCATCCGCATGGGGCCTAAAACTCCCAGCGTGCCGGTCGCCAGCCCGGGGGCCCCGTAGCGCGCCAGCACGACCGAACAGTCGCGCAGCTCTTCCCAGTTGCCTTCGCCGCCAATCAGCACCTGCACACCTCCCAGGTCGGAGGTCAGCACCGTGCGGTTGAGCAGGTCCTCCAGCAGTGGGCGCTCTTCCAGGATGCGCAATGCCCGGCGTGCCAGGTCGACTTCACCGAACTCGGGTTCCGCCAGGACATGGGTGATTCCGTCGTGGTACAGCTCGCCGGTCAGGTTCTGACTGGTGCGGCGCATCTCATCGACGATCAGCTTGAGAAAGTCCTGCTCCAGGGCGTCGGCCGGGGTTGGCAGGTTGTTAATCGACTCGGCACTCAACATGTGGCAGATACTGTTCAGATAACGCGCGGCTTCGCTCAGCTGCTCCTGCGTCACCGGTTCCGCCAGGGTCAGCATCTGCTGGCTGACTTCGCCGCCAGACAGCACCAGAACCATCAACACCTGCCGCCCGTGCGTGCTGATCAATTCCAGGTGCTTGAAGTGGGTCAATTCTGTATGCGGCGCGGTGACAATCGATGCCGCCTGGGCTTGCTGCGCCAGAACGGAGGCCGCCAGTCTCATCCAGCGGTCGACATCCGGCCCCGCCTGGTAAAACTGGTGGATGATGGTGCGCTTGGTATTGATCGATAAATCGGAGTGGCCCATCAACTGTCTGACGAAGTAGCGGTAGCCTTCTTCGGTAGGTACGCGGCCGGCCGAGGTGTGCGGCTGGCGTAAATAACCCATTTCGGTCAGCGCCACCAGCTCGTTGCGCACGGTTGCTGTGCTGACATCCAGGCTGAAGGTCGCCACCAGGCGCTCCGAGCTGACCGCTTTAGCCGATTCGATATAATCGCGGATCACCAGGGTCAGGATTAGTTTTTGCCGTTCGCTGAGTTCTTGGGTCATTATCTGTACCATATTAGCACTCGCACATGGCGAGTGCTAATTTGCAGCTTACGATAATACCATGCCGGTAAAAGAACGTCAAGAAACAGCCCCCTCACCAATCCGATTTCTAACGCGAATCTAACGGGTTTCTTCCTGCGCTTCACCTCTCCTAACACCCGCCATCAACACGAAAGCCACCACCATGAACAGCGGCGCCGCCAGCATGATATTGCCGTAGTTCGAGCCCGTCAGCTGGACGATCCAACCGTTGATGTTCGGGCCGGCGATGGCAGCCAGGGTCGAGGCCAGGTAGTACAGCCCGGTGTAAGTGCCCACGCGCGTGGCGTCCGTCATGTCCACCACCATCGGCAGCGAGTTGATGTTGATCAGCGCCCAGGCGATGCCCGCCAGCATCAGGATCAGGCCGACCACCGGCACAATTCCCAGCACCGGCAGCTTTGTGACGACGGTGACCAGCGTTTCGACCGGCAGGAAAAACATCAGCAGCATGGCGGCTGTCATCAGGACGATGCCGGTCATGATGGTGATCTTCCTGCCGAACCTCCCGCCAATGTAGCCCGAGGGCAGGGCGAAGAGCACGAACAACAGCGACAGCTGCCCGAGCAGGCGTGCCCCGGCGGCCTCTTCCATTCCCAGGTGTTTCTGGGCGTACAGCGTGAAGAAGGCCTCCACCGCGTTGTAGCTGACGAACCAGAAGAAGATCGCCAGCAGCAGTCGCAGCGCACTGCGCTCGCGGTCGCGCAGCACCTCACCCAGGCTCTTGATCATCCCCGACTGCTCTTCGCCTGTCTCATACACCTTCGGCTCGCGGATGAACAGCAGCACCAGCAGGCTGGAAAGCAGCACCAGCACCGAGCCCAGCCAGAATGGATAGGCGGTGTTGATCTCGTACAGGCTGGCGCCCACCAGGAAAGACACGATCGCCCCCACCCCGCCCATGAAATTGATAATGCCGTTAGCCTGCGAGCGAAACCTGGAAGGGGTGATGTCCGGCATCAGGGCGATCACCGGCGTCCTCCACAAAGCCATGCTCAGCAGAAGGGTGCTGGTGCAGGCCACGAACAACGGCAGGACGCTCGCCAGCGGGATCAACCCGAAGGCCAGCGCCCCGATCGGAGCTCCGATCAAAATGAAAGGCATGCGCCTGCCGATCGGCGTGCGCAGGCGGTCCGACCAGGCGCCCACCGGCGGCTGGATCAGCAGCGCCGCGATGTTGTCCAGCGTCATGAAGAAGCCGATCAGCGCCGGCGCCAACCCGAACTTGTTAGCCAGGAACAGCGGCACGAAGGCGTTGTACACCCCCCAGATCACGCTTACCCCGAAGAAGCCAAAGCCCAGCAGGAAGGTCTTGCCGTAATTTAGCTTGATTTTGGGTGAGATATCAGTTTGCATGCATGGCTCCTGTATGAGAGAGTGGTACGTGTTCGTAGAAGCTAAACTTTTAAGAAAACCTGTCCTGGTCGGCCAGACCAGGGAGTTTAGCTTCTATGTGTTTTCAATACAACCCGTTTCAACGGGTTTGGTTTTCCAGACGTCGAATTAATTCGACGGGCTTCCCAGCGGGATCCCAATTCACTCGGCACTTGCCTCCAACCTGCGCAGAAACTCTCCCTCCTCCTCCGTCAAATCCGCTTTCTCCAGCAAATCCCTTCTCCTCTCCCATGTTCGCAGCAGCGACTGCTCCCTCCTCCACTTCCTCACCAGGGCATGGTCGCCCGACACCAGCACATCCGGCACCCTCCAGCCGCGGAATTCCGCCGGGCGGGTGTAGTGCGGGTACTCCAGCAGACCCGAGGCGTGCGAGTCGTCCAGCATTGCATCCGGGTCGCCCAGCACACCCGGGATCAGCCTTGAGACCGCGTCGATCACCACCAGCGCCGCCAGCTCCCCACCCGTGATCACGTAGTCGCCGATCGAAATCTCGTCCGTCGCCAGGTGCTGCCTCACGCGCTCGTCCACCCCTTCGTAGCGCCCGCAGATCAAGGCCAGCCGGGATGTGCCCTCCTGGCCCTGATCGCTCCACCCCGCCAGCTCCTGCGCCACCTGCTGGCTGAAAGGCCTGCCTTGCGGCGTGAGCAGGATCACCGGGCAGTTCGGCGGCGCGCCCAGCACGCCCTCCACCGCCGCGAAGATTGGCTCGGGTTTCATCACCATTCCCCCGCCCCCGCCGAACGGCTCGTCGTCCGTTACGTGGTGTTTGTCGCTGGTCCAGTCGCGGATGTTGTGTAAATTGATGCTCACCAGCCTGTTCTTCTGGGCGCGCTGCAGGATGCTGGCGTCCAGGTAGGGCTGAAAAACCTCAGGAAAAAGCGTGAAGACTTCGAACTGCAGGGTTCCTGGCATACCATCCCATTTTAGTCGTAAGGGCGGTCTACCACAAGACAAAGGGAACTGATTTCGGGAAATTGTGAACAGGGAGACTCTCGATAATGCGGCGAGAGGGAGGGATTTTTGATTAAATCCAGAAGGAAAAAGAAGCGGAACAATTCACCAGGAAAAATCTTTATTAAAGCGCGGAAGAATTTGAGTGGGCTGTGAGAATAGTACGACATTGTTGAGCCGGATGAACCGCGAGCGGTTTTTAGGCCGACAGGAGGATATTAGTCAAAAACAGCGCTGAAATACAATCGCCCGGAGGGGGATTTTAAGGAGGAGATGCGGGTGAGGTGTAACGAGTATATGAGGGCACCAATAAAAAAATCCAGCCGCAGAAGCTGTCGGCTGGATCTACTCGGAATTATTTGATAAGAGGTGTTCGACTAAACAGACGGAACCTTAACACCGATCTGAGTCAGAAGCGCCATCAACCCGGCGCCTTCGATGGGTTGTAGGGCAAACGTGGTGATTTTGCCATTCTTGACGGTCACTTTGCCTGGCTGGACGGCCAGACTGAAGGTCCTGCCCGTGGCGGGAATGATGCCCATGCCCTGGGTGGTCAGGTCGAGACTGCCTTTATGGGTGCCGCTCAACTGAGTTGAGATATTATAGACGTCTCCCTGCGAACCATCGGTGGTAAAGCGGTAGTTGAGATCCGGGAAAGCCTTCCTGAGAACTTCGCTCATATCCAGCCACTGCTGGCTATTGATAGGCGCCGGTACGGGTCCGCTGAAAACGAAATCATCGGAAAGATAGGTGCCGGCGGTCTTGAAATCTCCGCTTTGGATGGCTGCTGTCAGGGTCTTTACTGTTTCTAGAGCATTCATGCGTATTTCTCCTTCAAATCGATCATTGTGTGCACCTATAACAGGCACACGGCGGACTGGCAACCTGGATTAGACTGCTGGATTATGAATAACGGGCACATATCTAGCTCCCAAATTACCATGAATTGAAGCCGTTCGTTCGTGTAACGTTCAGATAAATTATTCGTTTCCGATCTCAATCTTGGTTGTCTCAGACCAAATTCCCCCAACGATTGGTTAATCGAAATTGTGATTGGTGGAGACAGTTATCTAAACGGGATTATTTTACCATATATAAGGATATTGTAGATGATTTTTGTATTAATTTAATTAACATGTAATGAGGTCAAGGAAAAATCAAATGGGTGAAGAATTATCCCAAACAGAACCAAGGTGCATTAGTCTGTCTTCATCTACCCCCTGCCCGTCTTGACTTCACTTTCTTAGAAATGGTATGATGATTGCATGTACTTGCGTGGCAACCGGTTAAACATGACGCGCCGCACCCAGCGGCCGCCTATCTGGCGCGTCTTCTTGCTGTTGGCGCTCATCGGAGGCGCCCTGTACGTCAACCAGGTGGTCGTTCCCGCCACCCCGCCGCTCTTCATCCCCACCCCCACCCCCACCCAGAGCCCGGAATCCTTCGTCAACCTGGCGGAGGAGAACATGCGGGCCGGCAAGATGCCTCAGGCCATCGACGCCTACGAGCAGGCTATCAACTCCGACCCGACCAACCCCTCCAACTACGTCAACCTGGCCCGCATCCAGGTCTTCCTGGGCCAATACGACGAGGCTGTCACCAATGCCCAGAACGCCCTGCTCAAGAACCCCGACAACCCCCTGGCGCACGCCGTACTCGGCTGGGCGCAGGGCCTGAAGGGTAACTACTCCGATGCGGAGCTCGAGATCCAGAAAGCGTTAACGCTGGACCCCGATAACGCACTGGCGCACGCCTACCTGGCCGAAATCCTGGCCAACCAGGGCAACTATGAGCTGTACGAGAAAGCCGCCGATGAATCGAAGAAAGCCCTGGCGCTCGACCCGAACCTGCTGGAAGCGCACCGGGCGCGCGGCATCGTCCTGCTCAACACCCAGAACCTGGAAGAAGCCGCCCAGGAATTCCAGGCCGCCCTGGCCATCAACAAGAACATTGCCGACCTGCACCTGTACCTGGGCGTGACCTACAAGGCCCTTGGCCAGCTCGACCTGGCGCAGGAATCGCTGCTGGCTTCCTATGCCCTCAACCCCACCGACACCGTCGCCCTCACCGAGCTGTCGCGCGCCTACTTCGCCGACGGCCGCTACGCCCAGGCCGGACAGTACGCCGAGGAAGCGCTGCGCGTCGATCCCAGCGACCCGCGCCTGCACGGCAACCTGGGTGTGGTGTATTACAAGAACGAAGAATACGATAATGCCATCACCCACCTCAACCTGGCGGTGCGCGGCGGTATGTCCGACGACGGCCAGCCGGTGGAAGGCCTGCCGCTGGAGTACGGGCGTGTGGAAGAATACTACTGGTATTTCGGCTTCGCCCTGGCGCGCAGCGAGCGCTGCGACGAGGCGGTGCCTATCTTCCAGGCCCTGCTCACCGGCGTCCCGGCCGACGACATCGCCGTGTACAACGCCACCGAAGGCATCGCCTTCTGCCAGCAGAGCCTGGGTGGGACTACCGCCGAGCCAGGGACAGAATCGGCAGTCACCGAAGAGCCGGCCGTCACTGAGACGCCGGAGCCATGAAATAAAGCATGGAACGCCATTTTACAGGCAAGCGACCCTCCTTCCGCCCGGCGCGCGGCGGCAATAATTTCTACCGGGTGATCCTGCTGATTAGCCTGATCCTGGCCGGCGTGTGGGTGCTGATGGGCATCGAACGCGGCCAGATCATCTCGCCCCTTCTTCCCACGCCCACCCCCACCCGCATGGCCGAGTCCTACTTCCTGGAAGCGCAGGCCTATTTCGAGGCCGGCCGCCTGGACGATCCCAGCAACGAAACTCCTGAAGCCCCGGCCGTCAATGACGCTATCGAAGCCTACCAGGCTGCCTTGCAGACCGAGCCGGATAACGCCCAGATTTGGGCCGAGCTGGCGCGCATCCAGACCTACTCCTCCAGCATGCTGCGCAACGACCAGGAGAAGATCGCACGCCTGGAAGAAGCCATGGAATCTTCCGCCCGCGCCATCGAGCTGGCGCCGGACGACAGCACGGTGCGCGCCATCCGCGCCTTCGTGCTGGATTGGTACGCCTTCACACCGCTGGTGGGCGGTGAGCGCCGGGAAGAGCTGCTGGGCGAGGCTGAGCGTGAAGCCTCGCGCGCCTTCCAGCTCGACCCCGAGAACGCCCAGGCCCTGGCCTATTACGCTGAAATCCTGGCCGACCAGCAGAAATGGACCCAGGCCGAAAAATACGCCGCCCAGGCTGCTGCCCTGGATCCCGAATCGATGGACACCCACCGCGTGTACGGCTACGTGCTGGAGACCCTGGGCAAGTACAACAGCGCCATCCAGCAGTACCAGGAAGCCGCCCGCATCAATCCCAACATGACCTTCCTGTATATCCGCATCGGCCAGAACTACCGTGAGGGCATCTGCAGCCAGTCACTGGCTGAGAGCTGCTACGACCGGGCGCTGGATTACTTCGACCGCGCCGCCAAGATCAACGAGCAGCTGGGCATCCAGAACCCGCTTCCCTTCATCGAGATCGCCCGCACCTACACCCAGATCGGCCAGTTCTTCGCCGCATCGATCAACGCCGAAAAGGCCCTGGAATACGACGCGACCAATGCCCAGACCTACGGGCAGCTGGGGATCATCTTCCGCCGGGCGCGCAACTACGAAGGCGCCATGTCGCTGCTGAAGTGCGCGGTGCGCGGCTGCACTGCTGAAGAAAACGAGATGGGCAAGACCGACGTGCAGGGGCTGCCGCTCACCAGCTTTTCGGTGGCCTATTATTACGTCGAATACGGCACCAACCTGGCCTTCCTGAGCCGCCCCAATGAGAACTACTGCCCGGAAGCCATGCAGGTGCTCGAGGAGACCCGCCTTGCTTACGGCAGCGACCCCACCTTGCTCAGCATCATCGAAGACAGCGAAGGCATCTGCAACCGGCTGCAGGGTGGTCAGGTGGCGGTGCCCACCATCACACCCATGCCCACCGAGACCCCTGCCTCGGGCATGCCCTGATATTGGGTTTGCCCTGTTCCTGGGTCTGCCCCAGTATAAGATTTTTATAAGAATCCCCCCTCCCGCCCCTTGACTCCTGCAGATTAATTGGGTATTATTCTGCGGCGGTTAGCACTCTTCTTGTTCGAGTGCTAACCCGAAACTATGTAAGCAGTTGATATCAAATCTCTGGAGGTCAATATGTCAATGTCTCTCAAACCTTTAGGAAACCGCGTGGTGATCGAACCGAACGAACAAGAAGAAATCACCTCTGGCGGGATCGTGCTTCCCGAAACAGCTAAAGAGAAGCCGCAGAAAGGCAAGGTGCTCTCGGTGGGACCTGGCGACCGGGATGAAGACGGAAAGCGCATCCCCATGGACGTCAAAGAAGGCGATACGGTTCTGTTTGCCAAATACGCCGGCACCGAGATCAAGGTAGAAGGCAAGAAACTGCTGATCATGCGCGAAAGCGACCTGCTCGCAATCGTAATTGAATAATTCTTATCGAATAAACAAAGGAGTATAGACCTATGGCCAAGCAATTAATCTTTGCTGAAGATGCACGTCGCCGCCTTTCACGCGGCATGGAAATCCTGGCGAATGCCGTCGCCACCACCCTGGGCCCTAAAGGACGCAACGTGGCTCTGGACAAGAAATTCGGCTCGCCCACCATCACCCACGACGGCGTGACTGTGGCGAAAGAAATCGAGCTGGAAGACCCGTTTGAGAACATGGGCGCCCAGCTGCTCAAGGAAGCTGCCACCAAGACTAACGACATCGCCGGAGACGGCACCACCACATCCACCGTCCTGGCTCATTCCATCGTCGTCGAAGGCATGAAGAACCTGGCTGCCGGCGCCAACCCCATGCTGCTCAAGCACGGTATCGAAGCCGCCACCAAGGTTGTGGCTGACAAAATCAACGAGCAGGCCATCGAGCTGTCCACCAAAGAGGAAATCGCCAACGTAGCTTCGATTTCCGCCCAGGACCGCGTCATCGGTGAACTGATCGCCGAGGTGATGGACAAAGTCGGTAAAGACGGCGTCATCACCGTCGAAGAGTCCAAGGGCCTGGAGTTCGAAACCGAGTACGTCGAAGGTATGCAGTTCGACCGCGGCTACATCTCCCCCTATTTCATCACCGACCCCGAGCACATGGAAGCCAACATCTCGGAACCCTACGTGCTGATCCATGACAAGAAAATCTCCGCCGCCACAGACATCGTCCCCGTGCTGGAGAAATTGGTCCAGGTCGGAAAGCGCGAGCTGGTGATCATCGCCGAAGACATCGACGGCGAGGCGCTGGCCACCCTGGTATTAAACAAACTGCGCGGCATGCTGAACGTGGTCGCCGTCAAAGCCCCCGGCTTCGGTGACCGCCGCAAGGCCATGCTGCAAGACATCGCCGTTGTGACCAACTCCAACGTGATCTCCGAAGAGACCGGCCGCAAGCTGGAAAGCACCACCATCAGCGACCTGGGCCGCTGCGAAAAAGTCGTCGTCACCAAAGATGACACCACAGTCATCGGCGGCAAGGGTGATGCAGCCATGATCAAGGGTCGCATCGAGCAGATCCGCGTCGAGATCGACAAGAGCACCAGCGATTACGACAAGGAAAAGCTGCAGGAACGCCTGGCCAAGCTGTCGGGCGGCGTGGCTATCATCCGCGTCGGAGCAGCCACCGAGACCGAGCTGAAAGAAAAGAAGCACCGTGTCGAAGACGCCCTGTCTGCCACGCGTGCCGCGGTTGAAGAAGGCATCGTTCCCGGCGGCGGCGTGGCGCTGATCAATGCCATCCCTGCCCTGGCCAACCTGAAGATGGAAGGTGAGGACGAGCAGATCGGTGTGAACATCGTGCGCAAAGCGCTGGAAATGCCGCTGCGCAAGATCGCCGAGAACGCCGGCAAGGAAGGCTCCGTCATCCTGGAAGGTGTGCGCCAGGCCCAGAAGAGCAAGAAGAACCTGCGATTTGGGTATGACGTGCTCAAGGAAGAATATCGGGATATGGTTGACGGCGGCGTGATCGACCCCGCCAAGGTGACCCGCGGCGCGCTGGAAAACGCAGCTTCAATCGCTGCTATGATCCTGACCACCGAAGCCCTGATCACCGACCTCCCCGAGAAGGATAAACTAGCTCCGCCTCCGATGCCGGAGTACTAGGTCAGTAACCAGTAACCAGTAACCAGTGATCAGTCGATCAGGCAATTCTTAATCCATTGATCTCTGGTGCTATAGCCAGATCAAACCTCACAGGTTTTTCAAAACCTGTGAGGTTTTTCCTTTCCCAGAAATGACCAGATCCTAATATTACAGCTATGCTCTCGAATCGGGGTTTGTTGTTATAATAGATCGGAATTGTGGGATTTATTTTCGATCGGAGACTTGTTTTAGGTGGACCAGGTGAATAGTGAAATTCTGGCAATAAAACAGGCGGTCGGTATCCGGGCCATGGCTTCGCTGCGCGGGATACCGGCAGTGCTGAAGATGGCAGGAGGGAACAGGTGACAAACGTGGCTGAGCTTGGCTGATCCAACCTGCAAGAATTGCGGTTCGACGAACACTGCCCAGGCTAAATTCTGCCTCAGGTGTGGTGAGTCGTTATCGGAGTTGCATGAAGTTCGCCAGCCTGCCAGTAAAATTTTATGCTGGAACTGCGGCGTTTCGAACCGCCTGGATGCAAAATTCTGCCTGAGCTGCGGCCAGTCGCTGGTTCACCTGCAAAGTCGCACCTACCCTATCAGCATCGTTTCCTCCGAGAAACCCCCGGTCCGCCAGGCGAGTAAAGGCGAATACAAATTGGTAGTGCGCTGGATGGGCGGCGCCGAGCAGGAATACCCGCTCGAGAAAAGCAGACTGCGCGTGGGGCGCAATGCCGGTAACGACATCATCGTCGACCACCAGACCGTGTCAGGTACTCATCTGGTACTGGACACCTCAAACGGCGCCTTTACGGTCACCGATCTGGACAGCACCAACGGCACGCAGATCAACGGACAGCGCATCAATCCTGGAACGCCGCACAAGCTGCTGCTGGGCGATGTGATCCGCATCGGCGACCTGCAGGGTAACTGGGTCACCCTGAACCTGGAGCGGGAAGGCTGGGAGGCTCACGGGCGCCTTTCCCTGGGACAGATC
>Ga0209254_10001073_pt1 | contig 24158 bp, 19 predicted proteins | sample FrelakmetDIP11DI_FD_187148 | JGI IMG/M metagenome (GOLD analysis project Ga0209254, IMG submission 187148) | Freshwater lake sediment microbial communities from the University of Notre Dame, USA, for methane emissions studies - DIP11 DI (SPAdes)... | ecosystem: Environmental > Aquatic >...
GGCGAAGAGCGCCGTGGCACGGCCGTGGTCGAGGGTGTTCCTCGGCTACAGCGTCACGGCGCATCGCCAGCCACGCCTGCGGATCGCGGCGGCGAGCGTGCAGCGGTTGCGGCAACGCATCCGCGAACAGATGCGGCGCGGGCGCGGCCGTTCGCTGGCCCACACGATCGAGGATCTGAACCCGCTGCTGCGTGGTTGGCTGGGGTACTTCCAGCACGCGCAGAGCCTGCGGGCCATCGAGACCCTCGACGAGTGGCTGCGGCGGCGGCTGCGTTGTCTGCTGTGGCGGCAGTGGAAACGCCCGGCGACCCGGGCGCGCAAACTCCGCCAACTCGGGCTCGATGCCGATCGAGCGTGGCGCAGCGCGGCCAATGGTCGGGGGCCTTGGTGGAATGCCGGCGCCCGACACCTGTCCCATGCGCTGCCGGTCGCCTACTTCACACAGCGCGGGCTCATCTCGCTGGTGGCGTTCCACCGGCGGCTCCAGCGTGTCCGTTGAACCGCCGTATGCGGAACCGCACGTACGGTGGTGTGGGAGGCCGGCTGGCGTAAGCTGGCCGGCCTACCCGATCTGGGCTGGGGCGCCGCAGATGAGCCAACCTGGCCTCACGGCGGAGTACATGCCGGGAGGGCCGCTACCTACCCACCGTGGAGAGCAGCACCCCGCACCGGAAGGGGGGTCAGTCGTCGTCCAGATGACATAATTTCTAGCGACTTCTCCCGGCTTCCCCTTCACCGATCCCGACTTGTAACCGCGGCGAGCCGGATCAGACTTATTGTGCGGGGGGCGACGACGTCCCGTTCGTGGTGCGCCCAGTCCCCCAAACAAGGAGCGGAATCATGAGGAAGATGCTGCTCGCGGCGGTTGTCGGGCTGTTCGTGTTCATCAGCTCGGCATGGGCTGAGGCGCCGACTGTCCGGTGGGACCGCGTCGAAGGGTTAGGTGCGGTCGATTGGACGCAGATTCATGTGGGGCCGATCTGGGCTTCGCGAGGGCGCACGGTTGGCGCCGGCAACGTGATGCTCAATCTCAAGACCGGTTTCCTGTCGTTCAGGATCGAGGGAATGAGCAACGGCAATCAGTACGCCAATGGGCCGCTGGGCGCCAGTGGCAGCGGGCTGTTGATGGGCACGGTGGTGTGCGACTCGACTGAGCGATTCGGTCCATTTGCGTTCGTAGATTCCGAGGCAATCCTGGTGAACGAAGGCACCGGATCGTATCAAGGCTTTGTCCTCTTGCCTGAGGGCTGCAAGCAGAGGCCGGAGGAAATGGTGTTCTTGATCCGCCATGCGAATCCAGGGCCGCTGTACGGTGGCTTTGTCGCATTCGGTGCCGGTCGCCACATTCCGTGAGTATTCGTGCAGGCTCTGTCACGCCTGAAATTCGCTTGAAGGCCCCGGCCTGGCGCCGGGGCCGTCTTGTGAGGGACCGGCAAATTCCCAGGAAGGCACAATTGTGAGCGTTGGTCGCCCGACCCAGCCCGCCAGTCGTATCGACGAGTTGCTGGCATGAAATCACGCAGGTCGCGTTCATCCACCGCGATCGCTTCGCGGCTGCTGGTCGCTCTCTGTTGCTTTGTGCTGCTCGGATGCGCGCGGGGACAGGGCGCGCTGGACGGCACGGCGTGGCGGCTCACGGAGTGGACGCTGAGTTCGCTGAATCCACGTGAATTCGACATTACTGCGGAGTTTGCCGACGGGCAGATTGGCGGCCACGGTGCCGTGAACAGCTATGGCGGGTCGTACACGCTCGGGCCGGGTCATACGTTTGCGGTCCGGTCGCTTGCCAGTGCCGAGATGGCCGGACCGGAGCCGGCGATGCGCGCCGAGGGCGCGTACTTCACGCTGCTCGCGCAGGCGAGTTCGTATCGAGTGGATGCGGGCAGGTTGACGCTGTTCGATGCGGGCGGGAACGAGTTGCTGATTTTCGAGGCCGAGAAACCGTAGCGGGAGAGAGTGAGCGCGTGGGGTGGGCTTACGGCCTGGGCCGCGCCGCCTGACCACAGCGTCAGTCGTCGTCGCCCAACTCGGCGTTCCAGCCCATGCCCTTCGCGCGCTCCACCGCTTCGGCGTGGATGCGCGCATGGCGCTGGGCCAGCTCGGGCGGCAAGCGGCTGGGCAGCTGGCCGTAGGGCTCCCAGGCCTTGTGCACCGCGTCGAAGAGGTTCTGCAGATCGCCTGCGCTCCTGCCGCCAAAGCCCTCGCCTTCGGGCAGCAGGCCGAACACCCAAGCGTCGCGGATGATGCGCCCGGTCATGGTCATGCCGTGGTGTTCTTCGTGGTCGATGCCGGCGTAGGTCTGCCGGCGGCTGTGGATCATGCTCACGGGTTTACCTCGTCAACCCAGCATACAGAACCGGCAACTTCTCGGGCAGCCGTTCGACCTTGTCCACCACGAGGTAGTGGCGCTCACCGAAGATGCGGCGCACGTACTGGTCGGCGCGCGGGTCCAGGCTCATGCAGTAGGTCACGACGCCGTGACGGCCGGCCTCTTCCACCGCCTTCTTGGTGTCGTGTCGCAGGTACTGCGGGTCGCGCACGTCCACGTCGGCCGGCTCGCCGTCGGTGATGACCAGCAGCAGCTTCTTGCTGCTGCGCTGCACCTTGAGTGCGGCCGTGGCGTGGCGGATGGCCGCGCCCATGCGGGTGGAGAGCTGCCCTGCCATGCCAGCCAGGCGCGCCTTGGCCAGGTCGTCGTAGGGCTGGTCAAAGTCCTTGAATCGCCAGTAGTTCACATCGTGCCGGCCATCGGAGCAGAAGCCGTGGATGGCAAACGGGTCGCCCACTTTCTGGATCGCGTCGGCCAGCAGCGCGCAGGCCGAGCGCGTGAGTTCGAGCACCGTGTGATCCTGCCCGGCCACCTTGTCGTTCGTCGACTGCGAGAGATCGAGCAACACCAGCACCGAGATGTCGCGCGTCTTGCGCACGCTGCGCATCATGATGCGCGGGTCGGGTTGGCGGCCCATGCGCAGTTCGGTCAGCGAGGCCAGCGCGGCGTTCAGATCAATGTCGTCGCCGTCTTCCAGTTTGCGGATGCGCCGCACGCCCTGCGGCTGCATCGCGTCCAGGATGTATTTCATGCGGCCGATCAGACGCCGGTTTTCGGCCAGGATGCCGTCGATCACCGCCGCGTCGCCGGCCTTGGGGCGGCGCTCCTGCACCGTGGCCCAGGCCGGGCGCTCCAGCTGGATCATGTGGTCCCACTCGCCGTAGTGCACCGGCGGCAGCACGGGCTCGCGGCCTTCACTCTCATTGAAGGACACGCCCAGATCTTCGTAGGGGAAGAGCTCGGTGCCCAGCACCCACACTTCCTGCGCGTCGTCGCCCGCGCCCTCGACTTCCAGCTCGTTGACGAACTCCATCAGCCTGACCTGCTTGCGCACCTGCTGCGGCGGCTCGTAGCCGGCGGCGATGGAGCGCTCGAAGTCGAAACCGTCGAAAGCCCAGAAGTAGCGGTTGTCGTCGCGGTAGGCGGCCGTCTGCCCGTCGGTGCGCGGCTGGAAGGCGGGCCCCTGCGTGAGCTCGCGGTAGCTGTGCGCCAGCTGCACGCCGATGGCCCAGGACGCGGTGTTGTCGTGCGGCTCGGCCAGCAGGCGCGGCAGTGCCTCGGCCAGCAGCTCCCGGCCCTGGGCGATCCAGGGATGGGCGTCTGCGCAGGTCGGGTCGAGCAGCGCGCGTGCCAGGCGGTTCAGCCAGTCGCCCGCGGTCCTGGTCTGCGCGGCGGTGGCGGTGTGCAGGCCGGCCCAGAGCGGGCGCAGACCGGGGAAGCGTGCCAGCGTGAGCGACTCGACGCGCGCGTCTTCCACCAGGCCGATCACGGCCATCTGCCAGGGGTTGAGCGACTCGGCCGAGATCGGATGGTGTGTGAACACCACGTGGGCTGCCGCGTGTGCGGCGGCGGCGCGGAAGAGCTCGGTGGCGTCCACCGTACCGACGTTGCCCTCGACGGTGTCGTAGGCGTCGGGAAGGTGGATGAAGTAGTCCTCGATGAAGGGGCGGTAACCCTCGCGCGACTCGAAGTCACCGGCCGTCGGGCGCATGAAGAAGTCGCGCCCCCAGAGCGCGCGCAGGTACATGTTGATGCGCCGCTGCACGTCCACCAGCAGCGTGCCCTTGCGCTCCTTCTGGAGCATGGCCAGCGACTCTTTGGACTGCAGGCCGAAGTAGGCGATCTGCTCCTCGTAGTTCGTGCGGTGGGCCTGCGCGCCCCAGGTGGCCCAGCGGCGCAGACCGCCGAGCGTGAGCTGGCCGAACAGCGCGTCGAGCTGGCCCAGCATGGGCCGCAGGCCGCGCGGTGCCTGCGCCACCAGGGTGTTGAGGAACTGCAGGTACTGCATGAACAGCGCGCCGTCGGCCAGGCGGCGCGCGGCTGTGGGCGCGGTGGCCAGCACCAGCTCGATCACCGCCCCGGATGTCTTGGACGCCAGCAGCAGCGCGGTAGTGGCCAGCTCGCCCACCACGTCCTCACCGATTTCCTTGGCCACCTGCGGTGCGCCATCGATCCAGGCGTTGACCAGCTCCACGCCCCGCCCCAGCCCGCGCAAGGCGGCCGCGCCCTTGACGTAGTTGTCCAGCCCGCGGGCGGAGAAGACCTTGGTGGCTTCGGACCAGCTGTGCTCCAGCAACTCGCGCGAGGCCGGCTCGAGCTGGTCGATCCACTCGGCGTGGTCGTGGAGGTGCACCGACATGAGCAGCCTCTGCGTGTCAGAAGAACGTGGCGACTGCAGCATCCAGCGCGTCGCGCATGTCCGGGTCGTCCGTGATCGGGCGCACCAGGGTCACACGGCAGGCGGCTTGCGCGGCCACGCCCTGGGCGATCAGGCTGCCGGCGTAGATCAGCATGCGGGTGGAGATGCCCTCGTCCAGACCGTGGCCCTTGAGGTTGCGTGCGCGCTCGGCGATGCCGACCAGCTTGCCCGCCACGTCCACGCTGACGCCGGTTTCGTGCGCCACGATCTCGGCTTCGATGGCGTGCTCGGGGTAGTTGAAATCCAGCGCACCGAAGCGCTGCTTGGTGGACTGCTTGAGGTCCTTCATCAGGCTCTGGTAGCCCGGGTTGTAGGAGATGACGATCTGGAAGTCCGGGTGGGCCTTGACCAGCTCGCCCTTCTTTTCCAGCGGCAGCACGCGCCGGTTGTCGGTCAGCGGGTGGATCACCACGGTGGTGTCCTGCCGCGCCTCGACCACTTCGTCGAGGTAGCAGATGGCGCCCAGGCGCGCGGCCATCGCCAGCGGGCCGTCCTGCCAGCGGGTGCCGTTGGCGTCGAGCAGGAAGCGGCCGACCAGGTCACTGGCCGTCATGTCCTCGTTGCAGGCCACGGTGATCAGCGGCTTGCTGAGCTTCCAGGCCATGTACTCGACAAAGCGCGTCTTGCCGCAGCCGGTGGGTCCCTTGAGCATCATGGGCATGCGCACCGAGTAGGCGGCCTCGTACAGCTCGACCTCGTCGGCCACGGGCCGGTAGTAGGGTTGCGTGCTGATGCGGTAGGCGTCCAGGTTGTCACTCATGCGCTTGTCTCCACTGGCTTGCATCGTTGGCCTTGCCGGGCCGCAGGCATCGCCCCCTTGGGGGGGGCGATGCCGAACGCGGCGCGGGGGCGGGCAACAGTTACACCGTCTTGCCGCGGAAGATCACCATCGAAGCGCCTTGCGACTGCTTGAAGTTGTCGTAGCCGACCAGACGCACGTGGTTGTCCGGGTTGGCCTTGCGGCACGCTTCGCACTCGGCGAGCACCTTGTCCACGTCGGTCTCGCCGAACATGGGCAGTTTCCACATGTACCAGTAGGAGTCCATCAGGTACTGGGGTTCAGTGTGCTCGATGGCGGGGTTCAGGCCTTTCTTCACGAGGTATTCCACCTGCTTGCGGATCTCGTCGCTGGACATGGCCGGCAGGTAGGAGAAGGTCTCGAACTTGCGGCTGGCGGGATCGGAGAGGCGGCTGTTGTAGTCCTGCATGCTCATGGTGTGTGTCCTTTCAGAATCCGGGTGGCGTGATCACTTGTGGGCGATGTCGAGCTTGTCCACGGTGTCGAATTCGAACTTGATCTCTTTCCAGGTTTCCATGGCGATCTTGAGTTCGGGCGAGTGCTTGGCGGCCTCGGTCAGCACGGCCTTGCCTTCCTTCTCCACCGCCACGCCTTCGTTGCGCACCTTGACGCAGGCTTCCAGCGCCACGCGGTTGGCGGCGGCGCCGGCGGCGTTGCCCCAGGGGTGGCCCAGCGTACCGCCGCCGAACTGCAGCACAGAGTCGTCGCCGAAGATGCTGACCAGCGCGGGCATGTGCCAGACGTGGATGCCGCCCGAAGCCACCGGCATCACGCCGGGCATGGAACCGAAGTCCTGGTCGAAGAAGATGCCGCGGCTGCGGTCTTCCTTGATGAACTCGTCGCGCATCAGGTCGATCCAGCCCAGGGTGGAGGCGCGGTCGCCTTCGAGCTTGCCCACCACGGTGCCGGAGTGCAGGTGGTCGCCACCTGACAGACGCAGGCACTTGGTCAGCACGCGGAAGTGGATGCCGTGGTGCGGGTTGCGGTCGATCACCGCGTGCATGGCGCGGTGGATGTGCAGCAGCATGCCGTTGTCCCGGCACCAGTTGGCCAGCCCGGTATTGGCGCAGAAGCCGCCGGTCAGGTAGTCGTGCATGATGATCGGCGCACCGATCGTCTTGGCGTACTCGGCGCGCTTGTACATCTCTTCGGGCGTGGGCGCGGTCACGTTCAGGTAGTGGCCCTTGCGTTCGCCGGTTTCGCGCATGGCCTTTTCGGTGGCTTCCTGCACGAAGTCGAAACGCTGCTTCCAGCGCATGAAGGGCTGGCTGTTGACGTTCTCATCGTCCTTGGTGAAGTCCAGGCCACCGCGCAGGCATTCGTACACGGCGCGGCCGTAGTTCTTGCCCGACAGACCCAGCTTGGGCTTGATGGTGCAACCCAGCAGCGGACGGCCGTACTTGTTCATGATGTCGCGCTCGACCTGGATGCCGTGGGGCGGGCCGCCGCAGGTCTTGACGTAGGCGATCGGGAAGCGCAGGTCCTCCAGACGCAGGGCGCGCAGGGCCTTGAAGCCGAACACGTTGCCCACCAGCGAGGTCAGCACGTTGACCACGGAGCCTTCTTCGAACAGGTCGATCGGGTAGGCCACGAAGGCGTAGAAGCAGGTATCGTCGCCGGGCACGTCCTCGATCTTGTAGGCGCGGCCCTTGTAGTAGTCCAGATCGGTCAGCAGGTCGGTCCAGACCGTGGTCCAGGTGCCGGTCGACGATTCGGCGGCCACGGCGGCGGCCACTTCTTCGCGGTCCACGCCAGGCTGCGGGGTGATCTTGAAACAGGCGAGGATGTCGGTGTCCTTGACGACGTAATGCGGTTCCCAGTACGTGCTGCGGTATTCCTTGACACCGGCGTTGTAGGTCTTGGTGGCCATTGCGTGTTGCTCCTTCTCGGGTGGTGTTCAGGTGGTGAGCGTCTCACGGTGGTGCCCAGAGTGGCCGAAACCGTCTTGTGAGGGGGCGCCTGTGCTCTGAACTGGTGCGAATTCTCGGCCAGCGCAACAATAAATAAAAGTAAAATGGTTGGACGATAACGTTTGATCCAAGTCAAACGATGGAGGCCAGCCCATGAACCTGCGCCACGCCACCCTGCACCAGCTGCGCATCTTTCTCACCGTCGCGCGGCGCAGCAGCTTTGCCCGCGCCGCCGAAGAGCTGCACCTCTCGCCGCCCACGCTGTCGCTGCAGGTCAAGCAGCTGTCGGAAACGGTGGGCCAGCCGCTGTTCGAGCAGCTGGGCAAGAAGATCTACCTGACCGCCGCCGGCAAGACCCTGGCCGAGGCCTGCGAGGACATCGAAAGCCGCATGGAGCGCCTGGCCGAAGACCTGGCGGCGCTGCAGGGCGTGGAGCGCGGCAGCCTGAAGCTGGCCATCCTGACCACGGTGAAGTACACGGTGCCCAAGCTGCTCGGCGGCTTCTGCGCCGCGCACCCGGGCATCGAGGTGGCCATGGTGGTGGGCAACCGCGAAAAGCTGCTGCGGCGCCTGGCTGGCAATGAAGACGACCTGTACATCATGGGTCAGCCGCCCGAGCAGATGGACGTGGTCTGCGAGTCCTTTGCCGACAACCCGCTGGTGCTGGTGGCCCCGCCCGATCACCCGCTGGTGGGGCAGAAGTCGATTGCGCCACGGCGCCTGATGAACGAGCCCTTCATCCTGCGCGAGCCAGGCTCGGGCACGCGGCTGACCGCCGAGAAGTTCTTTGCCGGACAGGGCGTGACGCTGAAGAACCGGCTGGAAGTCGGCAGCAACGAGGCCATCAAGCAGACCGTGGCCGGTGGCCTGGGTCTGGCGGTGCTCTCCACCCACACCGTGGCCTCGGAAGTGGCGCTGGGCGAGTTGGTGCAACTGGACGTGCAGGGCTTTCCGCTGATCCGTCAGTGGCACGTGGTCTATCCGCGCGGCAAGCGCCTGTCGGCCGCCTCACTGGCGTTCAAGGACTGGCTGTTCCGGCACCGCCTGGGCACCGAGCCCGAAGCGAAACCCAAAGCCCGCGCCACGTGTTCGCCCAGGGCCAGCAGCCGGCCCTGTGTGCGTGCCTAATCCTTGTCGACCCGCCCGGTCCAGAGATCCAGCCAGTCGAGCACCGTGTCGTGCCAGAGGATGCTGTTCGCCGGCTTGAGCACCCAGTGGTTCTCGTCCGGGAAATAGAGGAACTTGCTCGGGATGCCCATGCGCTGGAGGGCGGTGAACGACGCGAAACCGCCGGTGTCGACGACGCGGTAGTCCTTCGCGCCGTGGATGACGAGGGTCGGCGTCTTCCAGTTCTTCACGAAGTCGACGGGATTGTGCTTCTCGTACCCCTGCGGGTTCTCCCACGGTGTGCCGCCGTGCTCCCACTCCGGAAACCACAGCTCCTCGGTGGCGAAGTACGCGAACCGCTCGTCGAGATTGCCGTCGTGCACGACCAGGGACGTGAAGCGATCCGGCCAGTTGCCCGCGATCCAGTTGATCATGTATCCGCCGTAGCTGGCTCCCAGCGCCGCGACGCGGCTGCCGTCCATCCACGGGTATTTCTGGAGCGCCGCGTCGAGTCCCTTCTGGAGGTCCTCGAACGGCTTGCCACCCCAATCACCGTTGATCGCGTCGGTGAACGCCTGGCCGTATCCGGTCGAGCCGTGGAAGTCGACCATGACCGCCGCGTATCCACGGCCCGCGTACGTCTGGGGATTCCATCGGTAGTGGAAATTGTCGGCCCAGGAACCCTGCGGCCCGCCGTGAATCAGGAAGGCCACCGGATACTTCCTGGCAGGATCGAAATCCACCGGCTTGACGATCCACCCATACACGGTATCCCCGTTCGCCCCCTTGAAGGAGAACTGCTCGGGTTCGCCCATGCGGATCGACGCCAGGCGCGCGTCGTTGATGCCGGTGAGCCTCTTCGTGTCGCCGCCGTCGGCGCGGACGCTGTGGAGTTCCGCCGGCCCATTCATCGAGTCGAGCAGGTAGACGACGCGCCCGCCATGGGTCTGCGGCGCGACGACGTGCCCCTTGCCGACCACCGTGCGCACCTTGCCAGTCGAGACATTGACGGCGAACAGGGCGTGGTTCCCGACGTCGTCGGTCGTGCCGAAGATCTCCTTGCCGTCCGGCGACCAGACCAGGTCGCCCGCCGAGCGATCCCATCCCTCGGTCAGTACACGATCGGTTCCGTCCGGCCATGCGCGGAGCACGATGCGGAACCGGTCCGCCTCATAGCCTGGGCGCTTCATGGCCGCGTAGGCGAGTGTCTTGCCGTCGGGCGAGAACGCCGGGTACGCATCCCACGCCTTGTTTGCCGCCGTGAGGTTGCGCGGCGCGGCGCTCCCGTCGATCGGGGCGACGAACAGGTCGAAATTCGTCGACCATGCCTCCTCGCGCCCCACGTCGCGCGCGCCGAAGACGATCGCCTTGCCGTCCGGGGTGAACGCGTACTCCTCGCTCCCGCCGAACGGCTTCGACGGTGAATCGGCATCCATGGCCTTCATCAGGTCGACTGGATCCCCGCCCGACACCGGCACGACGAAGACGTGCGAGCGCCGTCCGTCGGCCCACGTGTCCCAGTGCCGGAAGAAGAGCTTGTCGTAGACCTTGCCGGTCGCTTTTCGCGCGGCATCCTCATCCATGCGCTTCCTGGTCTCGGCGGGCGTGGTGCCGGGGAAGACCTCCATCGACAGCGCGAGCTTCGTTCCGTCGGGCGAGAGCAGGAAACTCCCCACGTCGAGGGGCAGGGAGGTCACCGGCTGCGCCTCGCCACCGTCGAGCGACAGCTTCCAGACTTGCGACGACCCGCTGCGGGTCGACAGGAAGTAGATCGTCCGGCCGTCCGGGGACCACGTCCCGTTCGAGTCGGCGGCGTCGTTGCGCGTCAACGGGCGCCGCCCCGCGCCGTCGGTGCCGACGAGCCACAGGTCCGAGCGGCGCTTGTTGGCGTCGAGGTCGAGCGCAGACACCGTGAAGACGATCCACCTGCCGTCGGGGGAGACCCGCGGTTCGGCGAGCCGGTCGAACGCGACGAGATCGCGCACGCCGAACGGGTGGGTGTCATTCGCTGCCGGCAGGGCGGCCGGCAGGGCGCCGAGCGCCAGCAAGGCCACGGACAGGACGAAGCGCATGGTGAAGGCCTCCGGCGCGCAGGTTGCAGACGGGGAGCGGAAGTCTACAACTCCGCGTCGTCACGTGCGCCGCTGCCGCGGTGGGGGAGTAGTTTCAGCTTCGGCATCCACTGATGAATTGCTGCGGCGCATTCTGCTGCACTCCGGGCCGTCTGGGAGATCACCATGGGTCACCTCGTCGCGAAGGACGTCTACGGGGCGCTCGGCGACAGGATCGACGGCCTCCAGGTGCGTACGCCGCAGAACGCGGCGTTCCGCGCCATGCTGCGCGAGCTGTACTCCCCCGACGAGGCCGAGTTGATCGTCGGGATGCCGTTCACGCTGTCCACCGTCGACCGGATCGCCAGGGCGACGGGCCGCGATCGCCACGAACTCGAACCGAGGCTGGCGGCGCTGTGCGACAAGGGTCTCGTCGTGGACCTCGACCTGGGCGGCACCTATCACTACATGCCGGCGCCGTTCGTCATCGGCATCTTCGAGTTCACGATGATGCGCCTGGACAGCTCGGACGAGGAGGTTGGCAAGTTCGCCAGGCTGTTCGTCGATTACCTCGAGGGCGGCGGGTTCTACGCCGCCAATTTCGGGCACGGGCAGCAGGTCTCGGTCGCAAGGGCGCTGCCGCACCTCGACCATCTCGACGATCACGTCGAGATCCTCGACTACGAGCGGGTCGACCGGGTCATCGAGGAAGCGGAGTCGTTCTCGGTGTCGAACTGCTCGTGCCGGCACAAGAAGCACCACGCCGGCGGGCAGGTCTGCAAGGTCCCGCTCGAGACCTGTACCAGCTTCGGCAAGGCGGCCGACTACGTCGTGCGGCACGGCATGGGTCGCCGGATCTCGCGGAAGGAGATGCAGGACATCGCGCAGCGCTCCAAGGAACTGAAGCTCGTCTTTTCCGTCGACAACGTCCAGAACCGGCCGGCGTTCCTGTGCCACTGCTGCGGGTGCTGCTGCGGGATCCTCGAGGGCATCAACAAGCACGGCTACCCGAACGCGATCGTCTGCTCGACACTGGTGCCGCACGTGGACATGGAGGGATGCAACGGCTGCCAGAAGTGCGCGCGGGCCTGTCACATCGCGGCGATCTCGATGGTCCCGGAGCCGAAGAAGGCGAGCGGCAAGCGCATGTTCATGCCGAAGATCGACGAAGCCGCCTGCATCGGCTGCGGCGTCTGCAGCCTGGTCTGCGACCCGGACGCCATCGACCTGCGCAAGCGCGAGCAGCACGTGATCCATCCGGAGACGACGTTCGAGCGGGTGATCCTGCAGTGCCTGGAACGCGGCACGCTGCAGAACCAGTTATTCGACGACCCCGGGCGACTGTCGCACAAGGCGATGCGCGGCATCGTGGGCGGTTTCCTGCGGCTGCCGTCCGTCAAGAAGGCGCTGATGACCGACGCCTTGCGCTCGAGATTCCTGTCGGCCATGGCCGCGGGAGCGGCCAGGACGGGCAACGCAGACGTGCTGACGATGTGACCCGCGGTGTTGCACTGCACACGCGCCGGGCGAGGCAGCCGACGGCAATTCCGGATTGCAGGAACGGTGATCACGGCCCTAACTGGCCGGACACAGCGACAGCAGCACCCTTTGCAGCTTCGGAGGGAGAACCATGAGACGTACAGTCCTGATCCTGGCGGCGGTACTGGTCGCCGCGAACGTCGCGTACGCGAAGGACAATCCCGCGAGCGACGAGTTCGACGTCAAGGTCGTTTCGTCCGCGCCTGACCAGGTGACGGGCGGCGACGCCCGCCTGCACATCCTCGTTCCACGCACCGTACCGCTGCACCAGGCGGAGGTCTGGGTCAACGGTGTGGACCAGCGCAACCACTTCAGCGTCATGCCCGGTACGCGCATGCTGACCGGAGTCATCGACGGCTTGAGGCTGGGCGCCAACGACCTGCGCGTGAAGGCCAACGGCAACGGCAAGGGCCGTCCGGCGCCGGTGCAGATGACCCTGACCAACTATCCGATCACCGGGCCCGTGTTTTCGGGGCCGCACCAGTATCCGTTCGTCTGCAACACTGTGTCACAGGGGCTCGGCCAGCCGATCCCGGACGATCCGGTCACCGGCACGAAGGTGTTCGATGCGGGTAATGCCCTGATCGGCTACAGCCGCAACTGCTCGGCGCCGACGCTGGTCGTGTTCAAGTATCGATCGACGGCGAATTCCTGGAAGGACTACACGCCGGGCATGCCCCGACCGGCGGACATGGCGCAGACCACGACCATCGACGACAAGACGGTGGACTTCATCGTCCGCTGGGAGCGCGGCACGATCGACCGCTTCCTCTACAGCATCGCAATGCTCGCGCCGTTCGACGACGACGCGACCGAGCGGAATCGGGATGCCTGGAACCGGCGCGTCATCTTCCGGTTCGACGGCGGCGTGGCGATCGGGCATACACAGGGCAGCCTCAGCACCTCCGGCGCCCTCTACGACGTCGGGCTCGCGCGCGGCTACGCGGTCCTGCATTCGTCCGGCAATCGCACCGGTACGCACTACAACCTGCAGCTTGGCGGCGAAAACGCGCTCATGGTGAAGGAGCGGTTCATCGAGGAGTACGACGTGCCGCTCTATACTGTCGCCGTCGGCGGCTCGGGCGGGGGCATCCAGCAGTACGTCTATGCGCAGAACCACCCGGGGCTGATCGATGCGGCCATCCCGCAGTATTCGTACCCGGACATGGTCAGCCAGGCCGTCCACATCGGCGATTGCGAACTGCTCGAGTTCTTCATGGACGCGCTCGACGGCACGAATCCGCGCTGGATGACCTGGACCAATCGCTCGCTGCTCGAGGGCCTCAATGCGAGCAACACGCTGAAGAATCCCTACACGGGCAACTTCGGCCTGACCGAGTGCATCAATGGCTGGCGCGGCCTGGCGCCGCTCGCGCTCAACTGGCGGTATGGCGCGGTGTCCAACCAGCAGAACTTCGAGCCGCAATCGGCGATCGCCAGTACCGAGTGGACGCACTTCGCGGACATCGTGAACATCGTCGGACGGGGAGCCGACGGCTTCGCGCGCTGGTACTGGGACAACGTCGGCGTGCAGTACGGCCTGCAGTCGGTGGCCTCGGGCGAGATCACCCCGACCGAGTTCCTGCAGGTGAACGCGATGGTGGGCGGCTGGAAGCCGCAGTCGGAGATGGTCCAGGAAGGCTATCCGTTCGTGCCGCCGGCGACGCCGGCGAACTGGGACCCGTGGAGCAGACGAAACCAGGTGTACAGCATCAATCCGCTGGCGCCGGCGCCGCGTACGGCGGGCGACGTCGCCGCGATGCAGGCGGTTTACCGAGCGGGCCTCGTGTTCCGCGGGGACATCGACCTGCCGATCATCGACTGGCGCAACTACCTCGAGGACGAGTTGAACATGCACAACGCGCAGCAGTCGTTTGCGTCCCGCAAGCGAATGCTCAATGTCGATGGCGACGCGAGCAACCAGGTCGTCTGGTTCACGGACGTGGTGGACCCGAACAAGATCTTCGACCAGACGCCGGAGGCGCTCGAGGTCATGGACGAGTGGATGAGCAACATCCGCGCGAACCCATGGAATGGTGTGGCGGCGAACAAGCCGGCGCTGGCGACGGATCGATGCTTCGACGACAAGGGCGTCGAGATCGCCCACGGCCCGGGCGTCTGGGACGGCATCATCGACTCCAGGCCACCCGGCGCGTGCACGCAGCAGTTCAGGATCTTCAGCACGTCGCGACGACTGGCAGGTGGGCCCTTCGAGCAGAGCATCTTCAAGTGCCAGCTCATGTCGGTCGACGAGGCGATCGCGCGCGGCCTGTATGGCGCGTGGTCACCCGCCGCGGCGGACGTTGCGAAGCTGAAGGGCATCTTCCCGACGGGCGTGTGCGACTACGGCAAGCCGGACGTCGGATTGCCTGCTGGCTGGTGAACGGTGGACGGCCTCCCTTGAGCTGACACCGCTGGCGAACTGGACGCCCGGCGGTGGGTTCGAGCAGACAGCCCGGCTTCGAGCCGGGCTGTCCGTCTGGGCGCCTCGGAGGTCGCGGCCGAGCACCCGGGCCTCGATTCGAGAACCGGGGATTCAACGGAGGCGCCATCGGCGGCAGTACGGTCGTCGCCGAAGACGGCGTCGTCTCAACTTGCAGGAGGGACACGAGGTGTCAGCAGAACTGTGGCGCAAGTGTGCGCATGAACTGGCGGAGCTGATTCGCAGCAGGCAGGTCTCGAGCCGCGAAGTCGTTCAGAGTCACCTCGAACGAATCACTGCGGTGAACGGCACGGTCAATGCGGTGACCGTCACGCTGACCGAATCCGCACTCCTGTCGGCGGACAGGGCGGATGCGAGCAAGCCCACCGGACCATTTCACGGTGTGCCGTTCACCATCAAGGAGAACATCGATTGCACAGGGTCGGCGACGACCCAGGGACTTCCGGCGTTCGCGCAGGCCATGCCGGCCGCGGATGCCCCTGTGGTCGCAAGGATGAAAGCGGCTGGCGCGATTCCGCTGGGCCGCACCAACCTGCCCGAGATGGGGCTTCGCATCACGACGGACAATCCGTTGCGCGGCCGAACCAACAATCCCTGGGATCTCACGCGTACCGCGGGTGGCTCGAGCGGCGGAGAGGGCGCGGCGCTCGCCACCGGAATGACGCCGATCGGTCTCGGCAACGACATCGGCGGGTCGCTGCGCAACCCGGCCTATTGCTGCGGGGTCACCTCGCTCAAGTCCACCGTCGGCAGGATTCCAATGGTGCTGTCCATTCCGGCCGTCGCGCAGCCGATTTCCTTTCGGCTGATGGCAGTCGAAGGACCCATGGCTCGATCGGTGGCCGATCTCAGGATCGCATATCGACTCCTGGCGGGCTGGCATCCAGGTGATCCGTTCTCCGTGCCTGCCGCGCTCGAGGGTCCTGCCGTACCCAGGAGAGCAGCCATCGTCACGGAGATGCCGTTCTCCACTTTGCCGGAGTCCACTGTTGCAGCGATCCGCAAGGCAGGTCAGGAACTCGAGGCGGCAGGCTGGGAGGTGGACGAGGTGACACCGCCGGAGCTCGCACGCGTCAACGAGATCTGGGCCCACGTTCTCAACGCAGACATCCAGCACGTATTGCCGCTCCTGATACCCGTCATGAGCGAAAGTGCGATCGGGCTGCTGCGCGGCCTTCTGCGAAGGTTCGATCCCGCCACCAGGACCATTACCGAGATCTTTACAGAGCGGGACCGGCTCGCGGTTGCCTGGTCTGCATTCTTCCAGGACTACCCGGTCATCATCGGACCGACCTGGGCGGATTTGCCGTTCCTGCATGATGCGGACCTCGACCCTGAAAGCGGGGTCGAGACGACGCTCAGGCGATTGCAGTTCATCACGCCGGGTAACCTGCTGGGGATACCGTCGGTCGCGCTGCCAATGGGTGTTGTCGATGGGTTGCCGACCGGCGTGCAGGTCTACGCCGAGCGTTGGCGCGAAGACCTGTGCCTCGATGTCGCCGGTCTGATCGAGGCGCGCGTGGGTCGAATCACGCCCATCGATCCGGTGTCGTAGTTCGCAGGCTTTGCAGACAGGGCGCGCCAGCGGCCGGGGGGCATGCCGAACCAGCGCTCGAACGCGTTGGTGAAGGCGGCCTGGTCCCGATAGCCCAGCATGGCCGCGATCTGCCCGAGGCTCGCGCTGGTGTCACGCAGGTAGTCGGTCACGAGTCCGCGGCGGACCCGATCCAGGATGCCTCGGAAGTCCGCGTCCATCTCGCGCAGCTCGCGCTGCAAGGTCCGTGGGTGCACGCCGAGGATGTCGGCAACGCTCGTCAGCGAGCAGCGACCGGTCGGCAGCAGTTGATGCGCGAGCAGCATCACCCGGCGGACGCGGTTGTCCTCGGCGCTGCCCAGGTGCACGCGGACGTATTCGATGGCGACGTCGCGAAACTCCGGATTTGCGGTCGGGACAGGCCGGGCGAGAACCTCGTCCCGCAACGCGATGGCGTTGATCGGGCAGTCGAACTCGAGGTTCGGGCCGAAACGACGTTGCAGGGCGCGCAGGTCATCCGGCCGGCGGTGGGTGAACTGAACGCGTTCGGATCGGAACGCCGGCGAGACGAGCATCTCGAGCAGGCGCTGGCCGATGCCCATGCTGAGCTCGTTGATCTGGCGTTTCGCATGCAGTCCGGCAAGCAGGACCTCGAAGCTCAGGTCGCTGCACCCGGGCGTGCCGGGCACCAGGTGCACGGCAGCCCCGCTCGCATGGACGTAGAAGTAGGTTGCGATCGCCCGGAGGCATTCTCCAACGGTCTCCGAGTACATGGCGATCATCGCGGCGGGACCGAGGATGCTGATGTCCTGGAAGTCGGACAGTCGCAGCCCGAAGTCGGGGCAGTTCAGCTTGCTGGCGCTGTCCTCCAGCAGCCCGATCATCGCAGCGTAGGAGATGCGGTGGTCGGGCGAGGCGAGGTCCCGCGGGGCGATACCCGCTGCCTTCAGCAGCGCGTCCCCGTCGCCGCCGAGGTCCGCCGCCAGCCGCGGGAACCCGACCAGCGACGAGGCCCGGATGGAATCGGCGGGGATGCAGGATCTGGCGGATGTTCGAGGCACGGGACGAACCGATGACCCCCGGGGGCGCGTGTCGCAAAATACAAGAACGCTGTCGTCAAATCACAATACAACGCGTGGCCGACGCCCGCAAACTTGCCGCAAGTCGAACCGGCAGAGGGAGTCAGGACCATGGCAGCGGCAGCAGAAAACGTGTTCCCGAGCGCAGTCGTGTCATCGCTGCAGAAGGTGGGATTCGACGAGGACAGCTGGGGCGTGGGTGTGTCCGGGGTCGTGGACAACCCCTCGCCGTTCCCGCGGATCAACCGCCTGCGCAACTGGTACCTGGACGAGTGTCCGTACACGGTCGACGCGGAAAGGGCCGTGCTGGTGACCGAGGCCTACCAGAAATTCGAGAACGAGCCGCAGCTGATCAAGGTGGCCGAGACGCTGGCCCACGTGCTGCGCAACGTCACGCTGCACATCGTCGAGGATCAGCTGCTGGTGGGCGACAGTGCCGCGCCGCCGAAGTCCTGTCCGATCTATCCCGAGTTCTCCTACTCCTGGATCGTCAAGGAGATCAACGAGCTGCCGATGCGCGAGCGCCCGCACAACCGCTACGACTACACCGACGAAACGGCCCGCGCACTGCTCGGCATCGCCGACTACTGGCGCGGCAGGACGCTGTCCGACGCGATGCTCGGCCGGATGTCGCCCGAGGAGATGAAGGGCGACTTCATGGGCATCATGCTCTACTCGACGAGCCTGTATCACGTGGCGGGCGTCGGCCACCTGGTGCCGGACTTCGGTCGGCTCCTGAGCAAGGGCTATCAAGGGCTGCGGGAGGAAGTGCGGGGCCGGCTGGACGCGCTCGACGCAACCGATCCCCAGGACGAGCAGAAGCGCGTCTTCTACCGGGCCCAGCTGATCACCCTGGACGCGGCCAGCGACTACATCCGGCGCTATGCCGAGAAGGCGGCTCGTCACGCGCGGTCTGCCAAGGGTGAGCGCCGCCAGGAACTGCTGCAGATGGCCAGCAATTGCGAGTGGATCGCGGAGCATCCGCCGCGCACCTTCTGGCAGGCGTTCCAGCTCGTGCACTTTGCCTGGAGCCTCGTGCAGATCGAATCCAACGGCCACTCGGTCTCACTCGGTCGCCTCGACCAGCTGCTCTACCCCTGGTTCCGCCGGGACCTGGAGGCGGGAACCGCGACCGCGGAGTTCCTGCAGCAGGTGATCGAATGCCACGCCGTGCTCAACGCGAGCTTCATGAAGCTGCGGGACTGGGTCACGACGCAGGCGAACAGCGGTCGCGGTCTCGGCACGGCGACGGTCACGCTCGGTGGCATCGACGCGGCAGGCCACGATGCGACCAACGAGCTCTCCGGCCGCTTCCTCGACATGATCGCGCACACGCGCCTCGGCAATCCCTGGGTCGCCGTCCGTTTCCACGAGCAGACCCCGGCATGGTTCGCCGCGAAGACGGCCAAGGCCATGCGCATGGGCACGGGCGAGCCGAAGATCTTCAGTGACCGTGTGATCATCCCGACCATGGTCGAGCACGGCATCGCACTCGAGGATGCCCGGAACTACGTCATCGTCGGTTGCGTGGAACTGAGCGTTCCGGGCCGCGAGTACGGCTGGCACGACTCGGCCTATTTCAGCATCGCCAGGGTCCTGGAACTGGCGCTGAACGACGGCCATGCCATCGGCCACGAGGCACTCGGGCGGCTCGGGCCAGCCACCGGCAGGCTCGAGGACTTCGGTTCGTTCGAGGAGCTCCAGAAAGCCTATGAGGCACAGATGGCCTACTGGGTGGGGGTGCAGGCCCGCGGCACGGACATCATGGACCACGTGCACCGCGAGATGAAGCCGTTGCCGTATCTGTCACTGCTGGTCGACGGCTGCACCGAGCAGGGCCGCGACATCGGCAGCGGGGCGGCGCCCTACAACTTCACCGGTCCGCAGGCGGTGGGTGTCGGGACGGTGGCGGACAGCCTGGCCGTCATCAAGCAGCTCGTCTTCGAAGAGAAGAAGGTTGCTGCCGGCGAACTCATGGCGGCCATCAAGGCCGACTGGCAGGGATTCGACGCGCTGTATCACCGGGTCAACGGCGACAAGGTGCACCAGTACGGCAACGACGACGACTACGCCGACGAACTCGCACGGTATTGCACGGACGTCTACTGTGCCGCGGTGGAGGGTCGTCCGAACCCTCGCGGTGGTGTCTATCAGCCGGGCGTGTACACGGTGTCCGCCAACGTTCCCTTCGGAATGGTGCAGGCCGCGACCCCGGACGGGCGCCGGGCGCACGAGCCGCTGTCCGATTGCCTCGGGCCGGTCCACACCGCCGCTGGTTCACATGACCGCAAGGGTCCCACGGCCGTGATCAATTCGGCGTCCAAGCTGAACCAGCAGCGGATGTCGAACGGCACGCTGCTCAACCTGCGCTTCTGCCCGTCGAGTCTGTCCGGCGAGGCCGGCGCGCAGAACCTCGTGTCGCTGGCGAAGGCGTACTTCGCGAGAGGCATGCACATGCAGCTCAACGTGGTGGATCGCGAGCTGCTGGAGGACGCCTACGCGCATCCCGAGAAGTACCGCGGGCTGATGGTCCGGGTTGCCGGCTACAGCGCCCAGTGGGCCGACCTGAGCGACGAATTGCGTCGTGACATCATGAGCCGCACCGAGCTGTCGTTCGACTGAAGTGAGCGCGATGAGCCAGCCATACGATCCCGACGTGACCGGGACCGTCTTCAACATCCAGCGCTTCAGCGTGCATGACGGTCCGGGGATCCGGACCGTCGTCTTCATCAAGGGCTGCTCCCTCCGTTGCATCTGGTGCAGCAATCCGGAGAGCCTGTCCTGTCGCGTACAGCTCGGATTCAACGCCGACCGCTGTATCGGCATCGACAAGTGCACGGCCTGCTTCGAGGCCGCGCCCGATGCAGAGGCCTTTGTCCTGCGGGATCGACGTGTCGTCGGGTTGCGGTCGGAGCGGCCGGATGAGTACCTGCGCTGCGCCGACGCCTGCCCGACCGGAGCGCTAAAGGCCTGGGGCCGGCAGACGACCGTGGGCGAGGTCATCCGGGAGGTGCTGGCTGACCGCGCATACTACGCCGAGTCCGGCGGCGGCCTGACCCTGTCGGGCGGTGAGGCACTGATACAGAGGCGGTTTGCCGCCGAGCTTCTCAAGGCCGCGCACGCCGAAGGCATCAACACCTGCGTCGAGACGGCGTTGAACTACCGGGGCGACGTGCTCGACGAGGTGCTGCCGCTGGTCGACCTGTTCCTGTGCGACCTCAAGCACATGGACGCCGAGGCGCACCGTCGTTACACCGGCGTCTCCAACGAAGGAATCCTCGGAAACCTGCGCCGCCTCGTGGCATCGGGCGCCAGCGTGGTGATTCGGATTCCGGTCGTACCCGGGCACAACGGCACCGAGCGGAACCTCCGGGCCACGGCTCGCTTCATCGTCGATGAACTCGGCGGCCGCGTCAGGCAGATTCAGTTGCTGCCGTTTCGAAAGCTCGGCGAAGAGAAATACGCATCCCTGGGGCTGCCGTATCCGATGAAGGAGTTCCAGGCGCCGCCACGCGAGGTCTGGGAGGCGGACATGCGGCACTTTGCGGAAATGATGTCCGGGTATGGACTGAATGCCGTGGCCGGAGCCGGCAGCAGACTCATCGCGAAGCCGGCGGTTCCGGCGCTGTCGGAATGTTTTGCATAAACAGTGGGTCGGACCGTCGCGTCGTAGGGCAAGTCAAGGAATTTGCGCGGGTTTCCAGGGGCGCGCACGAAACTTGCATGTGACCCGGACCAGGACGCCGGGACGAACCTGGGCCGCAGGGAGGCGGCCGATAAAGAGCACAACCAGAGGGGGAGACAGCTTATGAGCATGCGCAGAGTGTGCGGTAGCGCATTGGTGATCGCCGTCCTCGGAACGAGCATGCCGGTCACCGCGGCGCCACTCGTGTTCGCGATCGGTGGCTCTGATCCGGCCTCGATCCAGGGAACTGTCGACGCGTTCCGGGCCGAACTCGGCGCCCTCAACCCGAATCCCAGCCCCGGGGTTTCCTTCCCGGGCGGGCGTCGCGAGATCAACTGGGACGGAGTGCCGAACGGCTTCGCGGCTCCGAACAACCTGCCGGCGTACTTCTTCAACGCGAACTCAGCGCGCGGGTCCGCGTGACGAGCGGCAATGCCGCGCCCGGCGCCGATGTCAACGACGGTGCAGGCAACGACGTGGTCGTCGACGACGACTTCGTCTACGGTGAACCTGCCAGGGTGCCGGAGCCGGCAACGCTCGCGCTGCTTGGCCTCGGCCTCGTGGGCCTGTGCTTCTCGCGCCGGCGCAGGGTGTAACGCCAGCTCAGAGCGAGGCGAACGCCTTGCGAATGGCCTCCTGCGTTACGGCCACAGCCGGCAGCGGGAACGCGTCCCGGTTCCAGTGGAGATACAGGGAGTGTCCCAGGGGCACGTGCGTGTCGACGATGCACAGCAGGCCGGCGTCGAGTTCGGGCGAGAAATAGAACCGCGGTGCGGCCGTGAACAGTCGCTCGCTCTTCTGGACGATGCGGGCGAGCATGCTGGGATCGGAGCAGAGGATCCGTCCCGGCAGGTTCTCGATATCGATGCCGTAGTCCCGCTTGATGACGTCGAGGTAGTGCTTCTCGGTGACCGGCAAAGCGATCGGGTACTTGAACAGGCCCGCAATCGTGGCCGGGGGATCGGCGCACAGCGGGTGGTCGGGACGCGCAACGACGATGATGTCGGTTTCGAGCAGGAGCTCGGAGACGATCACCGGGTGGTCCCCATCCAGCGGGGGACAGACGATCATGTCCAGCTCGCGTTTGACCAGACCCTCCGCAAGCTGGCTCGTCGGCGCAGAAAACAAGTCGAGGCTGATGCCCGGAAAATGGTTCGAGATGCTGATGACGACGTCGGGGAACATGATGCGCGACGGCACCGGCGAGACTCCGATCCTGACCAGCCCGCCCTTGCCCGACGCCAGCCGCTTCGCTTCCTCGGCCAGCTGCCTGGCCTCGTCGGCCATCGTGCCCGCGCGGCGCGCGATGAACAGCGCAAGGTCTGTCGGTTGCGACTGGCCGCGACTGCGGTCGAACAGCGGCGCGCCGAGCTGGTCCTCGAGGTGCGAAACCCGGTTGCCGAGCGTGGGCTGGGTGACACCGAGCAGGGCGGCGGCCTTGCGCAGGCTGCCGGCTTCGCAAATCACTCTGACGTCCAGGAAGTCACGTACGTTCATTCGGCCCCCCCGACAGTGCGCTGATAAGTGAACTTATCACCGGTCGTGGATCTTTGGTATTCCAGCCCCGCTCAGGGGTTCATAGAGTTGCCGACGGCCAACCCGCCCATGCGATCCCGGGGCGGCGGTCGATGCCGGGGAGCGCGCCCACCTCGGCGCGGGGGTCGTCGGCCCGTCGGCCGCACCGCATCACCGGCGTGAGGGGGGGGATTTCTGCCATGGGTCACGCGCCTGCGCCAGGCTGGCTTGCGGTCGCAAGGTGCCTCGGAAGGACGCCACGATCGTCGCGTCGGCTGGCTGGCATCGAAACCCTGGCGGCGGTCGACGACGGCGGCTACTGGTTCCAGCAACTGACCGCCGACGCCAACGGGCCGGCCGTCCTCGGCGACTTCAAGGGCAGGTTGTGCGCTCTCGGTGTCGATTCGCACCACGCCGACCCGCAATGCCGGCGAGGACTGGACGCAGGCCGAGGGTGCCCGGCAATGAGCCTGGCATTCGAGGCTGCGTGCCACAGATACGCAGCATGATCCCCGCCCGGAGGATGGGCGATTCACGCCGCCAGGTTCCATCAGGTACCAAAAGATCAGGAGAAGCTCGATGCTGAGTTCATTCAATTTTCGCGCAGCGCTGGCCCTGGCAATGGCGCTGGCAGCGACGTCCGTCTGGTCGGGTCCGCTCGACCCCGATTGCACGGCCGAAAAGGCCGCCAAGAGTGCCGCTGCCAAGGCAACGGTCGGCGTCGGTGGCCGCTGCTCGCCGAAGGAAGCGGCGGCGGATCAGGCGAAGAGCGCCGTTGGGGTCGACGACAAGGGACCCTTGGAGGAGAAGTCGGACAAGGACAAGAACAAGGACAAAGATAAGGACAAGGACAAAGATAAGGATAAGGACAAAGATAAAGACAAAGATTAGGACGGCTCCAACGACGACAACGGATGATCGGTTACCAGGTAAACGCAGCGATCGATACGAGAGCCGCAGTGGAGGTAGTGACGATGAAGCAGCCCAGCATGTGTCGGGTGGTTCGGGGAGCGACGGCCGGTGTGGCGGCCGGTTTGGTCTTTGCCTTGGGTGCTGGCGCCGCGAAGGCGCAGAAAGTGATTGAAGATTACGAAGCCGCTCCGTCGGCCAAGGCGGAGGTGTCTGCGGCGGCCCGGAATTACTCGCCCTACGCAGGACGCAAGACTCCGACGCACGTGTACTGGGGCGACACGCACCACCATACCTCGAACTCGGGTGATGGCTTCGCGGCCGGCGATCGCCTGACGCCGGAGGACTCCTATCGCTTCGCCCGCGGCGAAGAGGTCATTTCCTCGACCGGCGTGCCGGCCAAGCTGTCACGCCCCCTCGACTTCCTGGTGGTGTCGGATCACGCCGAGGGTCTCGGGCTCATGCAGGAGGTCTACAAGGGCAATCCCGCCTTCGTCTCCGACCCAACGCTGGCGCAGTGGAGCAAGGGAATGCAGGCGGGTGGAGCCGAGGCCGCTGCCGTCCAGACGGAAGTGACGAAGGCGCAGGCCATGGGCACGCTGCCCGGCCCGATCAAGGACCCGAAAGTCGTCGGGCCGATCATGAAATCCGTCTGGCAGCAGTACACGGCGACCGCCGAGAAATACAACGAGCCCGGCCGCTTCACCGCCATGATCGGCTACGAGTGGACGTCGGTCCCGGGCGGCAACAACCTGCACCGCAACGTGCTGTTCCGCGACGGCAAGGACAAGGCCGACCAGGTCTTCCCGTTCTCGGCCTGGCAGAGCGAGGACCCCGAG
>Ga0209254_10001074_pt1 | contig 24152 bp, 24 predicted proteins | sample FrelakmetDIP11DI_FD_187148 | JGI IMG/M metagenome (GOLD analysis project Ga0209254, IMG submission 187148) | Freshwater lake sediment microbial communities from the University of Notre Dame, USA, for methane emissions studies - DIP11 DI (SPAdes)... | ecosystem: Environmental > Aquatic >...
GGTGCGCGCCTGGACCGCGCGCCCGAGACGCTCTTCACGCTGCGGGGCGTTGATCCGGCCGAGATGGTGGAAACGGCCGTCGATCAGCCACGAAAACAGAGCTCCAACGCGAACCAACTTTCTTGGAAGACATCTTTTTTAGCCAGACGGCGGGGGCGGCGCTGTTGTTCGGGTCATTATCGATTTTTTCCCTGGCCCGGTCGCAATCCACCAAAACATTAAAATGCATAAACGCACGGGCGTCCCGCTGTATTTCCCCAGATACGTATCGGATCGTTGAGATGAGCCGCGCCTTCGTCAAAGAACCTGACGGCGATCAGGTCGTCAGCGAGCTTCCCGACCGGGTGCAGAGCCCGCATGTCAACTACGTGACTCCGGCGGGGCTGCGCCAACTGCAGGAACGTCTGGGCGAAGTCCTGGCCCGCCGGAAGAGCTTTGCCGGAGCCGAGACCGCCGAGGGCAAGAAGCAGCTGATGATGATCGACCGGGACCTGCGCTACTACGAGGAGCGGATCCGCCGGGCGGTATTGCTGGACCCGGCCGACCAGCCCAGGGATGAGGTGCATTTCGGGGCGGCGGTCGAAGTGGAGACCCCTGAGGGCCGGCGCATGACCTTTGCCATCGTCGGGGAGGACGAGGCGGATATCGGCCAGGGCAAGATCAGCTGGGTCGCGCCTTTAGCCCAGGCGTTGAACGATGCCCGCGTGGGGGATACGGTGACCTGGAAGCGGCCGGCGGGCGAGGTCGAGTTGACGATCGTCGCCATCCGATATCGCGCGTAGAAAATTGTCACTTGTCAGCGGCACGACTTAACTCGATCCATCGCGGAGGCTGCCGCCGATGGCCATTTAAACCACCGATCGGCCCGGAAGACGGGGACGCTGGTGAAAAGCTGACGTATTTTCTTCGCGCGCTGGCGGTTGAGCAGCATGTAGGTGACCTGGGCCACGGCCACCGGCTGGCCGTTGGCGTCGAACAGGTCGACGGCCACCGGGCGCAAGGTGCGGCCGAATTTACGCTGGCACAGGGCATGGTTTAACGGTTTGGCTAAATCGCCTTCTCAATAACGTGTTGCTCCTCGCCAGCGGGGAATGGCAAGGAAGTATCAGGGGCGGCACGCCGCTGCACATTTGCCTTGAATCTCAGATCGGCTGACCTGCCCATCTTCGCCAGGAAATCGCATATTGGAACTATAGCTTTCAATCTGCATTAGAACAGCTTCAACTGCTCGCCATTCAGGGTGACTACCGGAAACTTTCTGACGACCGCGAGTCCATCCTCTGCTTCCGCGGATAGACTTGCGCCGTGCAGCATCAGATACAAGTAGGCGAATCCCTCTTTAAAGCCGCGGCTGAAAGCGTAGTCGTATTTGTCCGCCTTCCTTCGGAGAACTTCAATTTCCTGCTCAAGGCCATTATTCCCAATTTCCGTGAGCATTGCGTTTTCGAGAGCATCTTCCGCAAAATCGAGGAACCGGATGCCGAAGCGATCGCAATGTTCTCGAAGCCTCACGTACAAGTCGCTGTTGATTCGAAGGAGGGAATCCGTTGGTTTGTACGGCATAGGTTCACTTCATTGTTGACCAATTTCTGATTTATTATCTCGATCTATCTGGCAGAAATCTCATCGAGCTATTCGGCCGCTTCCGGCAGGTCGAGGAGGTATCGCCAGGGATGAGCGGGACGCTGGTGAAAAGTTGACGTATTTTCTTCGCGAACTAGTGGTTGAGCAGCATATAGGTGACCTGGGCCACCGCCACCGGCTGGCCGTTGGCGTCGAACAGGTCGACGGCGACCGGGCAGAGGGTACGGCCGAATTTGATGACATACGCCCGGGCGGTCACGTCGGTCAGACAGGCCGCGAGGAAGCGGATGTTCATGTCGGTGGTGGTCAGCCGCGTGTCCGGGCCGGTGCGGGTCAGGATCGCGAAGCAGGCCGTGCTGTCGGCGACGGTCATCAACAGGCCGCCGTGGAACGACTCGAACACGCCGTCGTACTTGCGCCTGCGCGGCACCCGGGATTCGCAGATACCGTCGCCGAAGCGCACGATCTCGAGCCCCAGCGTGGCCACGATGGGGATGCGGTTGATCCTGGCCAGCAGGGCGCTTTGCCGTTCCTGATCCTCGGGGCTCATCCGGCGCTCCGCGTCCGAGGCTAGCGCAGCACGGTGCGCGCGACGATGGTTTTTTCGATCTCCTTGGTGCCCTCGTAGATTTCGAGGATCTTGGCGTCGCGGTAGAGGCGCTGGACCTTGTATTCGTCGATGTAGCCGTAGCCGCCGTGCATCTGCAGGGCCTCGTCGGCGCAGTAGACGGCGGTCCGGCCCGAAAACCACTTGGCCATGGCCACCAGCCCGTGGTCGAGCGTGCCGCGGTCCGCGCCCCAGGCCGCCTCGTAGTAGAGGTTGCGCGAGGCGCGGATGCGGGTGGCCATCTCGGCGATCTTGAACTGGGTGGCCTGAAACGCCGCCAGGGGCTGGCCGAACTGCACGCGGCCCTTGACGTGGCGCACCGCTTCCTCCAGGGCCGCCCGCGAAAGCCCCACGGCCTGCGCGCAGACATGCAGCCGGGTGTGGTTGAAGAAGGCCATCAGCTGGGCGAAGCCCTCGCCCGCGACCCCGATCAGGTTGCCGGCCGGGACGCGCAGGTCCTTGAATACCAGCTCGGCCGTGTCCGAGGCCCGGATCCCGAGCTTGCCGTGAATCTTTACGGCTTTGTAGCCGGGGGCGCGGGTCGGGACAAGGATGAAGCTGTGGCGCTTGTGGCGGGAGGGGTGGTCCGGAGCAGTCAGGCAGAAGACGTTGACGTAGTCGGCGATGGTGCCGTTGGTCGCGAACATCTTGGACCCGTTGATGAGCCAGTCGTCGCCGTCGTGCACCGCGGTGGTGGCGGCCATGGTGACGTCGCTGCCGGCATCCGGCTCGGTGATGGCCGTGCCGATGATGGCCGCACCGTCGGCCAGCTCGGGCAGTATCTTCCTGCGCTGCTCTTCGCTGCCGAACATCTGGATCAGTTCGGCCCCGAAGGTGGTCGACAGGATCGCGGACCCGATGCCCGGCTCGACCGCCCAGAACTCCTCGTTGATGAGGCAGTGCTCCAGGAAGCCGTAGCCCAGCCCGCCGTACGTCTTGTCGATGAACACCCCCACGAAGCCAAGCTTGCAGGCCTTTCTCCAGAGATCGAGGTCGAACTTCTCCTCGCGGTCGAACTCCAGCGCGCGCTCCGGGAATGCTTTCACGGCGAAGCTGCGCGCGGCCTTGACGATGTCCTGTTGTTCCTTGGTGAGCGAAAAATCCATGGTGTTCTCTCCCGGTCCGTTGGTGGGTTCAGGCCTTGTCTCTCAGGGTCCGCTTCAGGATCTTGCCGGTCGCGCTCTTGGGCAGCTCGGCTACGAAATCCACCTGCGCCGGCGCCTTGTAGGCGGCCATGTGGTTGCGGCAATAGGCGATGATCTCCTCGCTGGTTGCCGCGCCGCCCTCCCTCAGGACGATCGCGGCCACGACCCTCTCGCCCTTTTCCGGGTGCGGCCGACCGTAAACGGCGACCTCCTGGACGGCGGGATGCTTGTACAGGAACTGCTCCACCTCGGCCGGCCAGACTTTGAATCCCGACACGTTGATCATGTCCTTGACACGGTCGACGATGAAGACGTAGCCCTCGTCGTCCAGCATGCCGATGTCGCCGGAATGCAGCCAGCCGTTGCGCAACGCCTGGCGGGTTTCCTCCGGCTTGTTCCAGTAGCCCTGCATGACGCCGGGGCCCTTGATGCAGATCTCCCCCCATTGGCCGAGCGGCAGTTCGTTGTCGTCCATGTCCAGGATGCGGATCTCGGTGTTCTCGATCGGGGTGCCGACGCTGCCGAACTTGTGGCGGAAGTCGTGGTTGTAGCAGGCGAAGGGCGAGCACTCGGTCAGGCCGTAGCCCTCGAAGACCGGGCGGCCGAAGCGCTCCGTCCAGCGCGCGGAGATCTCGCGCGGCATGGTCGCGGCCGCCGAGAACTCGTAGCGGACGGAAGCGAGCGCGTCGTCCGGAAGCGGCAGGTTGAGCAGCCCGATGTAGATGGTCGGGACGGCGAAGAACATGCTTACGCGGTCGCGGCGGATCGATTCCAGGACCGCGTCGGGCACGAAGCGCCGGTGCAGCACCAGGGTGGCGCAGGCCTGGAAGGTGGCATTCACGATGAAGTTCTGGCCGAAGACGTGGAACATGGGCAGGAACAGGATCATGCGGTCGTCCCGGGTGTAGCCTGCATGGTGCACCGTGGCCCAGGCGTTCGAGACGACGTTCCCATGCGACAGCGTCGCGCCCTTGGGGAACCCCGTGGTGCCCGAGGTGTAAAGCAGCACGGCGGGATCGTTCGGGCGCATGTCCGCGAGCATGCGGCGGCTGGCGGCCTTCTCGATCCACGTGTCCAAGGTGGGGTGCCCCTGGGGGTCGCCTTCGCAGACGAGCGCCTGCTTGACGGTCGGGCATTGCGCGAAGGGGATGTTGGGCAGCAGCTCGCCGGTAGTGGCGATCAGGACCGTCCCCGAGTCGTTGAGGATGTAGTTCAGCTCCTCGGACTTGTACATGGCGTTGATCGACAGCGCGATGGCGCCGATCCGGACCGCGGCGAGATAGCAGACCGCAAACGCAGGGATGTTCGGCAGGTAGAGCGCCACGCACTGGCCGCGGACGATGCCGTTGGCGGTCAGCGCGTTGGCCAGGCGGTCGACGCGGGAGTTCAATTCGTGGTAGGTCAGCGCCGACCCCTCGAAAAGGACGGCGGGTTTGTCGGGGAAGAATTTCGCGGCGCGTTCGACATGGTGCGAAATGTTCATGCGTGAACCTCCGGTCGGGCTGGCGCGGGTGATGGTCTTCAGATTTCCTTGCGGCGCTTTTCCTCGTCGCGGATTTCGCGACGCAGGAGCTTGCCCACCTTGGATTTGGGCAGCATGTCCCGGAACTCGATGTAATGCGGGATCTTGTAGGGCGCGAGCGTGTTGCGGCACCACTTGATGAGATCGTAGCCGCTGATGCCCTTGACGTCCTGCTTGAGCACGACGTAGGCCTTGATGCGTTCGCCGACCTTGGCGTCCGGCACGCCCACGACGCAGGTGGCCATGACCGCCGGGTGCTCCTGGAGCGCGGCCTCGACCTCCGAGGCGGAGACGCGATAGCCCTTGTGCTTGATGGTGTCCACCGTGCGGTCCACGAAGAAGAGGTTGCCCTCGGCGTCCATCGACAGGATGTCCGAGGTGCGGTACCAGGTTTCGCCTTCGATCGGCACGAAGGCGGCGGCGGATTCCTCCGGCTTGTTGAGATAGGCCTTGACCATGTGGGGCGCGGACACCAGCAGCTCCCCGGGCTCCCCGGTCTTGACCTCGGTGAGCGTCGCCGGGTCGACGAGCTTGATCTTCTTGCTGGGGACCGTGCGCCCCACGCTCTGGGGCGGGTTCTCGCGGTCCACGGGGCACATGGCCACGCCGCCGCAGGTCTCGGTGGCGCCGTAACCCTGCAGGATGGGGTGGCCGAATTTCTGGCGCCAGCGCCGGCCGAGGTCGGTCGGCAGGACGTCGCCGCCGCTGAAGCAGTAGGCCAGCGAGCTCAGATCGTACTGGCCCAGGCGCGAATGATCGAGGATCATGCGGTAGAGGGCCGGCACGCCGATCATGGTCCGGGCCCGGAACCGCTGGATGGCGTCGAAGGCCGCGTCCAGGTTGATGCGCGGCTGGACGATGAGCGATCCGCCCACCAGGAGGGCGGCCAGGCTGCAGGTCTGCCCCAGCACGTGGAACAGCGGCGCATTGCCCATGACGACGTTGTCTTCCGGCGCGAACAGGGGCGTGCTGACGCGGATCTGCTCGTTTGCGGACACCAGGAAGAAGGCATGCGAGATGGGCACCCCCTTGGGGAACTTGGTGGTGCCGCCGGTGTAGAGAATCTCGGCCGTTTCGGCGCCGCCGCGGCTGCCGTTCTCCGGAGCCGACCGACCGGCCGCGTCCGCAATCAGGCTCTGGAAGGGGGTTGCAATGGCGCTGCGCCGGGTGCGTCCGCGGGGAACGACATCGAAGAGGTAGCCGAAGGCCCGCTTCCAGGCGGGCAGCAGGTCGGCCATGTTGGAGAAGACGACGCGCTTCAAGCCCGTATGGGGCTGGGCGCTGCTCACGTAGCCGAAATTGGTGTCGGCGCAGACGATGGTCTCGGCGCCGCTGTCGTTGGCGATATACGTGACGTCGTGCGGCGTGTAGATGGGAGTGATCGGCACGACCACGGCGCCGAGCCGCTGGATACCGAGCCAGGCCACCACCCACTGGATGCCGTTGGGGATATAGAGCATCACTTTCTGGCCGGCGGTCACGCCGAGTCCGGCCAGACCGGCGGCGAACGCCTCGGCCAGCTGCTTGACACGCCGGTAGGAAAACCGAGTGCCCAGATATATCACCGCGGCGTGATCCCCGCGGCGCTCGGCGGTCTCTGAGAAGACTGAATAGATTGACCGTGTGCTCAGATCAGGCATAGTCACCATCTAAGTGGAGTAAAAAAATGAAATAGAAATCCGAAATACGAATGTCGAAATCCGAAACAAATACGAATTATATGCCAAAGTAGGCTGATTTAACCTCCGGGTTATCCATCAGTTCCGCACCGGTGCCGGTTAGGGCGAGCATGCCGTTTTCAACCACGTAGCCGCGGTCGATGACGGGCAGCACCGGCCGCGCGAACTGCTCGCTCAGCAGGACCGTAATGCCGAAGTGCTGCTTCAGGTGGACCACGGCCTCCATGACGGCCTGCTGCATCAGGGGGCTCAACCCCAGCAGCGGCTCGTCCAGCAGCAGCAGCTTGGGCTGCACCACCAGCGCCATGCCGATGGCGAGCATCTGCTGTTCGCCGCCGCTCATGAAGCCGGCTTTGCGGGTTTTCAGCCGGGCCAGGTGCGGAAACAGCTCGAAAACATAGGCGATGGTCTTCTTGACCTCCGCGCGCGGCCGGAGGTAGCCTGCAATCCTCAGGTTCTCGAGGACGCTGCTTTCGGGGAATACGGGGTGCCGCTCGCGCGAGAGCACGATGCCTTTCTTGACCCGTTCGCTGGGCGGGCTCGCGGTGATTTCCTCGCCGTTGAAGTATACGCTTCCGTAAAGGGTGATGCGCTCGCCCCCGCGGCGCTTCTCCTTGGTGCGCATGTCGATGATGAGCCCGGAGAGCGCGTTCATCAGAGTGGTCTTGCCGGCGCTGTTGGAGCCGATCACACCCACGAGCTCGCCCGCGCGGACCTCCAGGCTCAGTCCGTTGATGGCGAGCGCGTTTTCGAAAAAGACCATCAGCTCGCGCACTTCGAGCAGGGCAGGGGTGCCGGCCGGAGCAGAGGCGGACGGGGTTGGGCTCATGCCTCGACCCCCAGGTAGGCCTTCCGGACCGCTTCGCTCGCCATCACCTCTTCGGCGCGGCCCTCGGCGATCTTCTGTCCGAAGTTGAGCACCACCAAGCGGTCGGCGATGCGGAACAACTCCTTCAGGCGGTGTTCGATCATGATGATGCTCTTGCCCTCCTTGCGCAGCCGTTCGATGATCGGCACGATGCTCGCCACCTCGGCCAGGCTCAGGCCCGAGAACAGCTCGTCGAGGATGATCAGGTCGGGCTTGAGGGCGATGGCTTTGGCGAGCTCCAGGCGCTTGAGGTAGCCCTGCGGCAGCACGGCCGCGCTCTTGTAGGCCACCTGGGCGTCACGCTCGAAACCGACCTCCTCCAGGAGGTCGAGGGCTACGGCGTCCCGGTCCCCGTAGCGGCCGCCTACCATCTGCTTGACGCGCGGCGAGCAGAGCGGAATGATCATGTTCTTGTAGGCCGGCAGCTGGTAGAACGGCTTGACCATCTGGAAGGTGCGCGAGATGCCCAGCCGCACGACCCCATGCGCGGGCATACCGGTGATGTTCCGGCCGCGGTAGAGCACGGCGCCGCTGGAGGGCTTGACGAACCCGGTCATCAGGTTGACGGCCGTGGTCTTGCCGGAGCCGTTCGGCCCGATGAGGCCCAGCAGCTCGCCCTCGGCCAGCTCGAAGCTGAGGTCGTTGATGGCAAGGATGCCGCCGAAGTTCTTGAAGAGAGACTTGAGCTGGAGCAAGGGGCCGGCGGCCATCACTGCACCTCCACCCAGCGCTCGAACTGGTGGTATTTGCGCTGGATGTAATGGAAGATGCCCTCCGGCAGCGCCACGATGAACACCACCAGAAACAGGCCGTAGAAAACGATGCGCAGCCCGCCGACCCCGCGCAAGACCTCGGAGAGCGGCACCAGGATCACCGCCCCAACCGTCGCTCCGGCCAGGGTTCCCGGCCCGCCCACGATGGCGGCGGCGATCGGCAGGATCGAGTAATCCAGAGCGAACACCGGCATGCCCACGAACATGTAGACGTGGGTCATGAACGCACCGGTCAGCGCCGCGAGGCTGCTCGCAATGAACAGCGCCTGCGCCTTGAACCAGTAGATGTTGATGCCGGCGTTGATGACCGAACGGTCGTTGTCCTTGATCGCCTTAAGCACCAGCCCGTAGTCGGAGTCCATCAGGCGCCGGAACCCGAAAAGGGCCGCCAGCAGGGCGGCGAGGATCAGGTAGAGCTCGACCCACTTGGAGGGCAGGGGGGTGATGCCGCTCAGGCCCTCGGTGCCGCCGAAGATCTTGGTGGCCTCCACGACGCGCACCAGCATCAGCGGGATGATCAGGGTCACCATGGAGAAGTAAACCCCCCGCAGCCTCAGGACCGGCAGCAGACAGAGCGTGCTCAGCAGCCCGCCCAGCAGCGCCGCGGTCGGCAGGGCCAGCAGGGGGTGCCACCCGAAGCTGTGGTTCAGCACCCCCGAGCAATAGGCCCCCAGGCCGAAGAACAGGGCCTGACCGAGCGAGATCATGCCGGACTGGGCCAGGATATCCCAGCTGATGGCGAGCAGAGCGAACGCCGCCACCGACAGGAGCACCTTCTGCCAGTAGGCGTTGAGGATCGGGGGCAGGAGCAGAAACCCCAGGACGGGAATCAGCCGCGGCGCCAGCAGATAGAGCATCTCGCGCCACGAGCTCAGGGCGAACACGTCGCCCGAGCGAACCTTGATGCCCCGGTCGATGCGTTCCTTGCGTCGCTCCACGGCGGTCAGATCCTTTCTTCCAGTTCCTTTTGCCGGCCGAAGAGGCCGGAAGGCTTGATTCCCAGCACGATAAGGATTGCGGCCAAGCTCACGATCATGGTCCAGTGCGAGCTGATGTAGGTGTCGGTGAGCCGCTCGGCAAACCCGATCACCAGACTGGCCACGATGACCCCGCCCGTGCTGCCGAGCCCGCCGATAATGCAGACCGCCAGGGCCTTGATCAGGACTTCGTAGCCCTCGCTGGGTGAGATGCTGCCGAGCGGGATGATGACCGTGGCGGCGATGGCGGCCAGGCCGCAGCCGAGGGCCACGCTGAGCATGGCGATGCGGTCGGACTCGATGCCCAGCGTGAGGGCCGTGCGCTCGTCCTGCGCGATCCCGCGAAAGGCGAGCCCCAGGCGGGTGTAATGCGTGAACGCCCAAAGGCCGGCAACGAGCAGTCCAGCCACGCCCGTGACCAGGATGCGCTGCCAGTCGACCATGGTGTCCCCGATCATGATGCCGTCATCGATAAGAACCGGCAGCGTGTATTCGAAGCCCACGAAGCCCAGGTAATTGAAGAGCTCGAGGATCGCCAGCCCGATCCCGAAGGTGGCGATCACCTCCGCGAGCGCCTGGCCGCGCACCCGCAGGAGCACGAACTGGTACATCAGGGCTCCCAGCAGCATCGTGACCGGCACGGAGATGCAGACCGCCAGCCAGTAAGGCAGGTCAAGGAGGTTGAAGAGCGTCCAGCTCAGATAGGCGGAAAAGATGTACATGGCGCCGTAGGCGAAATTGGCCACGCCGCTGATGCCGAAGGTCAGGTTGAACCCGATCGCCATTACGGCGAGGACGGCGCTGTTGAGCAGGCCATAAATGACAGTTCCCAGAAGCATCCGGCCGATCTCCGAAGGGGCTGCGGATCGCCCCGAAATATGCGTACCGATCTACCCGCACGGGGGGCCTCGGGGGAGGGATCTCCGGTGCGCAGAATCGCCTGACTGAGAGCTTTCTTACTTGGCGGGCGTCAGGCCTTTGGGCAGCTGGATCTTGGATTCGGCCAGAGACTCCGGGAAGACGATGCGGCGCTTGCCGTCCTCGGTCCATTGGAAGACAGCGGCCACCGCTGTTTCCTTGGGGTCGAAGCCGTAGATGACCTGGTTGCCTTCATCGAAGCGGATGCGCCCCATGATCCCCATGCGATCGGTCTTCTTCAGCTGCGCGGCGATGGCGTCGGGATCGAGGCTGCCGGCGCGCTCGATGGCTTCGGCCAGAATGTAGACGGATTCGTAGGCCGGCGCCGGGCCGTGGCCGGCCTGAAGCTCCTTGCCGTAGACCTTCTTGAACTTGTTGTAGAAGTCGACCGATTTGGGCAGCTTTTCGCTGGCGATGGCGCTGCCCATCTCGAAGATGCAGTTGATGGCGCCGCCGATCTTGCCGTCAAAGCTCTTCCAGCCGTCCGTGCCCGCCAGCGGCGAGATGAAACCGGCCATCAGGGCCGGGACGTTCATCGATTTCCACTGCTTGACCAGGGTTCCGCTCTGGGGCATGTCGAAAATCGGCATGATCACCTGCGCTCCCTTGGTACGGGCTTTCATCAGGGCGGAGGAGAAGTCCGAGGTGCCGGTCGGATAGGCTTCCTGCTCTAGAACCTCCCAGCCGGCCTTGTCAAAATAGCTTTTTTTAACCCCGTCGGCCGTGGCGCGGGCCCAAGCCACGTCCTGATGCATGATGTAGACCTTGGTAAAACCGAACTCCTTGTTGATGGCCTCCATGGTGCCGGCCAGGTATTTGACCAGATAAACCGCATTCAGGCAGTTGCGGAAGACGTATTTGTACTTCTCCGGGTCCTCTTTCACCTTGGCCTCGGAGGCCGGGGTCATGGCGATGGTCCCGATCATGGGCGTCTTGTACTTGGCGAGCAGATCCATGGCGGCGACCAGGGCCTCGGATCGAAATGGCCCAACAACGATGCCGGCGGGCTTCTTTTCGAGGATATTCTTCTCGATGCCGAGCAGCGCTTCCGGCACGGGGACCCCCGGTGCGGCATCCCGGATATCCATGGAGGAGACCTCCAGAAGCCGCTTCTGGCCGGCCACGGTTACACCGCCGTTGGCGTTGATTTCACTGACGGCCATCTGCACGACTTTATGCGACTCTTTGCCTTCGAGAAATCCGAGCGACGTCGGGACCCCGATGATGATCGGGTCAGCCGCCCGAGCCAGCTGGCCGAATGCCAGACCTGCAAGGATGATAAAAACCGAGAACCAGCCGATCGATCGGTACCGCATGCATGGCCTCCACGCTGAAATGATGTTTAGGTGAAGTTAGGGAAATGAGTTTGCCCGGTGAGCCTGGTAGCTATTTCTCAGCTATAAAATAAGCTTTTCGAAGTCAAGAAATTTATTTTTTGTCCGAACATTATAAATATCGGCAAAGATATCCACCCGGCATGGAAGTTACGCCGGCAGGTGTATCAGAAAAGCTTAAAAATGGTTTTTCTGAATTCATGACGGTGATTGCGAGACCATGGCCTGGATGAATGCGAAGTCACAAATCCGCACGATTCAAGCAAGTTGACTGTTGGAGCAGCACTTGGCATTCAATTTGCTTAATATTGGCATAGACTTAAGGCCCATCCAGCTGTTGATTTCGCTAAAAAGACTTGACACCGGATGCGTCGTCGGACTAAAAGCAAATCTCTTATCGACGGATCTCGATGACTGCCGATCGCGATGGCCCGAAAGGATCGGCTCCGGGATTCATCTGGATACTCAACCACCGGCAGCGAACAAGAGCAAGCTTTCTTCCGCAAGTTGTGCTTCGGGAGGATGGGGCGCAAAGCAAGCGCCGAAAACACGTTCGAGACGATCAACGAGGTTTGGAAAATTGCATCATCCACACAACGCATCGCCTAACGAACATAGCAGCAGCAAATGGAATGAGCTTTTCAGGAACGGGATTCTATTACTGGCGTCCTGCTTCCTGATTTTCTATTTTCTCGGAACCGACGCTTCGGCCGCGCCACGCCTGAATGCCAAGCCGGTTTCTTCACCCCGCACGGCCAACAAATCGGAGAGCACCCTCATCGCGCCCAAGCCAAAGTCTTCAGCGGCAGCAAAAGCCAAAACTCCGGTCCACGCAACGCAAAAGGCCGCAGCCCCCCCGCAGCCCACCGTTCTGGTAGCAACCAAAGTCAAGGCGGAAGCCATCACCTCCGAGATATCTACCGAGCTCCCGGAAGGCCTTGAAGACGAAATCACCAAGTTCTTCGGCCTGCGCTACCGCTTCGGCGGCGATGGTCCCAACGGAATCGACTGCTCCGCGTTGGTCAAGCAGGTCTATTCCGACGCATTCGGGATCAATCTTCCCCGCACCTCCAGAGAACAGAGCGAGTTGAGCAACCTCGATCCAATAGACAAGGGCGAGCTCAAGACCGGAGACCTGGTATTCTTCGGTCCCGGCCGCAAAGGTGTGAATCACGTTGGCATGTACCTGGCCGGAGGGCACTTTCTGCACGCTGCGCGGTCCGAAGGGGTAACAATCTCGCGCCTCGACAACAGCTACTGGAAATCGCGTTACATGTTTTCGAAGCGCGCCCGCGAGCTAGAGTTGATTGAGGACGGGGATGAGGATTCGGATTTCACCAAGGCGCTGGTACGGAGCTCGTTCAGCTCGGCCTTCGGTAAGGAAAACGGCGATGGAAGCTTCAGTTTTCTCGAAGCCGGAATCCAGATCAACGATTCGCTTGAGTTTCAGTTGAGCGGGTTCTTCCTGAATGCGCTTGAAGCGAACGACCTCCCTCCCGATTCCTACGCGTCGGCGGCGATCCCCAGCACGGAACCTTCCGACGTGGAAAGCGGCTTTCGGCTGGCCGCGGTTCTTTCGCCCAACGAATGGATCAAGCTGATGCCGTCGATCATCCAGGCGAACGAAGACCGGCAAGATAAGAACAGCGACCGCGACTACCAGAAGATAGGTTTGGAAACCTGGATGGCTCTGCCGTCCTCGAAGCTGGCCGTATTCGCGGGGGCCCATGCCAGGAACCAGGAAGACCTCTTTGACCGGCCGCTCGGAGTGTCCCCTGATTGGCAGAGCATGGACTTTGCGCTCGGCCTGCGCTATCACTTGTCCGATGCCCTTCGTTTCTCGCTATGGGGAACGCAAGCCGCCAATATGGATCTGAAGGCGAACGAAGATTCCGGCAGGCGGAATTCCCCAGTCGAGGACATCTCCTTCCAGTTTGACATCCGGTTTTAGCCTACGGCTGCTGAACGGCTCCTCGGGCCGCAATTCTTCGCCGCCCGCCTATCGAAGTGTGCATCCCACCGCAGGCGGGACGTTTATTAAGACGCCATTCGCTTTGCCTTTTCGATCCGGCTCGCAGCACCCATTAGGCGCGATGATGCAACTGCTGATCGCAGAAGCGGCTTACCGCCGGGCGTGCTGGTGCTCGGGGATCACTGGTTGGGTCAGTCCGGCGCGAGCCGCGTGTCGCCGGCGATGAACGGGGTGCAGCGCACGGCAATGCTGCCCTTCTTGACCCAGATGCGAACCATGGTCAAGGCGTTGCCCTCCATATCCACGACGCTCGGAAGTTCCTCCACGAAAGCGATGTCACCTTTTTCGAACTCGAAGTAGAACGTGTTGGTACTGTAAGGGTCGGCGACCAGGATGATGCGTTCCGCGTCGTAGGGATGCTTGCGCGGACTGCCGGTGAAAGACACGTTTTCTGCGCGCAAGGAGCGCAGGTCCTTGGGCTTGCGGTAGGTCTGGATCTGAAACGATGCGGCTTCCTGTGGATAGTTGGTTTTCTGCATGCATGGCTCCTCATGTCGCTCCGGACCTTTGAACTCACCGGAAAAAATGTTAATGAGCTCGAACGACAAGGCATCGGGAATCGCAAACAACTTTATATTACCGTTAGGTGATGGTTCATGCAACCGCTGACCAGTTTCCAGGCCAAGTACCTGCGGGGCCGGGCGCACCGGCTCAAGCCGGTGGTGCTGTTAGGGCAGAAGGGTATCACCGCACCTCTGCTATCGTCTCTCCAAGAGGCGCTGAATGTCCATGAACTCATCAAAGTCAGGTTCGTGGACTTGAAAGACCGCGGGGCGAAAGCGGAGTGTCTGGCGGAGATCGAGAGGCGAACCGGCAGCTGCCTGGCCGGCCAGATCGGGCACACGGCCATTTTCTACCGGCCCCACCCCGACCTGGACAAGCGCAAGATCGTCCTGCCGGTCAAGGGCGGTTGACGCACCTGGGCCGGGCGAGTCCCTTTTCGAACTCAGGGGTTCGGGTCTTCCGCTCCATCGGCCTGGGCCCGCAGAACCAGCCGCATTCCGGGCTGGATCTGTTTCTTGGGGTCCAGCCGGTTCCACAATCGCACATCGGCGACGCTGGCCCCGTGCTTCAACGCAATCCCCGAAAGGGTGTCCCCCTCCTTGACCACATAGACGATCTCCCGCTGCTTCCCGTTTGCTTCGGCCAACAGTTGCCCTAGTCGGCCATGAAAGCCATTGACTCCGTTCGTGGGGATCCTCAACTGGTGCTGGCCGGGCGATAGGCGAAACCCTCGTATTTCCGGGTTGAGATCCTTGATCATCTTGACGTCCGTTCCGGCCGCCTGGGCAATGGCCAGAAGCGGTGTCTCGCGGCTCGCATCCAAGGCGATTCGTTCAAAGGACAGCGGCGGGTAGATGTCCTCCGACTCCAGGCGGAAGCCATAGGCCTCGGGTCGCTGCAGGATCAGCTTGGCGGCCAGAATCCGGAAGACGTAACGCTGGGTTTCCAACGGCAAGTAGAGACGGTAGTAGTCGCGGGTGTTTTGCTGGCTGATGTCGTTCCGCAGACCGTTCTCGCCCATGTTGTACCCCGCCACGGCCAGAGTCCACGAGCCGAAGATCTGGCGCAGCTCCTTCAGATAGGCGATGGCCGCCTCGGTGGACGTGAAAAGGTTGCGGCGCTCGTCCTTCTCGGAGTCCACCCGCAGGCCGTACTTGCGGCCGGTGGGTTCGATGAACTGCCAGAAGCCCATGGCGCCCTTCGGGGACCCGGCATGCGGCCGAAGGGCGCTTTCCGCGATGGCGACGAATTTGAGATCCTGGGGCAGGCCATGGGCGCGCAGCGCCTCTTCGATGGGTGCCAGAGACTGGCGCGAGCGTTTGATCCACAGAATGACCTGGTGGGGGTCGGCCAGCATCAGGAGCATCTCGCGCTCCATGCGCTCACGCACGTCCGGGTCCTCCAGCGGTACGGGCTCTCCGCAGTAGTCCACCGGTCCCTGGATGCGGGCGGCCGCGATCAGCGCCGAAAAGTCGAGCGGCGGCGCCGCCGACACGGGCATAGCCACGAGTGCGGCCGCAAGCGCCGCTGCAAGCACGAACATTTGCGGAGTGCGGTATGGAGGGCGCCGGATTTGCATGCTGCCGCTCCCTTCTCAGGAACGCAGGGCGGCGTAAAGGGTCCAGCCACCCACGATGACAAAGAAAATTCCGGCTCCGATCTTGATTGTGGTCGGGGAGATGAAGCGGCTGATGCCAGCCCCCAGCAGCACGGCGATCAGCGAGCTCAGAACCAGCGCCCCCGCAGAGCCTAAAAACACCGAGAGCCGGTTGTCACAGTCGGCCGAAAAGCAGAAAGTGGCGAGCTGGGTCTTGTCCCCGAGCTCGGCCAGGAACACCAGCCCGAAGGTCGTCAGCAGCAGTTTGAGATCCATGAGTCTTCCTTTCGGCGCCTTGGGCGCAAAGCGGTCGCGACGATCCGGCCCTGCGACTACAAGGCCCGCATGAACTCCGGTTTGAGCGAGATTTCGCCTGCCAGGGCGCGGTCGATCAGCATCAGCGTGGCGGCCTTGTCCTTCGGCAGGCGCGCTTTGATCGGCAGGTAGTTGGAGGCGTGGTTGGCATGAAATAGCCCCTGGGACAGATGGGTCTCGGCCAGCATAGTGCGCAGCTCCGCGAGCATCTGCGCGGGCGAAATGAGGATGAAATCCCCATTGCGCCAGTCCGCATGGAGCGGCGTGCCGGGGATGAGCATCAGGCTGAGCGCGCCCACGTAGTCCGGGTCGATGGCAGTCAGCACCCGGCCGGTTTCGCAGGCGTGGATCTGCGAGCGGTCCGGGCCGGCGATCCCCAGCAGCACGGTGATCGAAAGCTTGAAGCCCGCCTCCCGGGCCTTGAGCCCCATGGCGGTCATTTCCGCCGCGCCCGCGCCCTTGTGAATGCGCCGCAGCGTCTCGTCGTCGCCGGTCTCCAGCCCCATGTAGACGATGCCCAAGCCTGTACGTTGCAGCTCGCGCAATTCCTCGATGCTTTTGCGTTTCAAACTCTTGGCGTTGGCATAGGCCCCCACCCGGGTGACCCAGGGCAGTTCGGTGCGGATGGCTTCCAGGATACGCATAAGGCGGACCTGCGGCACGATCAGCGCGTCCCCGTCGCATAGGAACACCCGGCGCTGGCGCCGGCAGTAGGCCGCCGCGAAGGCGATGTCCTGTATGATGACGTCGTCGGACTTGATGCGGAAGCGTTCGCCGGCATACGTGCCGCAGAAGGTGCACGAGTTGCGCGAGCATCCCACGGTGATCTGCAGCAGAATGCTGTTGGCCTCGCTGGGTGGGCGTATGATGGTTCCTTCGTAGTGCATGGCTCAGTCGGCTCCAGGGTTCGTAGAGTCGGGTTTGACTGCCGCGGATTGCTGCTCCCCGAGCGGGCATTTCGAGTCGATCCGGGTTTTGGGGACGGATACGTTCCATGTCCGGCGCATCGGCGTCATTGATTCCCGAATCCGTTCTGTCCGCCGCAATCGGGGCACTCCCAGGTGATGCCGTTGCACGTCATGCCCCACAAGTTGGCCTGCATGCAGGCTTGGCAGATGCGGAAGCCGCAGCGGCAGGACCAGCAGAAGGGGAATACCTTTCCGCAGCAGTGGCAGGTGACCGCTCGGCCGCGCCGGTGCTTCCTCCGGTAGGGCGAGCTATACTCCGAGCCGGACATGTTCGCGCTTGATGCAGCGGTTCATCACCACGTGGATTCCGGCGGCGGTGAGCAGCGCCGCCGCTTCATGGTTTTCGATGCCTTCCTGCATCCAGAAGACCCTAGGTTTCATATGCAGGGCTTCGCGGGCGTGCGGCAGGACCTGGTCCGGGCTGCGGAAGACGTCGATGATGTCCACCGGTTCGGGGATGTCATCCAGGGACGCATAGGATTTTTCGCCCAGGATTTGCGTCTGGGCGGGCCGTACCGGAAGGATGCGGTAGCCGCTCTGCTGGAGATAGGCGGCGACTTGGTAGGAGTCCCGGTCGGGCTTGGGGCTGAGTCCGAGAATGGCGATGGATTTCGCCGCCGAGAGTACAGATCTGATGTCCTCGTCCGCAGTGAGAACCCGCCCGCTAGTCATCCGCCGCCTCCTGGTTGCCGTGCCCTGTGAGGGGTGCTATAGACACCCGAAAACATCTGTCCATACGCTGTGCTGGGGAATTTAATTCACGGGCTCCAGGGTGTCAACCGCGCTGCCTCGGTCGAAACCGGCCAGGCGCAGGCACCCGCAGACAATCCGCCCCGCGGCGTCGGGCCCCGATCTCCCCAGCCTGCGAAGGGTTGAACGCATGCAGTCAGACCAGACGGTATATCTCATCGACGGTTCCGCATATATTCACCGCGCCTACCATGCCATCCAGGGGCTGGCCAACTCCCAGGGGCTGCCCACCAACGCGGTCTTCGGGTTCACGCGCATGCTGATCAAACTTATGGAGGAGCGCCGGCCGGGATACGCGGCCATGTGCTTCGATGCCCCGGGCCCCACCTTCCGGCACGCGATGTATGCGGCGTACAAAGCCAACCGCCCGCCGATGCCGGAGGACATGGCCGTTCAAATTCCCTACATCAAGCGGATCGTCAGCGGCTATCGGCTGCCGGTGATCGAGATGCCCGGATGGGAAGCCGACGATCTGATCGGCACCCTCTGCCGCCGCTTGGAAGGGGAGGGGTGGTCGATCGTGATGGTCACCGGCGACAAGGATTTCATCCAGCTGGTCTCCGACAGGGCCAGCCTCTGGGACCCGATGAAGGACGCGCAGACCGATCTTGCGAAGGTGCGTGAAACCATGGGGGTCGAGCCCGGACAGGTCATCGACGTCATGGGGCTATCGGGGGATCCCACGGACAACATCCCCGGAGTCCCAGGCATAGGACCGAAAACAGCCCTGGAGCTGATCCGTGTCTTCGGCAGCCTGGAGCGTCTTTATGACAACCTGGACACCCTGCCGCGCAGGAAACAGCAGGAATCCCTGCAAAGCTTCCGGGACCAGGCGTTCCTGAGCCGCCGGCTGGCCGCCATCCGCACCGACGCGCCGCTGGCCCTGGACACGCAGAGCCTCGCGGTCCAGCCCCCCGACGCGCGGGCGCTCGCCGGTCTGTTCCGGGAGCTGGAATTCCGGCAGCTGCAGCACGCCCTGCCGCAGACCGGGGCGCGGCGCGACAAGGACTACCGGTCGATCCTCGACGCCGCCGGGCTCGCTGCGCTGATGGAGCGTCTCCGGTCGGCCGGGATCTTCGCGCTCGACACGGAGACGACCTCGCCGGACCCCATGCGCGCCCGTCTGGTCGGGCTGTCGTTTGCGACCGAAGCCGACCGGGCGGTCTACATCCCCTGCGGCCACCGCTACCTCGGTGCGCCGCCGCAGCTCGAACCGGCCTTTGTCCTGGAGCATCTGCGGGCGATTCTGGAGGACCCCGCCATCCGCAAGATCGGCCAGAACATCAAGTACGACTGGCTGATGCTGGCACGCAGCGGCATATGGCTGCAGGGGGTGACGTTCGACACCATGCTGGCGTCCTATCTCTTGGACCCCTCCAAGCGCGCCCACAACCTGGATCAGATCGCTTTGGACTTCCTCGACCACAAGACCACGCGCTTCGAGGAACTGGTGGGCAAACGCAAGGGCGCGGAGACGTTCGCCGAAGTGCCGCTGGAGGCGGCGGTGCCCTACGCCTGCGAGGATGCCGATGTCACCCTGATGGCCTACGAGCGGCTGGCGCAGCGTTTGGAGGAAGTCGGCCTCACGCCGCTGATGGAAACGGTGGAAATGCCGCTCGTGCCGGTGCTGCTGCGCATGGAGATGCGCGGGGTCGCGGTGGACATCGACCGACTGAAGGCGCTTTCAAAATCCATGGAGCATCAGCTGGAAGCGGTCGAGGCCGGCATTTACGCCATGGCCGGGGAGCGGTTCAATATCCAGTCCAGTCAGCAGCTCGGATACATTCTCTTCGAGAAATTCAAGCTGCCGGCCCAGAAGAAGACCAAGAAACGCACCGGCTATTCGACGGACGTGGACGTGCTGACGGCGCTGGCCGGTCAGCACGAGCTGCCGGCCCTGGTGTTGAAGCACCGCACCCTGGCCAAGCTCAAGTCCACCTATGCCGATGCCCTCATCGACCTCGTGCACCCCGACACCGGGCGCATCCACACCTCCTACCACCAGACGGTCACGGCCACGGGGCGGCTGTCCAGCTCCGACCCGAACCTGCAGAACATCCCCATCCGCACCGAAGAGGGCCGTGAGATCCGGCGGGCGTTCGTCCCCCGGCCGGGATGGCGGATGCTCTCGGCGGACTATTCGCAGATCGAGTTGCGCATCCTGGCGCATTGCTCGGAGGACGAGACCCTGGTCCGCTCCTTCCGGGAGGACGAGGACATCCACACCCGCACGGCGTCGGAAGTGTTTCAGGTCGAAGGCGACCGGGTCACCTCCGAATTGCGGCGGCAGGCCAAGGCCATCAACTTCGGGATCATTTACGGCATGAGCGCCTTCGGGCTGGCGCGTCAGCTCGATATCAGCCAGAAGATGGCCAAAGTCTACATCGACAGCTATTTTGCGCGCTACCCCGGGGTCAAGCGCTTCTTGGACCGCACGATCGAAGCCGCGCGGCAGGCCCGCCGCACGAGCACGCTGCTGGGGCGCATCCGACTGCTGCCGGACATCACCCATTCCAATCCCATCATTCGCCAGGCCGCCGAGCGCACGGCCATCAACACGCCGATCCAGGGTTCGGCGGCCGACCTGATCAAGGTGGCCATGATCCGCATCGACGACTCGATGGCGCGGGAGGGGTTCCAGGCCGCGATGCTGTTGACCGTGCACGACGAGCTGGTGTTTGAGGTGCCTCCGGACGAAGTCGATGCGGTTGGCCGACGGGTTCAGGAACTCATGGAGAGCATCTGGGCGCTGAGGGTGCCGCTCAAAGTGAACGTGGCCGTCGGCAGCAACTGGGCGGACGCCCACTGACGCGCCGGGCTCAGCGTCGCCCGGCGGTGGGCTTCTGCCCGGGCGCCGGTGGCTTGACCTCAGGCGGCGGGGCCGGCGGGGTCTGCGCCGGTTTGATGCTGCTCTTGACCGTGTCCTCGACGGTCCGATAGATGCTTTGAAACGCTTCGGGGAAGGCGTTGGGCGAGAGCCGGCCGCATTCGATGAACTTCACCACGATTTCCTTGGCGGCTTTAAGGATGTTCTCGTCGATCGAGGCCATGGGGTTCTCCTGCTGGCTGAGATGGCGTCTCCGGTGCGCTAACAGATCGAGCCAGGGGTGTCAAGCCGGATGCCGGTCTCACCCGCGCCCGAGACGTGCGCGGGATATGGCAGCGCGGGAGGGCGGCGGTTTGACATCGGCAGCCGCATCCGTTATTTAAAAATCGCTTCTGCGTGAACCAGAATCGACAGCGATCCCTAACCGACTGTGACAGCCATGACCCAATCCCAGGTGGTTCGTTCTTTTTGTAATCGTCAAGTCCTTGCTTCGATGCTGGCGCTGACCCTTGCGGCACTTGCGGCCGGCTGCACCACCATCAAGGATACCGCCAAGGGCACCATACGGACGGTCAGCGAAACATCGCGTAAAGTAGGCAGTGCGCTGACACCTTCGGGCTCCGATCTTAAGCACAAGTTCGCCCTGATCGGGATAGAAACCCCGCCGCAAAAAAACCCCTCCGGGTTTAACGCTTTTTTCCAGAAGTCCCTGGCCGTCGCGGTTCAGGCCGATTGCAGCGCCAGCGTCGTGGACGAGGGGGTCGGCGAACTCTTGAAATCTCCGCCGCGGCTGGCTTCCGGCCAGATCGACGGTTACGCCTTGGCCGCGCTCGGCCGACCGCGAGGGCTGAACTTCTTCGTGATCGGCACCTTGAGCGACGCGCGTCTCATAGACGAGAAGACGGGCTTCTGGTTGTGGAAAGACACCCGCTACATGCTCCGGGCCGTTCTGAGAGTGGAGGTGATCGATTCGGCGACCGGCACCAAGGCCTTGGATGAAACCTTTTCCGAAGAACAGGTCATGGACGAGCTGCGCTACCAGCAGCTGGAACAAGGCGGCGCACTGCCGTTCGCGGAGATCGAACCCGTCCTGAAAAAGATGCTGCCGGAAGCCGTGGCGAGGCTGTGCGATGCGCTCAACCGCCAGCCCTGGCAGGGGTTCGTCGTTAGCGCCGACGGGGGACGGATCACCATTTCGTCCGGCAGCGCCGTGGGGCTTTCCGTCGGTCGGACGCTGGAAGTCTACGGCGTCGGGCGGGTGGTCGAAAGCAAGGACGGCCTGCGATTTTTGAAGCCCGGGGATCGCGTCGGCGAGGCCCGGATCGCATCGGTGTCCGCCGATGCGGCCGAGGCCGTCTTCAGCCAGCCGGCGAACGTCGGCGAGGGCGGAACGGTTCGCCTGAAATAGCGGCGGGGATTTCTGCAGCCCCAGGCGCGGGCTGGCTCGTCTGCCGATACTCCTCGATCAACCCCAGGGCCTCCGCCACCGAGGTGATGCGGGCGGCCGCCAGGCGCAGCCCGGCAATGTTGCGCATTCCCTTCCCAAACCACGCCAGGCGCGTGCGCATCAAGCGTGCGGCGCGCGCTTCCCCGAAGCAGGCTGCAGACGTCAGAACAAAGCGACGCATGAGCTCGAAACGCTGTTCGCGATCCTGGGGCGGCATGGGACGGCCGGCAAGGCGGCAGGCGATCTCGGTGAAGATCTGCGGATAACCGATGGCCCCGCGGCCGATCATCACCGCGTCGCAGCCGGTCTCGGCCATCATGCGCACCGCGTCCTCCGCGCTGCGGATGTCCCCGTTGCCGATGACCGGGACGCGAAGATGCCGTTTGAGCACGGCAATAAGCCGCCAGTCGGCCTGGCCGCTGAACTTCTGCGCCGCCGTCCGGGGGTGGAGCGTGAGCGCGTCGACGCCGCAGGCTTCGGCAACGGTGCCGATGGCGAGCGCCTCCCGCCCGCTGCGATCCCAGCCGCTGCGGATCTTGATGGTGACCGGGATCGCAACCGCCCGGCGCACGGCCCGCAGGACGGCTTCGGCGCGGCGCGGATCGCGCATGAGCGCAACCCCCCCTCCGGCCCGGACGATTTTGCGGACGGCGCAGCCGAAGTTGATGTCGACTGCGTCCGCGCCAGCCTCCGCGGCGATCGCCGCCGCTGCGGCCATGACGCCCGGATCGGCCCCGAAGATCTGCACCGCGAGCGGCTTTTCCTGCGGCAGGCTGCGCAGCAGGTCGAAGGTGGGATTCGAACCGTGGACCAATCCGTCGGCACTGACCATTTCGGTCGTGACCAGGCCGCAGCCGGCATCGCGAGCCAGCAGGCGCAAAGGCAGGTTGGAGATTCCGGCCAGAGGCGCGAAAACGGTAGGGGCCTCCAGGTTCAGGGAGCCGATCTTCATCTACGCCTGCGGGCTCGCGTAGCAATAGAGGCAGCCGTGACGGCAGCGGTGCCGATCATAGGACCCGATATCCGACGACACCCGGCAGCCGCAGCCGGCCGCGCGGCGCTGTCCGGGATCGCGCTGCTGCGAAAGCCGGCCACCGTAAAGCTGCATCAATAGATCGTTCGGTATACAGGCTGCCGCCGCGATCGTCGTGTGCGGCGGCATATCGGCCAGCGTCTCCCTCTCGCAGCAGGTGGCGAGGGAGATGTTCAGCGGCGCCAGAAGTCCCTCCAGAGCGAGAAGGATCCGTACGCGCTCGCTTGCTGCCGCCTCGACCAATGCAATGCCGGGCTGGCGGCGGGCTGTGCGCCTGGCGATCTTGGCATAGCGGTCCATGAAGGAGGTGGTGCAGCGCCGGATGCCGGCCGCCGCGGCGGCCTGGGCGATGCGCTCGACGTCGCCGAGGTTGTCTTGGATGGCTCCGCCGTTCCAGCAATAGTGACAGATGGGATCCAAGCGCCAGTTCACGGCCTGCGGGCCGAACCGCTCGCAAAGCCTGTCCAATTGCGCCAACCGACGAGGGAGCTCCGGAAGATTCGGCTCCAGCAGCGGGTCCGCTGAGTTGATGGTGAACTGGAAGAAGAGGTGATACCCCATCCGCTGCAAGCGTTCACCATAGCCGCCTTCCAGAAAGGGGCCGAAATCCTTTGACCAGAAAACGATAGAGTGCACCGGCGGAGCGGTGGCCGGGACCCGGGACACCTGCCGGTTGTAAGGGTTCGTCACCACGAATTCGCCCCTGGCGATGCACTCCATGAACCAGGGCATGTAGAACGCCGGGATGTCGGAGCGACGGGACGCCGATATGACGATGGCATCGGGCTTCATGGGAATAGTTGCACGCCAAGCCGCAAAGAGCCAGTCTGCGGGCTATTTTTCCTTCCTGAGTTCGGCGAGGGATATCACCTTGGCGCCGTCGGACTCTTTGGCGGGGGGCTTGGCCGGCGGCGCCGGTTCGGCCGCGGGTGAGGGCGGGAGCGGGCTGACGACTTTCTCAAGGCGCATCCGCTTGCCGTTCATGGTGAACGCGTCGCCGTCGATATAAGCATCCCGCAGAATCCAGGTGGCCGTCTGCACCGGCACCTGAAGCAGCAGCAGGGTCACATGGTGCCAGCCGGGCTTGTGGTCCGGTTCAATGGACTCGATGCGCGCAAAGCAGAGCGGTTTCTCCTCGAAATAGATAAGGACAAGGTCTTTTTCGCCGGTCTGGTGATTCATAGGATGTGTCGGGTCCCTTGGTCGTTGGCTGCCCACGCGGTGACCTTATTCCGGTATGCATTTCCGGCGGCCGACCGAAATGTCGTGGAG
>Ga0209254_10001075_pt1 | contig 24131 bp, 23 predicted proteins | sample FrelakmetDIP11DI_FD_187148 | JGI IMG/M metagenome (GOLD analysis project Ga0209254, IMG submission 187148) | Freshwater lake sediment microbial communities from the University of Notre Dame, USA, for methane emissions studies - DIP11 DI (SPAdes)... | ecosystem: Environmental > Aquatic >...
GTTGAGGATAAAGAGGGCGAGGAATAGGCATGGCGATCACCACGGAACAAATCAAGAAATTGCGCGAAGCGACAGGCGCAGGCATCCTGGACTGCCGAAAAGCGCTCGAAGATGCGGACGGCGATTTTGACAAAGCGCTTGAATTCCTGCGTGAAAAAGGCCTGGCCACCGTCCTCAAGCGTGGCGAGCGTGAGACCCTGGAAGGCGCCGTTGAGCTATATTCGCACGGCGGCGGCCGGGTTGGCGTGATGGTGGAGGTCAACTGCGAGACCGATTTTGTATCTCGCTCGCAGGCCTTCCGCACCTTCGCCCACGAGGTCGCCCTGCAGATCGCCGCATCTTCCCCACACTACTTGAAAGCTGAGGATGTCCCGGCGCAGGTGTTGGACGAGCAGCGCAGCCAGGAGATGGCGCACGCCCGCGCGGAGGGAAAGTCCGGTGAAGAGGTTGAGAAGGCCGTCGAAAGCCGGCTGGAAAAGTACCTGGAAGAGGTTTGCCTGTTGCGCCAGCCTTATATCCGCGACGAGAATATCACGGTGGAAAAGCTGCTGCTGCAGAACATCGCAGCCATCGGTGAAAACGTCGTCATCCGGCGCTTTGCGCGCTGGGAGCTGGGTGAAAATACCGCAGTGTAAATGATCGAAAGAGCCAACCAAAAGTTGGCTCTTTTTTCTAAGCAGATTGGACATGGAGTGATTATGGCAGAAGAGCTCAAATACCGGCGGATTTTACTTAAATTGAGCGGCGAGGCGCTGGCCGGGCCAGACGGCTTCGGGATCGACCCAATACGCGCCGAGAACATCGCCAACCGGGTGAAAGAAGTGCATGAGCTGGGTGTGGATGTGGCGGTGGTGATCGGAGCCGGCAACCTGTGGCGCGGCAAGAGCGGGCTGGACCGCGGCATGGATCGCGCCACCGCCGATTACATGGGTATGCTGGCGACCGTCATCAACGCCATGGCGCTGATGGATGCCATGGAGCGCCTGGGGCTGGTCACCCGGGTGCAGTCCGCCCTGGAAATGCAGGCGGTGGCCGAACCCTACATCCGCCGCCGGGCCATCCGCCACCTGGAGAAGGACCGCGTGGTCATTCTGGGCGGGGGGACCGGCAACCCGTATTTCTCCACCGATACGGCTGCCGCTTTGCGCGCCATGGAGATCGACGCCGACGTGTTGATCAAAGCCACCAAGGTGGACGGCGTATTCGACTCCGATCCGATGAAGAATCCAGAGGCGGTGCGCTTCACACGCCTGACCTACATGGAAGCCCTCAACCGCCGGCTGCAGGTGATGGACAGCACGGCTCTTTCGCTTTGCATGGAGAACAACATGCCGATCCTGGTCTTGAACCTGTGGAAGCCCGACGACCTGCGGCTGGCGCTGTTCGGTGCCGAAGTAGGCACGCTGGTTACCGCCTGAATTTACCCTTCTCGCGCATGCTATTTTCGGGTATCCTATAGCAGGAGAATATTGCATTTGGAGGCAGCGATGCTGAGTGAAATCAAACAAGATGCAGCCACGCGCATGAAAGGAGCGGTGCAGGCGCTGGAAGAAGACCTGTCTGGCATTCGAACCGGGCGCGCTCACCCGGCATTGATCGAGAAGCTGCCGGTTGAATATTACGGCATCCCCACGCCGCTCATCCAGCTGGCTTCTATCAGTGTGCCGGAAGCACGCGCCCTGCTGATCCGCCCATTCGACATCTCCACCCTCAAGGCGATCGAGCGCAGCATCCAGGCCTCCGACCTCGGCCTGACCCCCAATAACGACGGGAAATCCATTCGCCTGAACCTGCCTCCACTAACCGAAGAACGCCGGCGGGACCTGGTGAAGATGGTGCACACGCGCGTGGAAGAAGGACGCGTGGCGGTACGGAATGTGCGCCGGGATGCCATGAAGGATATGCGCGATTTCGAGCAGGAGAAACTGATCTCCGAAGACGACCTGGAACGCGGCGAGGAAGAGCTGCAGAAGCTGACCGAAAAATATATCAACGAATTGAATGCAATCGGTGAGCATAAAGAAAACGAAATCCTGGAATTCTGACCCGCATCACGGATGATGGAACCGAAATCGAATTCAGACCAACAATTAATCATCCCCACCCACGTAGCCATCATCATGGACGGCAATGGGCGCTGGGCGCTGTCGCGCGGGCTGCCGCGCCTGGCAGGGCACCGGGCCGGCACCGAAAACCTGCGCCGGATTATCGAGGCCTTCATCGAATTCGGCATCCGCTACCTGACGATCTACGCTTTTTCGACCGAAAATTGGGGTCGCCCCAAGGAAGAGGTCGAAGGGTTGATGAAGATTTTCGAAGACGTCATCGACCGCGAGCTGCAGGAGCTGCACGACCAGGGCGTCCAGCTGCGGCATATTGGCCGCCTGGACAGGCTGGATCCGGTCTTTCGCGAGAAAGTGGTGCATGCCCTGGAATTCACCCGGCAGAACCAGCGCCTGGTATTGAACGTGGCCTTTAACTACGGTGGTCGCGATGAGATCATCAACGCCATCCAGCACATGATCCAGGACGGCGTCGCTCCCGAGAATGTATGCGTTGAATTGGTCAACCGCTACCTGTTCACAGCAGGTGTACCCGATCCTGACCTGATCATCCGCACCTCGGGTGAGCTGCGCGGCAGCAACTTCTTGATCTGGCAGGGAGCCTATTCGGAATGGATTTTTTCGCCGGTTTTCTGGCCAGATTTCGATAAAGACCAGCTGCGCGTGGCCCTGGAGGAATACAGCCACCGCGAGCGGCGTTACGGGGGACTTGCTCAAGAGTCAGAAGATTTAGCCCAACATGTTGCTTAAACGGACAATCGTGGCCTTGATATTGCTGCCGATCGGGCTGGCAGCGATCTTCCTCGGAGGCTGGGTTTTCGCAGGGGTGATTGCCCTGATTATGGGGCTGGCAGCCTGGGAATACGCCCGGTTGTTCAGGCAGGGTGGGTTCCAACCGGGTACTGTGCTGGTGGTGGGCGGCGCAGTCCTGCTTGTTGCCGCGCGTGCCTGGAATAGCTTCGAAAGCGCCTCCTGGCTGTTAAGCGCTTTGATCCTGGCGGCAATGGCAGCTCACCTGCTGGCTTACGAGCGCGGCCGTGACCAGGCGGGCAGCGACTTTGCCATCAGCCTGTTGGGGATCCTGTACCTGGGCTGGATTGGAGCCTACCTGGTTTCGCTGCGCCAGCTGCCGGAGGGGGAATGGTGGCTGCTGGTGATCTTGCCGGCGGTATGGCTGGCAGATATGGGCGCCTATTTTGTGGGGTCCCGTTTTGGGAAACATAAGTTGAGTCCCAGGCTGAGCCCGAAGAAAACCTGGGAAGGCTACCTGGCGGGCATCCCTGCTGCTATCATTGGCACGGCGCTGCTGGCAGCCTTGTTTCAGACCTGGACCGGTCCTGGTTCAGCCATCACACCGCTGCGCGGCGCACTGGTGGGACTGGTGATGGGCGTCCTGACCACCCTGGGTGACCTGGGGGAAAGCATGATCAAGCGCCAGGTGGGGGTGAAGGATTCGGGGAGCCTGTTACCCGGACACGGCGGTGTGTTCGACCGCATCGACTCCTGGCTGTGGGGTGGGGTGATCGGGTACTACCTGGTAGTTTGGATGTTCTTATAAGACCCTAAGGGTTGGGTCTTAAATCAGGTAATGCGACCAAATCACTCCATTTCATAAATTGACATCTCGAAACACTCGTGGTATCATCCTGCCACAAAATAACAGCCCTTAGATGGCGCTCTTATCCAGAGAGGTGGAGGGACCGGCCCTGAGAAACCTCGGCAACCCCCGACCGGATGATTCCGGCGGAAGGTGCCAATTCCGGCAGAAGGATGTTCTGGAAGATGAGAGGGCGGCCTTGCAACCGCAAATTGCCCTTTCATAATGACCTGAAGGGCAATTTTAATTTGGAGGTATTTATTATGAATGCGACTTTCATGAGCTCTCCGTCGCTGATGTTCACTTCAGAGTCGGTAACCGAAGGTCACCCCGATAAAATTTGCGACCAGATCAGCGATGCCGTGTTGGACGCCTGCCTGGAGCAGGACCCGCTCTCGCGCGTGGCCTGCGAGACGGCCACCAAGACCGGGCTGATCCTGCTGTTGGGCGAAATCACCACCCGCGCCCAGGTCAACTTCGACGAGCTGGTACGCAGGGTGATCCAGGAGATCGGTTATGACGACAGCGACAAGGGTTTAGACGCTGCGACCTGCGCGGTGCTCTTAGCCCTGGCCAAACAATCTGGCGATATCGCCATGGGCGTCAACAAGGCCCTGGAAGCCAAGAGCGGCGAGATGACCGAAGACGAGGTGGAAGCGATCGGAGCCGGAGACCAGGGGATGATGTTTGGCTACGCTTGCGACGAGACTCCGGTCCTGATGCCCATGCCGATCTACCTGGCACATAAACTGGCGCGCCGGCTGTCAAAGGTGCGCAAAGCAGGTACGTTGCCCTGGCTGCGGCCGGACGGCAAAACCCAGGTGACGGTGGAATATGCTTTTGGCCGGCCGAAACGGGTAAATACCGTGCTGGTCAGCACGCAGCATTCACCGGATATCTCGCAGGAAGAGATCCGCCAGGCGGTGATCGAACACGTGATCAACCCGGTGCTGCCGGTCGAGATGGTGGATGCGAAGATGAAGATTTACGTCAACCCGACCGGGCGCTTCGTGATTGGAGGGCCGCAGGGCGACGCGGGAGTGACGGGTCGCAAAATCATCGTCGACAGCTACGGGGGGATGGGACGGCACGGTGGCGGCTGCTTCAGCGGCAAGGACCCGACCAAGGTAGACCGCTCGGCTGCCTACGCCGCGCGCTGGGTGGCGAAGAACGTGGTGGCAGCCGGATTGGCGCAGCGCTGCGAGATCCAGGTGGCTTATGCCATCGGCGTTGCGCGCCCGCTGAGCGTAAACGTGGAGACTTTCGGCACCGGGCACATCCCGGAGGGGGCCATCGCCAGCCTGATCGATGATCACTTCGACCTGCGACCTGGCGCCATTATCCGCGACCTGGACCTCAGGCGCCCAATCTACCGCCAGGTGGCGGCCTACGGCCATTTCGGGCGCGACGACCTGGATCTGCCCTGGGAACACACTGGAAGAGCGGAGAAGCTACGCCAGGCAGCCGGGCTGCAGCTGGGTGAGGCAGTTCCAGCCGATTGAAATTTAGCAAGAGTGCTGCCAATCGCGCCGCACTTTTTATTACACCAATTTCTCGTTTGAACTCGGAACCTGGATGGTTTTTAACTGCTTTCAGGGTTTTTCCAGTCCGTGGCTACGCAGCAGGGCTTCATCTTCCATCAGCTGCTCAGTCGACCCATCAGCTACGATCCGCCCCTGGTCCATGATCACCATGCGCGGCAGCAGCTCGCGCACCAGATGCATGTCGTGGGTGGAGACCAGCATGGTGAGCGGCAGGTCGTGCAGCAGGTTGATCAGCGAGCGGCGGGCGCGCGGGTCCAGGCCGGAGGTGGGCTCGTCCAGCACCAGCACTTCCGGCTGCATGGAGAGTACGGTGGCGATGGCGATGCGCTTCTTCTCACCAACACTCAGATGGTGAGACACTCGCTGTCCATACCCGCTCATGCCCACGGTTGTTAAAGCCTCATCCACCCGCTGGCGCACTTCGTCCGGAGGCAGGCACTGGTAAAGCGGTCCAAAAGCCACATCGTCGTAGACCGTGGGAGAAAACAGCTGGTCGTCTGGTGACTGGAAGACCAGGCCGACGCGCGCACGCACCTTGCTCAGGTTCTCTTTGACCACCGGCAGACCACCAGCATGCACTTCCCCCTGACCGGTGAGGATACCGATCAGGTGCAGAATCAGGGTGGATTTTCCGGCACCGTTGGGACCCACCAGGGCTACTTTTTCGCACGGCTCGATCTTAAGTGAGACATCGCTCAAGGCCTGGTGGCCATCGGGATACTTGTAACTGAGGTTATAGACTTCAATCGAATGGTGCATTTTTGATCAAGACCAGAAGAGGATAGCAGCAGCCAGCAGAACTAAAAATAGTAACAGGCTGGCGGATAGGAGCAGCTTGCTGCCAGGCTGGAGCGCGGGCAGTGGGGTAGAGCGCACTTCACCGTCGTAACCGCGCGCCACCATCGCCATGTAAATGCGGTCGCTGCGCTCGAAAGCGCGCAGGAACAGGCTCCCGGCCATCCCACCAGCCACACGCCCACGCCAGGAAAGGCTGCCGCCAGGTTTCAGACCAGGACGATCGGTCTGACCGCTGCGTGCCTGGCGGGCGCGCAGCAGGCGCAGAGCTTCATCGGCCAGGACGAACAGGTAGCGCCACATCAACCCGAAGATCGAAACCAGCAGGGAAGGAATCTTTACCGCGCGCATGGCTGTCAGCAGGTCCGGGAAACTGGTGGTGGAGGCCAGCAGGATAGCCGCCTGCACCGAAATCCAGGATTTGAAGGCGATGCTAAGAAAGCGTTCCACACCCGGCTGGGTAATTGTCACCGTTAGAGATCCAAGGGTGAAGGTGAAAAGAGGGTCGCCAGGTAAAGTAAGGACCAGCGGGACGGCTGCCAGGACAAAAGGCAGCGCCAACAAAGCCCGCTTGAGTACATACCCGATTCCCAATCCGGAACCCACTTCGACGGAGAGGACCAGGGAGAGCAGGAGCAGGTAGACCGGCCAGGCACCAGTAGGAGTCAGCGAGGTTGTGAATATGAACGACACCACCAGGATGAATTTAACCCTGGGATCGAGGCTATGGACCGGGCTGTCGCCTTCACGGAAGGGATCCAGGAAATGGATGTGCATTTCAGGACCGGCGCCGGGCGTATGCCAGCCCGACCGCCACGCTAAAGACGAGCAAAGCGCCGATGATACCAGCGATTATAGTGGCCAGGGCTTCATTCGAAATTCCCGGAAAGACGTAATCTGGGATGATGTTGAAAACCGGATTCTGGGCAAGATCCAGGAACCCTCTCTGCTCGGCGACCCATTCCAGCCCGTCCGGTTGGGCTGAAGCCAGTGGTGCAAGCACTGCCAGGGAAATGGCTATGACCAGACCTCCGACCCAAACCGAGAGATTGTTAGCGGTATTGCTTTGTCCAGAGGTAAGGAGATCGCGGCGTGAGGCGTAGATGAAGCTCAATGCACCCAATGTGATCAATCCCTCCCCGATGCCAATCAGTGCGTGGATTCCTGCCATGGTCGGGATGGCGATGTTGGCGGGCGAAGTGCCGGAAAGGGCCAGCTCCAGAGCAACAGCCAGGGATGCGATCACAATCGAAAACCAGGCTGCCAGGAAACCGCCTGCAAAAATCCCCCAGGTTCGCCCTCCCGCGATTTTCCGCACGGTCTGGTAGACGAAATAGGAAACTGCAACGCCGACCACGCCCATGTTAAAGATGTTGGCTCCCAGGGCAACTAGTCCACCGTCCTGGAAGATCAATGCCTGGACCCCAACGACCGTGGTGAGCACCAATACCGCAGCCCAGGGACCGAGCAGGATGGTGGCAATGGCCGCACCCATCAGGTGCCCCGATGTGCCACCAGCCACAGTAAAATTCAGCATCTGGCCTGCGAAGATCGCAGCTGCCAGAACGCCCATCAGCGGTACCTGGCGCTCGCCTAATTCCCGTCCAACTCGCCGGACGGCAACGCCAATCACCACCAAGCTGATGCACCACATCACCAAGGACACTGGGATGGATAAGAAGCCATCGGGTATGTGCATAGGTGTGGGTGCGTAAAGCATTCAGACCTCCAAAGATGCAGGAAGAAGCGCTTTTTCTACTTCTGGTTGGCAATTCGGGCAAAAGCCGAAAAAGGTCACATGCATGCTGTCGATGCAGTAACCGGTCTTATTCTGTAATTCCTGGTAGAGCTGCGTCATGAGCTGGTGATCGATTTCCAGAGTAGCACCGCATTTCCTGCAGATCAGGTGGTGATGTTCACGCCGGGCAATCTCGTATACCAGCTGACCTCCGCCAATGTGGGCAGCCAGGATGAAGCCTTGCTGCGCTAAAAAGGTGAGTGTGCGGTAAATGGTGGCTTCGTCGATCGCCGGGATGCGTTCTTGAGCCCGGTCGCAAATTTCCATGGCGGTCAGGTGCTCTCCCGATTCCTGGAGGATATTATAGATCGCCAGGCGCTGCGGAGTCATGCGGAAGCCGAGAGAACGCAGTTTGGTTTGGATCGATGCTTGCATAGAATCCCCGTTATTGCAACTTATTGCAATAAGAGATTATAACATGAGTCGAAAGAAATGGAACAATGGCTCTTGAGGATTTAGAAGAATTAATTCAGAAAGGGTAAGAATTTCTTCACCAACCGGTCTTTGGGTTGGAAGCCGGTGAGACGTTCGACAGGTTTTCCGTCTTTGAAAAGCATCAATGTCGGCACACCCATCACCTGGTAATCTATTGCTACCATCGGGTGGTCATCCACATCCAGCCTGACGAATTTGACTTTATCATGCCAATCCACGGCTAACTGCTGGACGACCGGTTCGAGCATCTTACAAGGCGTGCACCAAACGGCGGTGAAATCCACCAGCACAGGCAGGCTGGCTTCAAGGACTTCAGTCTTAAAATCCCCCTCATTCAATTTAAGGATGTCGGCCATGGTGCACTCCCAGGAATTATGGTCTGGCTCCATAGTAACAAGCAGGATAGGAAAAGTCAAGTAGAAAGGCTTTTCCATTTTCGGGTGGGGGGTGATCCTGGCGGTGATAGGCCGTTGACGCTGAGAAATGGGCGTGATAGAATGCAGGTCGCACCCGGGCGCGTAGCTCAATGGTAGAGCAGTGGCCTTTTAAGCCATTGGTTGAGAGTTCGAGCCTCTCCGCGCTCATTCCCCTTTTTATTGTCAACTTTATTTCGTCCACCGAATACGTGTATTGTTTCGTATTCAAGGCGTGATTCAACGATTAAATATCTGAAATACTAAATAGCCGCATTCCCCGATTTTTTAGCGCAAGTTCAGGAATCCGAATGGATGGTAGAGGTGAGAGTGAGGACACACACGCTTTCTATCCCACTTCTCAATAGCAGTCGTGTGATTTCATTCAGCGTCTCTCCGGAATCAAACAGATCATCCACAAGCAAGATGCGTTTTCCATTCAGGATTTCAGTGAGCGAAAAAGCTCCGGCTACGTTCTTGCGTTTCTGTGCCATGGTCTTCATTTCTTTCTGTGGAAGAGTCGCTCTCGTTTTTTGCAGAACAGCGAGAACTGGTCTTCTAATTCTTTCTGAAAGTGCATCACAAAATGCCAATACCGGATCAAATGCGCGGTTGGAGGTAGATGGCACCGGTAGGATGGCGTCGACATCAATTAATTCGGGATGTTGATTGAAGAGCTCAAGAGAGATTTCGACTAATTCGGGCAATACACTGCGGTCTGCGAGATATTTTAATTTATAAGCAAGATCGCCGACCCTACTGCGAGACCAGTGGTCACCTGAGAACTGGCTGTGAAAACCGAGTGACCAACCAGAGTGCCATACGCCTTTCAACTGTCGTGGATGAGATCTATTGAGAAAATCTTCGATCTCCGGGTTCACCGGCGAAACATTATGCGCACCAAACTTCCTGGCAGCGATCACACAGCGGATCATCCCGAAATCGATTTCACCGGGCAGTAATTCCTGGATCGGGATTAACGAAACATCAGAGCCAGCTTTTTCGATGGCGGCTTCGATTTGTCTCTGTTCTTCCAAAGAGAGAATTTGCTGCAGGTTGATGCGCCCCTCTTCCAACAAGCGCTCAAAATGACCGTAGATTGTAATTATTGACAAACCTCTTTTTTGGGCGATCTCTTGCGGGGATAGTCCCTGATTCAAAAGCTGCTCGGTATATTCAACGGTACCACCCGCCTTCAATTGCTCAGTTTTCTGGATAATGGTCTCAATTGAAACATCTCTGGGCAAGGTCAACTGGATGTGCGATTTCTCTTTCAAGGCAATTTCACCAGCCGGGGTCAATGAGATGACGGGATATTCACCGCCAATGGTCTTAATTAATCTAAGTTCGATAAGCTGATCAATAAATCTTTCGAGATGGGGCTGACGGATCGCAGCCAGTTTGCCATAATGCTTATTTCGATCGTAATGATATATTTGAATGTCGTGTGCCTTCGAACCGTGGAGAATTTTGACGATTTTCCTTTTTCCAAGCTTGATTCTAGAGAGCTGGATGCAATCCAGGATAATTAATGCCATTCGGGCACATAAATCCATCTCCTGGAATTCACCTTGTGAAGGTGGGTTAGCGCCCATCGCTGCGGGCGGATTGAGATTTGACACCGATGCTTTGCTTATTGGGGAGCGCGCAGTCTTCAATGCATTGCAGTTATCACAGCAATCCTGGGCATCCGCTGGTCCGTCATCGCCAAAGTGTTGGAGAATAATCTTACGGCGGCAGGTATTCGCTTCCGCATAAAGGATTATCCTTTCCAGCTGGCTCCAGCGGTGCTGGATGTGAATTCTGCTGTCCTGGACGGCACTCTCGATTTTCTCCGTATCCCAAACGCCCTGGCGGAAATACAATCTAGTCCCCGTGTCGCCGAGATGTTCCAATACCCCGGCTCTCTCCAGGCCTGAGATGCCTACTTTGATCTGAACTGGATGAAGACTTGAATGCGCAGAAATTTCATCCAATGTAGCGGAAGTTTCCAGGACAGTACTATTTGCTCGGAAGTGCCTATTGGGGGATTCCCTCCAGATTGCACGGTATACAGCATTCATATCTGCAGAGGATACAAAACTGGAATTGATGAAGAATTCCTGCAAGGCGCGGTCCTGCGGGTCGTACATCAGCGTCGCCTGGGCTGGTCCTCCATCCCGTCCAGCGCGTCCTGCTTCCTGGTAATAAGCTTCCAGAGAACCTGGAAGATTAAAATGGATTACCTGGCGTACATCGGCGCGGTCGATCCCCATTCCGAAGGCATTGGTTGCCACGATTAAATTTGAACTGCGTGAGAGGAATGCATTTTGAATGCGGGTTCTTTCTTCTGCAGGCAGGCCGGCGTGGTAATACCCGACCGGGATGCGAATCACGGTGGATACGAACTCCGCAACTTCCTCAGCCTCGCGGCGCGTCCCGGTATAGATGATAACAGCAGCATTTTTCGCACCAGCCAGTTTTTGCTGCAATAACTTCAGTTTGTTAGGATAACCGTTGGTGTATTCAACCGTCAAATTGAGATTCGATCGGTTGAAACCTGTTACGAATTTTGTGGCACTATCTCCTAATTTTAGCAGCGTGCTGATATCGGATTGTACTTTCGGTGTAGCCGTCGCGGTCAGGGCTATGGTTAATGGGTATCCGAGCATCTCACGGGCCCGCGCAATGTGCAGGTAATCTGGTCGGAAATCGTGCCCCCATTCCGATATACAATGTGCTTCGTCTACTGCCAGAAGACCGACTTTCTGCGATTTCACAGCCGCCAGAAAATCCATGTTGCGGAGCCGTTCAGGAGCAATGTAGATCAATCTTAACTTCCCCTGCTTGAGCTCGTTCAGGCACCGGTTTTGTTCGGATAAGGTTAATGCGCTGTTGATGAATGCAGCCGGAATGCTACGCTGGTTCAGGCCGTTCACCTGGTCCTGCATCAGGGCGATAAGCGGGGAAATTACCAGGGTGATACAATCCTGCAAGGTTGAAACAAATTGGAAAACGAGCGATTTTCCCGCACCGGTTGGCATGACGACTACCGCGTTTCTACCACCGAGCAGAGTGCTGATCGCTTCCTGCTGACCGGGTCGAAAGGAATCAAATCCAAAAGTGGTTTTAAGATGATCCAGCAGTGAAGGGGACATTTGACTCGGATTTGGCCGATAAAAGTTGAGTCAGGGAGCCAAGAATATTTTAACACGACAGTGATAGAATTTATTGGAGAAATCACCCTGATCGACGTTATCGATTCCCCTGGGAGCCTTCGAATGACAATGAGCCTGGATTCAAAAGCCGTGCTCCAGCTGTGTTCGCACCTGGCACTGCCAGAAACCTCCGAGTTCAAGCCGTTAACCTTAAGAGACTGGAATCCACTGGCTCTTAAGATCGCAGCCTCATCTATGGCATCACCTGGTGGTTTATTGGGACTCACTCCCAGCGACCTGAGCCGTGAACTTGATATTGTAGAAAGCGAAGCGCGGCGCCTGGCTTCTTTACTGGATAGGGGCGGAGAACTGGCAATCGAGCTGGAAAGGCTCGCATCCCTTGGCATTCATCCAATCACCCGTGCGGATCGAGAGTACCCAACCCGACTACGTCAGCGCCTGGCGGGAAATGCTCCGGCAGTGCTGTTCTATGCCGGGAACCTGGAGCTGGTCGGGCAGCCAGGTATTGCAGTGGTTGGCTCCCGAAATCTTGACCAGACAGGTGAAGAATGTGCAAAGCTGGTGGGAAATGCCTGCGGCCTCCTGGGAAAAGTGCTGTATTCGGGTGGAGCACGCGGTGTGGATTCGATCAGCATGAAGGCTGCCCTGGATAACCGCGGTTTTGTGGTGGGTTTGTTGGCAGACAGCCTGACGAAAGCCATACGGGTTTCAGAATACCGGTCAGCCATCAATCGAGGAGATATGTGCGTGGTCAGTGCTTATCACCCAGAAGCAGGTTTCAGCGTAGGAGCGGCGATGGGGCGGAACCGGTTGATCTATGCGCTGGCGGATTTCGCAATCGTAATCGCCAGCGATGCACAGAAAGGTGGGACGTGGGCAGGTGCCAGCGAAGCACTGCGGGCTGGGTGGACTCCGGTCTTCGTCCTGGACCACGCCAGTATGCCGGAGGGAAACCAGCTTTTAATACAAAAGGGAGCTCATACCCTTCGATACCCCTTGCCGGTATCTTATACGAATTTGTTCGATTTCCTGGAAGAACAGGCTGGCAAAACCCAGAAGAAAGTAATCCAGCCGCCCTTGTTATAAGGAATCAACCTGAAAACAGAGCAGAAATTCCGCGTTCTGAACAAGATGATTGACCTTTGCAGTTACGCAAGCTTTGCGTACGTGAAAGGTACTTATGCAAGAATCTACGCTAAAATGCAAATCGTGATGACTTGGGCGAGTCACACCTTGCGACGACTGCCGATTAGGAATGGCGGTCGTCTGCTTTAAGGCAGATTGTGTGTAATATAATCCTGCTGCGCGTAAGGTAAATTTTCCATGACCCTGCACACTGAAATCTTTGAACAGCCGCACATCTTGCGTGGTCTGCTGGAAAGGGAGATGAACAATGTTCGCCGCATTGCAGAGGAAATCCATTCCCTAGCACCAGGATACATTTTCCTGGCGGCGCGCGGCACTTCCGACAACGCTGGCAGATACGCCAACTATTTATGGGGTTCTGTGAATGGGCTGCCAGTGGCACTGGCAGCTCCATCACTATTCACAATGTACAGGCAGCCACCAGTACTAAAAGGAGCGCTGGTCGTCGGAATATCCCAATCCGGCCAATCACCCGATATCATCAGCGTGCTGGAGGAAGGACACCGGCAGGGATGCCGGTGCCTGGCGATTACCAACGCACCGGACTCAGCTTTAGGCCAGGCCGCGGATTACATTATCGACATCCAGGCCGGAACCGAGACAGCGGTAGCAGCTACAAAGACGTACACGGCAGAGCTGATGGCAATTGCCATGCTGGCAGTCGCTCTGCGAAAAAATGATGCGCTGCTCGATGAATTATTCAGAACTCCCGATTGGGCAGCACAGGCCCTGGAACTGGATGCACCGCTGGCAGGAGCATCGGAGCGCTACCTCTTCATGAGCCATTGTGCGGTGATAGGCAGGGGTTATAACTACGCCACCGCCTTTGAATGGTCGCTTAAACTGAAGGAACTGGCATATATTGTAGCTGAGCCGTATTCTACGGCAGATTTCCAGCACGGTCCAGTAGCCATGGTGGAGCGCGGTTTTCCAGTCCTGGCAGTAGCTGCCACCGGAATGGTGTACCAGGATGTCCTGGGGCTGCTGAAGCGCCTGCGCGGGGAGTTATTTGCGGAACTGGTGGTTATTTCGGACCAGGAAGAAGCGTTGAGCCTTGCTCAAACCCCTTTGTCACTACCGCGTGGAATACCGGAATGGTTATCCCCGCTGATAAGCATCATTCCTGGACAGATGTTTGCATTCCACCTGACTCGGGCGCGCGGGCTGGATCCTGACCAGCCGCGCACCATTCACAAAGTCACCGAAACCCGCTAGTACAATTGGAGGAGAATTCAAAGCAGTTATAATAGCCGCATGTCTGAGGACAGATTAGAAGTAAAAATCGGTGCTCTGCTGCACAAGAGAGGATTGAGCCTGGCAGTGGCTGAATCGTGCACCGGCGGGCTGGTGGGGCACCGAATCACCAATGTGCCAGGCTCATCGGACTATTTTGTCGGGGGGATTGTGGCTTACGCATATGAAGCCAAGGTTGGACTGTTGGGTGTGAGCTGGAAAACCCTGGAGAAACACGGAGCAGTCAGCCGTGAAACGGTGATCGAGATGGCGCGCGGGGCACGACATGCGCTTGAGGCGGACATCGGCATGGCTGTCAGCGGGATCGCAGGTCCTGGCGGCGGAATGCCCGGTAAGCCGGTCGGATTGACATGGATCGGTTTGAGCGATGGGGATTTCGAGGAAGCCTGGTCATATGTTTGGGATGGTGACAGGATTCGGAATAAGGAACAATCCGCAGAGCAGCTCCTGCAGTTGTTAGTGGATTACTTGCAAGGTTGATGAGCAGCTGCCATGGAATCGATCGAGGTAATTGCCAGGTTCAACGAGCAGGGTCAGATCGATCCATTGAGTTTTCTGCGAGCAGGGCGAAGTTACCATGTAGATACGATTGGAAGGCGCTGGGAAGATGAATCCGGACAGCATTTCCTGGTCATGGTGCCGCTCGCACGAGTCTTCGATCTGCTGTATGTGAGAAATGAGAGTCGCTGGTATCTGAAACGGGTCGGAATGAATCGACTTTCGGGGTGAGATTTTGGTGGATTTATGCGCAAAATCCTAAAAATCTGATAAGATACGTCGAAGTTCCACCTGTGGATTTATCCTAGCATAACTGAACCTGGAGGAAAATATGGAATTCGGAAAGGCATTCACCTATGTTTTTGAAGACAAGGATTGGCTGAAAAAGATCGGTATTGCCGCGCTGGTAAGCCTGATACCGCTCATTGGACAGCTCATCGTGGTGGGTTGGAGTCTCGAAGTCACCCGTAGAGTGATCCAAAACGATCCCAACCCACTGCCGGATTGGGCTGATTTTGGTGGCCACACCATCAGAGGATTGAAATCTTTCGTCATCGGGCTTGTTTACGCATTACCAATTATCCTGCTCGGCGCCTGCCAGGGTTTGATACCGGTTCTTGGTGGAAATGGTGGTGATGATGTGATTAACACCATTATCCTGGTGGTCACGGTGTGTTTCTCGTGCGTAATTTTCATCTACGCAATCTTATTAGCCCTGGTCCTGCCAGCAGCGTATGGGAAATTTGCCGCCAGCGACGAACTGGGTGCGGCATTCCGCTTCGGTGAGGTGTTTGGCCTGGTGCGGGCTGCTCCATCGGCTTACTTAATCGTCGTGCTGGCAACCCTGGTGACGGGAATGGTTGCTGGATTGGGAATAATTCTGTGCTTCATCGGCGTGTTCCTGACTCTTGTTTATGCGATGGCGGTCAATGGCCATTTCTATGGACAGGCATACAATCAGGCTACGGCTGCCAAGGAAATGCAGACCAGTACCAGTTATTAATCCTGCATATCTGACAATAAAAAAATTCCGGGCATTGCTCGGAATTTTTTTTATCCCGGAATTGCGCCAAAGGTAATTGAGATTAACCCTGGCTCAATCTCTGGCGTTCTTGATCGGCAACCTCTGGTTCCAGCTTGCGGAAAAGGGGAGCCGGTTGGGAGATCGTCTGGCCTGGTTGTAATTGGCTCGGGTGCCACTGGTCATTGGAAGGAGCGGCTTTATAGCGCAGGACTGTATGTTCACCTAAATCATCCACCACGCTTTCAGTATACTGCTCGCCGAATAGTGACTGTGAATAGCCGAGAGTTGCATGCAAATGCTGGCTGCTGAAAGGCAGGAAAGGAGAGAAAAGGACCTTCAATGAATCGACTGCTTTCAATGCTGTAAATATCGTCTTGGCAGCACCTTCTTTATTTGTTTTGACCTCAAACCAGGGAGCTGCCTGATCCAAATATTTGTTGACCTCACCGGCCAGTCGCAAAGCTTCAAGAAGTGCCATGCGCAGCCTGACCGCCTGGAGGTAATCTCCTACGCTGGTAAATCCCGCTTCGACAGTCTGCAAAATTTCCATATCTGTAGAACGAAGCTCACCCGGATCCGGCACCTGGCCCTGCCAGTTCTTATAGGCAAAGGCCAGGACGCGGTTCGCCAGGTTCCCCCATGTGGCTACCAGCTCGTCGTTGTTTCGGCGAACAAAATCATCCCAATCCCAATCGGTATCTTTACTCTCCGGCATGTTGGCGATCAGGTAATAGCGTAATGGATCAGGATCGAAACGAGAAAGGAAATCCAGACCCCAGATCGCCCAATTGCGGCTGCCAGAGATTTTTTGGCCTTCCAGGTTTAAGAATTCATTTGCCGGAACGTCATACGGGAGGGTTAAACGCGTTCCAGGCCGGTCGAAGAAGAGCCTGCCAAACCATTCTCCTGCCCCGATCAGCTGTGCCGGCCAGATTACGGCATGGAAGGGGATGTTGTCTTTGCCGATGAAATAATAAGTCAATGATTCAGAGTTCAGCCACCAGTTTTCCCAGGCCTGTGAATCCTTGCTCAGCTGCGCCCATTCTATGGCCGCAGATAGATAGCCAATCACGGCTTCGAACCAGACATACAGGCATTTCCCTTGCCAGTTCTCGACCGGCACCGGGATGCCCCAGTCCAGATCCCTGGTAATTGCCCGGCCGTGCAGACCATTTGCCAGGATCTGCCCGAGAGATTGGCGCAAGACATTTGGCCGCCAGTAACTCTCCCGAACCTGTAAGAATTCAACAATCGCTGGTTCCAGCGCTCCCAGGTCAAGGTAGAAGTGCTCGGTCTCGCGCAGCTCAGGGGTTGTGCCGTCAATCTTCGAGCGCGGATCGATGATTTGCCGTGCATCGAGCAGGCTGCCGCAGTTGTCGCATTGGTCGCCGCGTGCGTTTTCGAACCCGCAGATGTAGCACGTTCCCTCCACATAGCGGTCGGGAAGGAAGCGACCCTGTGCAGGGGCAAACCACTGCGTCTCGCTTTCAGAATACAGAAAGCCATTGTGCCTGAGCGCCTGAAAGATCGCCTGAGAAACCTTGAAATGGTTCTGAGTATGGGTGCTGGTGAACAAGTCGTATGTCAGGCCTAGCTTTTGGAATAATTCGAGGAAACCCGCATGGTATCTCTGGTAAACCTGAATTGGTGCCACTCCCTGTGCATCAGCTGCCACCGTCACCGGTGTACCATGTGCATCCGAACCAGATACCATTAAAACGTTATTGCCAGCCAGCCGGTGATAGCGGGCGAATACGTCAGCGGGCAGATACGAGCCGGTGATATTGCCTACATGAATATCGGAATTGGCGTACGGCCAGGCAACTGCAACGAGCACATTTTTATTCATACTACACCTCCACACTTATGCTAACCAGGGTTCATGCAAAATCACAGCACAGCCCTGAAGATTTTCGCTAAAATAAAAAGGCTGTCCTGAGGTGGACAGCCTTTATTCTCTCTTTACCGCGGCTATTCAACCACAATCCCTCCGCGAACCGGCTGCCCGAACGCTGGTAGGCCTGCACATGTCCATGTCAGTCACCCCAAACCACAAATGAACTATTTGAAATTCTGCCAATCCGATCGCCGAGGTAGATATCACAATGAACTCAAGTCTAAAGCGGGGAGTTGTATTTGTCAAGCAGAGATTTCAGATCACCCAGTCGAGGATCAACTTCTTCGTGCCCGTGATTGCAGCGAGTTTCATTCAGGTTCTCACCACAAACCGGGCAGAGCCCTTTGCAATCCGACCGGCAGATTGGCTTGATGGGCACCGCCAGGAGCATTTCTTCTCGAATCAGCGGCGACAGATCCAGTTTCCCGTTCTCGGGAACCAGCAAGCCTGAATCAGTCACGGAGTTGTGCGAAAAGGCGTACAATTCGGTGAAATCGATTTCTAAAGGCTGAATGAATCCGGCCAGGCAGCGCACACATTCGGAGGGGATTGCTGCTCTCGTTGTTGTCTGGACAAGCAGACCCTGTGCAGTGCGCGTCACTCGCATTTGCCCATTGAAATCCAGCAGGTCGAGATCTGGCAGCAAACGAATGGCTGGGACGTCAAATGGGAAATCGCGGCTGTAACCAACGGTCTGGTGGATAATAAAGCCGACGTTGAGCCGCAGGAGGTTTAGTGAGTCGGTCACTGTTTCATTTTGCGGAATCCGGGTCTGTTTCAGCGATACTCACCGGATTCAAATTCAAATTCACTCTGTGACTACGATAAGATTATAACATGTGGGTTGAGGGATAGAAGCAGCGAGGTGTGATAACGGAGACTGCATGGAAGAATTATTGATTGCCAGCAATAACCAGGGAAAAATTGATGAAATCCGCCACTTGCTTGGTGAATTGCCTGCACGGTTAGTAACACCGCAGGCTCTTGGTCTTGATTTCGAAGTTGAAGAAAGCGGGCAGACTTACGCAGAAAATGCAGCCTTAAAAGCTGCTGCTTACGCCCGCGCAACGGGCCTGACAGCTCTTGCCGACGACACTGGTTTGGAAGTGAAGGTATTGAATGGCGCACCGGGATTACATTCGAAACGTATCTCAACCCACCCGGATGCAACGGATGCCGATCGCAGGGCCCTATTGATTACGCGGCTGGCTTCGTATCCTCCTCCCTGGGAGGCGCGTTTCTACTGCGTGGTCGCCGTGGTGGATCCAAGGGGTGAGGTCTTCCTGTCGGAAGGTGAATGCCGGGGAGTGATTATTCCGGAAGAACGCGGTCAGAATGGTTTCGGGTATGATGCGATCTTCTTGCTTGATGGGATTGGTTTGACCATGGCAGAATTAGACCTTGAAATCAAGAATATGGTCAGCCACCGCGCACACGCAGTCAGGGGCGCCTTTCCGAGATTGAGAACCTTACTGAACCGATAGCGAGACAGCGAACTATCTTGCCTGGGGGTCAAATTCAGTTATTATTCATATTGTATGCAAAAGGTCAGGCCCGCGTTTCGCGTCGATTGGACAGTTATCACAATCCGGCTGTTGTTTTTTGGGGGACTTGCAGTCTGGCTAGTATTAAACATGGGTTTGAACTGGCCCTTGAACATCACGGTCTTGATGGCCGTGCTGGCAGCCGGAAATGGGCTCACGCTGGCATTCGTCGGACAGAACAGGCAAGAACCTCCATTATTACAGGCGATCAGTGTGGCGGGCGATGCGCTGTTTGCTTTTTTTATGCTGGTATTCAGCCAGGACCAGGGAATAAATTTGAGTTTCGTCGGGCTGCTTCCGCTGATCTCCGCCTCGATTTATTATGGATGGCCGGGTGTACTGGTCGTCACCGGGGCTAACTCGCTTATACTGGGTTGGTTGGCTTTATCCAACGGATCGCTGGATACAGCGCTGATCTCTGCTGCACTGGTCTGGCTGATTTACTTTGGGATCGGATCCGCCTTTGCATATACCAGAAACCGGCGGCCCACCCCCCAACCTGAAAAATCAGCGGCTGTTCCAGGCCATGCAGGCTCGGAACGATTGCGCCAGAGATTGATTTACAATTTAATATCATCTTTGAACTCAACCTTGAATTATGAGAGGGTTTTAGAATCCGCACTCGATTTGAGCACCAGCACATTGATGCAGCTTAACGCTCCAGCCGATAAATTGAAGAGCGCAGTACTGTTATTCCGCGCAGGTGACGATCCTTCTCCTGAACTATCCATAGCCGCAGCCAGGCGATTTCTCCCCTCTGATGCCCGAATCTCGATACGCGGATCCTTGGGATTGGTAAGCCGGGCGATTGAAGCAGGTAAGCCCACATTAGCTCGGGATGTCAATAAAGATGTTGAGCTCGCTCATTTTATCTCCCTGCACGAATGCCTGTCAGGGTACTGCATCCCGCTGCGTGCCGGTCTGGAAACTTTTGGCGTAATGCTATTTGTTCATCCCGAGAGTGATTTTTTTAATGTCGAAAGGCGCGAAGTGCTGGACATCGTTGGCAACCAATCCATGATTGCTATGCAAAATGCCCGGTTATACAGTGACCTGGAACAAGAAAAAGAACGCATGATGGATATCCAGGAGGAAGCGCGTAAGAAAATGGCCAGGGACCTGCACGACGGGCCTACTCAATCGATTGCTGCCATAGCCATGCGTGTGAATTTCGCCCGCAGGCTGATGGAAAGGGATGCTAAAGCAGCTGCTGAAGAATTGTTTAAGATTGAAGATATGGCCCGCAGGACAACCAAAGAAATCCGGCATATGCTGTTTACACTGCGCCCTCTGGTGCTTGAATCTCAAGGCCTGGTCGCTGCGCTCGAATCGATGGCAGAAAAGGTGCGCGAGACTTACTCCCAAAACGTCAACATCCAGTCAGACTTGCGCGTGGTCGACCTGCTTGAAATGACCAAGCAAGCGGTCGTTTTTTACATCGCCGAAGAGGCTGTGACCAATGCCAGGAAACATGCACAGGCTCCAAATATCTGGGTGCGATTAAAACTGTTGAAAGATGAGTTGTGTTTGTTGGAAATTGAAGATGATGGTATCGGTTTTGATGTTAATGCCGTTGATTCAACCTATCATGAGCGGGGAAGTCTCGGGATGGTCAATTTAAGGGAACGCAGTGAATTAGTCAACGGTGTCTTGCATATTGAATCGATACCAGGCAAGGGAACACAAATTCAAGTTGTAATACCGCTTTCGGAAGATGCTGCCGACCAATTACGCCGTTTGATATAATTTTTTTAAATGGTTTCGTGCGATTTTCTGGTATTCTTATACCCTGCCTGAATACCAATGCCAGTACTCGCGGATATTCATTTTCACTTTTATGAAGGTAACAATGAGGGGCAGGGGAAGGCAGTGGTTTTGATTCACGGTGCGGGAGGTAATTTTTTGTCCTGGCCAGCGCAGCTGAGGCGGTTACACGGTTTTCGTGTTTTTGCCCTGGATTTGCCTGGGCATGGAAATTCAATCGGGGTTGGCCGCCAATCGATCCAGGCTTATTCGGAGGCGCTTGTAAACTGGTTAGCTGCGGTGGGTTTAAGTAAGGCAATCCTAATCGGGCACTCGCTGGGTAGTGCCATCGCCTTATCTCTGGCATTAGATCACCCAGAAATCCCATCTGGTCTCGTTCTTATAGGCGCTGGCTCTCGGTTGAAAGTGAATCCTGCGCTTCTCGAGGAATACAGCAGCCAGACGACATACCTGAATGCAATCGAGAAAACCGTGAGGTGGTCGTTTTGCGATGAAACCCCGAAGAAAATGGTCGAGCTGGTAGAAAAACGCCTGGCAGAGACACGCCAGGGTGTTTTGTATGGAGATTTTTTGGCATGTGCTGCTTTTAATGTGACCGACCGGTTGGATCAAATCAAGCAGCCTGTCCTGGTATTGTGCGGAGGGTTGGATAAGATGACACCCTGCCGGGAGGCTGAATTCCTGGCAGATCACCTCGAAAGGTCAGTCCTGAAACTGATCCCCCATGCCGGTCACATGGTGATGTTAGAACAGCCGGAAGCAGTGGCAGAGGAAGTACGAATTTTCCTCTCCAGAATTCAATGATGGTGCGTCAGTCGCCTTGCATAAACGTACCCGGTTAGGTATAATTATTACCTACTCGGGCGGATAGCTCAGTTGGTTAGAGCACTGCGTTGACATCGCAGAGGTCGTAGGTTCGAGCCCTATTCCGCCCACCATATACATCGGCTTTGACCGGGACGAGTAACTGGTATTTCGACCGCCAGGAAGAGGAGATCGTAGATTGAAAGTCTCCTCCAGGAGAGATCAGTGAACACCACCCGCGAGCTCGATCCTGAACCAGGTTAAGACCCTGAATTAAGGAAAGCGGCTTCCCCGGAAGGGAATGACCCCGTTATCGGTCAAAAAAGAGATGCTCAAGCGTTGCAGAGCAAATCTGGGTGGAACCGCGCGAGGTAAATCACTCCCGCCCCAGTTGGGGTGGGAGTTTTGTTATTGTGAAAGGAGATGAAGATGGCTGAGCAAGAGAACGTTCCTTACAAAGAAAGCGAACTGTACCGAATCCGGCATTCGGCCGCGCATGTGATGGCCCAGGCAGTCGTGGAGATGTTTCCGGAGGCGAAATATACGATCGGCCCACCTGTGGATGACGGCTTTTATTATGATTTTGATTTACCGAGATCGTTGGCTCCAGAGGATTTGGAGGCAATCGAGAAGCGGATGCGCCAGATCATCTCCGGTAAGCATGATTTTCTGCGCCAATCGGTTTCAGCTGAAGAAGCAAGGATGATATTCGAGAACCAGCCCTACAAAATCGAATTAATCGAAGGACTTGAAAAGGGCGGTTACGATGAATACGGCAACCCACTTCAAGAAGCCGCGGAGATATCTGTATACAGGCATGATACTTTTGTAGATTTGTGCCGCGGCCCGCATGTTGCCAACACTCGCCAGATCAACCCATCTGCGTTAAAACTGATGAGCGTGGCCGGGGCGTACTGGCGGGGCGATGAGCACAATCCAATGCTGCAGCGCGTCTACGGCACGGCCTGGAAGACCGCCGATGAGTTGGAACAGCACCTATGGCGGCTTGAAGAGGCAAAAAAGCGCGACCATCGAAAGCTGGGGAAAGAGTTGGGCCTGTTTTTTTTCTCCGAGGATGTGGGTCCCGGTCTCCCGCTCTTTACACCTAAAGGCGAAATGCTGCGCTACCAGATGGAGAAATACGTCCGCGATCTCCAGACGCGCTATGGTTACCAGCACGTATGGACCGGGCACATGGTGAAAGAGGATCTGTACCGGCGCTCCGGTCACTATGATAACTACAAGGACTCCATGTTTCCTCCCATGGTAGACGGCAACAGCGTGTTCCGGCTTAAACCGATGAATTGCCCCAGTCACATGACGCTTTATAAAGAGATGGGACGTCACTCGTACCGCGAGCTGCCGCTACGCTACGCAGAATTTGCCACTCTTTACCGCTATGAAAAGACCGGTGAGCTGACCGGTTTGACGCGAGTGCGCGCTCTTACGCAAGATGACTGCCATGTTTTCTGCACAGAAGAGCAGATTCAAAGCGAATTCACCCTGGCCCTGGATTTGATCCGTGAAGTGCTAACACACTATAAATTCACAGACTACAAGGTCCGTCTTTCCTTGCGCGGTGATTCAGGCAAGTACATCCAGGATGACGAAAAATGGACGCGTGCGGAAGCTGCCCTGCGCGCTTCGATGGATGCGAATCATGTAGACTATTTCGAAGCCAGCGGAGAAGCGGCATTCTATGGACCAAAAGCTGATTTCCTGGCGAGAGATGTCCTGGGGCGAGAGTGGCAGTTATCAACCATCCAGGTCGATTTCATCCAACCCACACGACTTGGACTGACCTACATTGGCGAAGACGGCCTGGAGCATACGCCGGTGATGATTCACCGTGCTGTAACCGGCTCGACGGAGCGTTTTATGGGTGTGATCATCGAACAGTTCGCTGGAGCCTTTCCGGTGTGGCTGGCGCCGGTCCAGGCGGTATTAATCCCGGTAGCCGACCGCCACCTGCCCTACTTACAGGAGACAGCCAGGAGGCTCAAGGAATCTGGAATCCGGGTGGAAGTAGATGACCGCAACGAGCGAATGAATGCCAAGATTCGCGACGCGCAGAAGCAGAAGATACCTTATATGCTGGTGGTGGGAGATAAAGAGGTCGAAGAATCTCAGGTTGCGCTGCGGCTTCGATCCGGTGAGAATCCAGGGCCGATTTCCGTGGAGCAATTCATCCGCCGGGTGGAGGTTGATAAAGAAAATGGCGTTTGAGGCTTGAGTAAAATTTTAAATAAGGTAGGATACCCGCGCCTGGAAGGAAGCAATCTACCAGGCGCAGGGCATTGAGGGTGTGGAAAAAGGGTGTTTTCTGGCAGAAAAACGCCCAATAACCATCAAATAACATGCTCTACACCCTGCAGGCCATGAAGTAATCTTCTTTAG
>Ga0209254_10001076_pt1 | contig 24131 bp, 20 predicted proteins | sample FrelakmetDIP11DI_FD_187148 | JGI IMG/M metagenome (GOLD analysis project Ga0209254, IMG submission 187148) | Freshwater lake sediment microbial communities from the University of Notre Dame, USA, for methane emissions studies - DIP11 DI (SPAdes)... | ecosystem: Environmental > Aquatic >...
GCAGTAGGTGGAACGGCAGTAGGTGGAACGGCAGTGGGTGGAACGGCAGTCGGTGGGATTGCTGTTGGGACTGCGGTCGGGGCTTCCGTAGTGGCAGCAGGACTGCAGGCAGCCAGGATGGCAATAACCAGAATTGCCACAAAAGCTACATGGGTCCAGCGTGGTTTTAAATTCTCCACATTGATTTCTTTCTTTTTCATATCATTTTTCTCCTTGTTTTGTATATCTAGTATTAAACGAATAGACCTTTATATTTGTTCCGCATTTATCGGAGGCTGGTTATTTTGTTTCAGAGAGGTAGTGATAGTAAACAGCCATCTGGGAACTGGTCATTTCGTTTACCCATTGGCTACGATCTACCCACTTTTTTCTTTAAGCGTGGCAGCCACTTCATCCATGGCAAGAGCTGCCCCAACAACTGCAGATCCACCGGATATTTCTGCAACGCCTTCCAGCGCTTCTTCTCTTGCAACCTGTGCAACCTCACCCGCGAAAGCCATCTCTTCCAGGCCTTTCACCGCCAGGTTGTCACTGGCTTTTGACATCGCCTCGCTCTCCACTGAAGCAGCCTCTGAGAGGGTCAGGCGTGCCATACCTTCTTCAACCTCGTTCTCACCCAGTGCGCCGATCCGCTTTCCGGTGGCAGCCAACACCTGGGATATACCGTCTGTGCTGATCGCACGCCGGATTTGTTCCACCGACATCTCGTGCAGACGTGCGGCCCGTTGGGTCAGGAGGTCTGAAAGAACAGGCATTTTGAGCGCTGCCACCATTTCACTGGCAGTCTGCAGCTCACCGGATAAGCGTGCAAGTTCCAAGCCATGTTCGATATCTTCGACGCTCATCATGCCCACTAATGCACTCATGATGCCTACATCTTCCGATCCAGACAGAATTTCAGCCCCCTGGGAGACATCCGCAATCCCCGCGATGGCTACAGCCTGGCTGAGAACCGCCATTCGGTCAGACATCACCTTCTCATCTACAGCTTTGGTTACATCACTGGCACCCTTTGCGAGGAACACAGCCCCGGCATCAGCAATTTCGCCGGCTGCTTCCAGGCGCTCTGCACCATGGATGACTTCGAGTGTACCAGTGGTGGCTGCAACGACGGCAGATTCTTCCATCTCACCAGCTGTAACAGCCAGTTTGCGCTTGCTTACCGATACGCGCTTTGATTTTGATGATTTATTTTCGGACATTTGTAATACTCCTTTTAGTAGATTTATTATTGATTATTCAGGATTGGATTAATTGTATCCCGGAATACGGTCTCGATTGCCATAAGCGCTGCCAGCATAGGAGGTGATATCAGCAAAGACGGATAAACCGATGAATAGCCATTCAATTCCAGTCACTCCGCCAGTAAATACCAGCACATACATCAGGGTCGTCCACGGCAGGAGGATCAAGCCAAGCAGAGGCCAGATCCAGGAGCTGAACGCTGATTGCCACAATGCGGGTCTAAAGAGCCACCAGAGGCCCCCGACGATCCGCGGTCCTAAAAGGCCCAATGAAGCAAAGATACAGCACATAATATATATTTTTCCTGGATTGTTATATCAGACCTGTAACCATAACCGACCTGTTAGAAGTTTACCATTATAACCGATGAAGTCTCTCGGATCAGACACTTTTTTGACTATCGAATAGCTCTGTAAATCATTACCGATCATTGTATTGCCTCAATTTCATCACAAAGAGACTTACACCAGATCATCTGGATGTTGATATAAGAAAGCAGGCTGCGCTGAGTGGGAAACTCCGTCTCACCTGTCAAGGAAAAAAGAATGAGGGATCGATCTTCATTTGTAGAACGATCCCTCATACCTACCACGTTATAAAAGAAAATATTATCGTTTCGAATCGCCTAATCTTCGCTCACCGCAGCTTTATCCAAAAAGCTTTGGTAAATATATATCCGATGTTCTGACTAATAGGTCATGATCGGTTCTGATTCCTTAGCCTCATTAACCCACTTTTCTACTTCGGATAAATGGGGCAGCCTTCTAACCAGCTTATGAATTTCATTAGCTTCGATCATAGCCTGGTGGAGGTGTTCTGGAAGGCGGTTGCGTAGTTCTTTTACCGTATCCACACCAGCTTTCTCAAGCAGCTCGCTATACTCCTCACCAATCCCGCTGATACGCATCATATCTGCCATATTCACCCATTTCAGCACGAGTGTGGCAGAAATACCGGTTTTTTCAACCAGCTCCTCCCGGTCTTTTCGACTTTTACCCTGCTCCAGCAGGTCGCTGGTGGTTTTTATGCCCACTGCCAACAGAGTTTGAGCATAAACGGGACCGATGCCTTCGATTTTCTCGACCCGGATCACGCGTGTACGCGGTCGAGCAACTTTTTGAGTGCTCTCAACTTCTATTTCTGGCAATGGTTGTTCTTCCTCAACAGGTTGAACGGATTCTTGGGGTTGGATTTCTTCAACCAGGGCCTGTTCCTCAACAACCTGGGCAATTTTTTGGTAGCGTACTAAATCTGAAACATCGTGGTACAGACCCAGCGAGCCAACTTGTTTCCCGCCCAGGATGACCGGAATCCCAAATACCTCCACATCCACCAATGTGCCATCTTTTCGCTTGCGCTGGGTAATGAACTGGACCTTGCCGCCATTGCGGACAGAGTCGGTATTTACAAGGGCTTCATCCATCATGTCGGGTGGAGAAATCAACATGTCGGTATTCGAGCCGATCGCTTCCCGCCTGCTGTAAAGGAACAAGCTCTCAAAGGCTGGATTACAGTCGACAATCTGGTCTTCCAGGTCGTGGGTTACAATGGCTACCGGGCTATTATTCACCAGCAGCTCATAATACTGGGTCAAACGCTGCTGGTCACGGAAAGCCTGCTTTTGAGGGGTAATATTCCGGAAGATATAAACCCAACCCTCCTGCCTTCCATCGACCAGGAGATGATTCTTCGATATCTCATACCAAATTTCTTGGTGGGCGAATTTCAATTCCTTCTTTTCGCCTGGAACCATCCCCAGGAAGTTGACTGAATCGTTGGAGAACAACTCGTTCATTCCCCGGCCAATGATCTGGTTGTAGCCAAGCTGGAAAACCTCGCCGGTAACCCGGTTGCAGCGAATAATATTGCCGGTCTCATCGGTCAAGATAATCAGGTCATCCACCGCATCAAAAGTAGCCTGCCACTGCTGCTTGCCGCGCCGAATGACAGTCTCAAGCTCCTGGAATTTTGTCCCCTCAGCTGCGATCTGCTCATTGAGAGCAGCAATTTCGTCTTGATGCTTTTTATCCAGCTGGGTCTGTCCTTCCTGCGCCTGTTGGATCTCGAGCTTTTGATTCTTTGCCAGCCAAGCTGTATAGCGGCGGGAATCTTCTGCCCGTTCCTTCTGGTAACCAACCAATCCCCATACCAAAGAGCTATATAGGGCGATGATACCCACATATATGTATGCAAGATTTGATGTACCCAGGTCGATTATATTATTAAGCGTGACCGGTTGTTGCTGATAGACAAGGATTAGGGCTAAAAATATCCCCACGATCAAAAACGAAATAAAGAATCCCAGGAGCAGGTATGGAAAGGCATACCTTTTTCTTTTCGGTGGTTTTTGTTCCATTTTAAATCTCCTTTCACCGTGCCAGGTTAAAAAGAATGGGGAATTAATCTTCGGCTTTCGTGCTTGTACTCATTTCCTGTGTATCTTCAACGATTTGTGGCTGATCCGCATCCTGCTCTGAAACTTGGTCCACAACTTGATCTTGTGGTTGCTTATGGGCAGATGTCAATTTCCAGAGTGCGCCCAAGCCTAGGAAAGTGGCAACCAGAGCTACCAACAAGCCCAGGTAAGGGATGGAAGCCAGCAGGGCATAGACAACCACGCCCAACAGGAACGGCCAAATCCTGCGTTGGGCATATTTGGGAAGAAAACGCTTGAAAAACAGGCTGCCGCAAAGGTAGGCAACAATGATTTTGCTGAAGAAGACAATCGAAAGCCAGAATATCGATATTGCGATACCAAGGCTGGACAATCCTATCGTTCCTACTAAAAATCCCAGGTTGGGGAGGGACACCCAGTAGAAGAAGATGGCAAGGGCTAAAATGATGATTAATGCCAGGATGGCAGCGAACCAGCCGATCACAAAAACAAGCAAACCCGTCAGGAAGCTTCGCCAGGGGCTGATACGCACCTGCTCCCCGGCTAAATTCAGTTGGGCAGGCAGCAACCACAGCACCAGCAACCCAAGGATGAGTAGGGCAGCTAAATTCCGAAGGGTTGGAATTGCCCAGGCCTTTAAGCGTTCAACATCGATCGTACCGGCCGGTTGAGAGGTTTGAAAGTCTTGCCCGTCGTTCAAAGAAGGTTCATTTGCAGAGGCAGAGGTACCAAAAACGACGTGTTGGATGGATGGCAGCCCAAAAGCTAATCCTGGTACAGACTGTTTATCAAATCCACCTCGAAACCAAGGAAAGTCGAACTTTAGGGGCTTGGCCAGCCAGCCCTGATCAAGCATGTAATTGTAGACTACCTGGATCAGGTTCAAAGGACCGACCAGGGCATCCACCTCGTTCCCCACTGTACCGGACAGGTCAGCTTCCAGGCTGATCGCATGGAGGTCCCGGTTTATCGATGAGCCTTCCTGCGTTTCAAGGCTGGCCCCGATAAAATACATGTCCTGTTCGGTAATGGCGGTTGGACCCATGATTGTCTTCAGGGCGGCGATATATGCGCTGCCTGCGACCAATCCATTGAGGTTGACATTCTGTCCAACGACGATCAAGCTGCCATTAACATCTCCATTGATTATGACATTATTCCCAACCGCAAGTAAATCGCCGTTGATCACCCCATCCATAACCACTTCACGCCCGAAAAGAATCAGGCTCTTGTCGAGGGTTTCGCCTTGTCCAATCGTATCCTCAACGATCACCCCTTGCGCTGAAGCAGAAGTAGGGAATATGAAGCCGGCGGATAGGGCAAGGAACAATATGAAAATTGAATATTTCCAGTTTATTTTGGGTTTCATTTCAAGCCACCATTTTTTTTAGATTTAAGCGCCGAATAAAGACAACATGAGGTGCATTATATAGCTACAATTATATGTTGGTTTGCAAAAAGAAGTATCAGAATTTTGAACATACTTTATACAAATGATAATTTTACCTCAACTCGTTAATCATTGCTAAAATCCATCCGACCCCGGGCGGCTTTTATGGCGGTTATCGATCGGAAAGGCATACCTTAATTTAAGATTTTAGAAACAATCCACTTATCTATTAAAACTGTCAGTTATAATTGTCCATTAATAACTACCCAACCTTTAATATAAAATGGAGGAGACTATGTCACACATTTTAGCCATTACCTTTGAGGATGAGGAGCAGGGTTTGAAAGTGCTCCAATCGCTTAAAAATCTTCAAGGACAGGAAATTCTAAAGCTTGATGATGCGGCTGTGATCGTGAAGGATGCTGAGGGAAAGGTGCAAGTCAAGAACATGACGGAATCCAATGTGAAGGGTGGAGCCGCGATTGGAGGATTCCTTGGCTTATTGATTGGAGGATTATTATTCCCGGTAGCCGGGATTGCGCTCGGTTTGGCTGGTGGTGCACTGATTGGAAAATCATTGGGGAATGGCGTGGATAAAAAGTTTGTCAAGGATGTGCAGAATTCTTTAAACCCGGGTAACTCAGCTATCCTGTTCATCGTCAGCCAGGAGAATGTAGGCGTTCTGGTCAACGCCCTGGAACCATACAACGGCAAGATATACCAATCTTCGTTTGATAGCGAGGCAGAAGCAGAAATTCGCAAATCGTTGCAATAAGAGATTAAATAACTGTCCCGGGATCGGTTTCATGGATTATCGATCCCGGGTTTTTTATGAGCGTAGGAGTCAAAGCTTGTGGAACCTGGCGAAGGTAGCGAGAAAATCGTCAGGTGAGGATAGCTGATCCCTGGTTCATGGTTGAACCGGCATCATTTCCCAATGCTGGATGCCAAATCGATTAATTCCTGTTGGCTCACGCTTTCATCCGTAGTAATCAACGCTAGGTAAATTTTTCCAATCTGCCAGTACAGGTTTTTTACTGGCAAATCATTGCGCCAGCTCGAAACCATCTTCCCACCATTGGGTGCCGTGCTATCTTTAACAAATTCGGTATCCCACCCGCCTGTTGTAAAGGCAGCCGGTTGCCCATTTATCTGAATATTGGCCACATTTGTATTGGGGGCAATTTGCATGGGGACAAAATCGTTTTTCTGGCTTTGCAGAAGGGTGATCGTCTCGCTGGAGGAGAGAGAAGGGTCGGATGCCCCAGGCAGAGGGCGGGTAACCAGGTAGGTCAGGATGAGCATTTTCAGGTTGGTTTCGTAAAATGCGCTCTGGAATTGATAACCTTCCGGCAGGTAATTGGGGGTTAGCATATCCCATTCGGGTTGAGAGGGCGATTGATTAACTTCAGTTGATGTAGCCGTCGACATGGGTGATTGAATCTGGGTCGAGGCAAGAATTTCCGTTGCGTTTGGAATGGTTTGAGTGGTAACAGCCACTATATTCACAGTGGCAGCAGGCATCTGTTCCGAGGGAGCGACAGAAAGACCCATCCACGAGCTCATGGATGCACGTACCCCAGGGATAACGAGGATGAGGATGATCAGCACCAGGATAATCGCAATAGCAATTAGCCATCCTCGACGGGCAGGGGGTACGGGTTGATTTGACATGAGTTTATCCCTTGGGTTGGATTAATCCTGTAAGGTTCTGCAACTGCTCACGCCAAGCCCGCAACAGGTGATGGACGGATTCTGCGCCTACAATTGGTGACCCGTCATAGGGTAACTTTACCGGACGCAGGATGAATGGATGGTTTTGCGGACCTCCCAAGCCTCCATGGTGGCTGACCTGGTTTTCAAATCCAGCCAGCTCCTGGGTTGCTGGATCGTAATGCGTGTTTACCACGATATCCGGGCAGTTTGAAAAACTGCTCTCACGGCGCAGGTGCAAGGCAGCATTCGGTCCAAAGACTGCCAACGGATCAACACCTTCCACAACGTCATCCTTCAAGTAATGGACTCCAGACTTCCCAATTACGATGTCTCCTTGGGTATCGGTTCTGACCAAGAGAAAACCAATGCCTGGGTGATCTTTCAATCCAAGGATAAGCTCGGGATAGGCAGCCTGGATCTGCTCAAAGGTCATACGCTGGGGCGAGTCGGTAAAATAGATCAATCCGGTACTACCCGACCCCATCACGACGACTTTTGCCTTCTCTGCTTCAGCATCCGCTTTGCCGGAGGCTGTGTCTTTTGGAGTAACCTCAACATAGTCATCATGCGACCGGCTGGCAAACATCTTGCGGATCAAGCCAGCTGTGCGGGTATTCGCATTGGTGCTCTCACTAAGGACGGCATTGAGGTTGTCCCAACTATCGTTATGAGCGTCCGAATAGAATACCGCTTGCTCGGTTTTGATAAGCTCTTTAACCAATTTCTCTAGTGATTTTCCATGGGCAGTCTCAAATGTGGGTCCCAAGCTTTGTCCATGGTCTGCCAGGATGACGATGTGGTAATGCCGGGGAGCAACTTTTATGGCATTCTCCAAACGTGCGAAATAGCGGTCAACTTCGTGCAATGCTTCGAAGGATTCGGGGGCGGTCATACCGGCGAAATGAGACAGGTCATCGTACCCGGCATACAATGCATAGATTGCCGGTAATCCGCGCAGGATATCGCTGATCACAGTATAGGTAACCAGATCCTGCAGGACCGGGCTCATGAAACCACGCAGGAATGCATAGGCAAAGCCGCGTGCTTTAATGCGATATTTATCCTTCCGGCGCCTCTGCTGCGAGGCTTGCCACCACTCTTTGATGATTTCGATAACGAAGCGTGTGATCAAGCGGGCAATCACGTATGGGCTGAGCAGATAAAAATAAAAACCCGGGCCTCTGCCACGTTCTTTGTTGCGGATGGTGCTGAAGGTTAACATGCTTTCGGTTGCGTCACCTGAAAACATATTACCGCGGGAGGAGCCCCCATCCGAGCACAGACCGATGCCACTGCTAAGACGCGCTTCAATTGCCAGGGCATCTTTCGGCATACCAGACATCACCATCTTGCTCTCGGTGCGATCCCACCAGCGATAGGCAGGGACATCGGTGTTGTTCCCCAGCAGGATACCCGTCTGCATGGCTCCCGTTTGGGAGGAGAAGTCGGTCTCCCATCCAATAATTTGGTGGCTGCCTGAATCCACCCAGCGTTTCATCGTGGGGGTAAAGCCTTTGTCCATCGCCTGGCGCAGGATCATTTCACTCAGCCCATCAATCTCCAGGAACAGAAAACCTGGCTCGTTGGATTGAACAGGCTTCCCATGGCGGGAGACCATTCTTCCGGTAACGTTGCGATCGAAACGGGAGTCTTCATCCAGGGATAAGAGTTCACCAAAGACTGCATCCACTACGGCCAACCATATGGCAATTAAAATCCCCGTGGCAACCGAATCGATGGTGATGCCCCTGACCAGGTTTCCAATCGACATGACCAACAACCCGTTCAGGACGAAGGTCAGGACCGGGTAAAGCCAGGAAGGCAGCCAGGAAAAGAAATTAATAAACACCCACCAGAAAGCAGATTGGGCGAGCGCCAAAACGATTGTGGCAGCGACCAGCGAACGAAATGAATCTGCCTGGAACCCGGACATTGATTTCTGCAAGATGAACAAGGTAATTAAATGGACAACGAAAACAGTGATGATCTGAATAATGCGACCGCGCGTGATTTTCAATGGATTCCTCCACCAACAATAATTCTTGCTTCGTGAGAAATGAATTATACCCTCATGCTACCTGCTTTTTCCTACAATAATAAATCAGTAGATCAGGCTGTGGCCGGAAAGAATTTCTAAAACATCGATTTCTACCACTGTAGAATGCATTAAATGTGAATATTCAGGGTGAGTGCGTAGTGGTCGGTCAGGAAGCGCCGGAAGGGCAGCTTGGCAGTTGAGTCCCGGACGGGGAGGATATCAGCAGTTACTTCGCCGGTGGCACCATTTGGGGTCCGGTAAAGGAAATAATCCAGGCTGGTATGCCACATGGATGGGACGAGTGGGAAGGGGGAATATGTAGGCCGGGGATCATCCATGAGTGGATCGACCAGGCCGCATTGGGATAGCAACTGCTGATAGGCTGGTGACTGGCGAGGAAAATTGAAGTCCCCACATACGAGCACCCAGGCATGTTCAGGCTGAGCATGGATCAGCTCAACCAGGTAGCTGACCTGAGCAAGCTGGATTTGGGTTTGTTTGTTCGATAGCTTCCAGTCGCCGCGGTAGTTTGCCTGCAGGTGGGTGTTCATGACCACAAACGGACCTTCAGGGAGCTCAAGTTTTATCACCAGGATGCCTTTGTTTAACGCCCAATCTGAAAAGCCGATGCTCAATGGCTGGCCCTGGTTGGGATATGGGTAAAACTCGCGATTTATGAATTGGCAGGCGGGAATCGCGGCAGCAAACAACCCGCCTTTAGGCGCAAACCGATTGCGAAAAAAAGCTTGCTGTGGGTAGGCTGCCAGTCCTTGCTGAAGAAGTGGAAGGTAGGCATTCTGCTGGATCTCCTGCAGGCAGATCATGCTGGGGGCAAGACGGTTTAATTCAGCAGATAAGCGCTTGATACGACCAGAACTCAGGTAGAATGGCACCCCGAATGTGTTAAGTGAAAGCAGCGAAAACAGCATTGTTCCCAATTTACCCAATAAAAATCATTATAAGAGGAAATCTTCCTTCTATTCAATAGAGTTTTTAAAAAAAAGCCCTCTTTTTGAGTATAATGCATTTGTATGCTGTACTTTTGTTGAAATAGTGAATTCCATGAATGGGGTATGCTATTTTATTAAATTGATCATGTGCAAAAGAAAAGGACTGAAGATGGATACCGAAAATAAAAATAATAAGCATAAAAAATGGACTTTTTTCTCTATGATGGGATTGCTCCTGGTGGTCGTTATCATCGTTGGAGCCTGTACTACCACAACTCCCACTCCAGAGGCAACTCCATTTCCCACCAATACCCCAGCACCGACTCCGGAAACGGTGGATGTTAATCTCTTATTTGCCAATCCCTGGGTGCTGGTGGGTTATGGTGACCCTGCCAATCCGACGGTGATCGAAAAGGGGGTGGTTATCGCGCTTGAGTTCACTACCGATGGCCAGCTCAGTGGCTTCAGTGGCTGCAATAACTACTCAGCTGGTTTCGTGGCAGCACAGGATGGGACTATAACCCTTTCTCCCATAGCGACGACCATGATGGCCTGTCCAACGGGCATGGATCTGGAGAGTGCCTATCTCAGCGCCTTGCAGAGCTCCCGGAGTTTTAATTTTAGCAATCAGGGACGCCTGGAAATAACCTATAGTGATCCCTCCCAACCAGAACAGATACTGGTCTTTGTCAGTAGCGCGAAACCTCTCACCGATACCAACTGGGTGCTGGTATCCTATGGGGATCCAGCCTCCCCCCAGGCTGTGCCTGCGGATACGGTGATTACGGCGGTTTTTTCTGCGGATGGTTACGTGAGCGGCTCCAGCGGTTGTAATCAATACAATGCCACCTACACCGTTCGAGACCAGCAGATGATGATTGGCCCAGTGGCGATGACCCAGATGGCTTGCCCGACTGGCATGGATATCGAGCAAGCTTACCTGTCTTCTCTCGGGACCGCCCAGCAATATGCCATCCAAGGCCTTGAGCTCACCATTACCTACAACCAAGGTGCGGGCGTGCTAACGTATAGTGCTGCCAGTGCGCCGCTGGAGTACTCGTTATGGACCTTATTGATGATGAACGGGCAACCCGTGGCAGCGGAAACGCCAATCACAGCCGTCTTTACGCCGGGTGAAACACCCGACGCTGGGGTAATCAGTGGCTCTTCGGGTTGCAATACTTACAGCGCTGGATATACCCTTGACGGGAATAACCTCACCGTACAGCCGGCAGCGATGACCATGATGGCTTGTGCCACTGGGATGGAGACAGAGCAGGCATACCTGCAGGCGCTCCAGACCTCAACTACATATGAAATCTTTGCAGATAAACTGGTCCTGACCAACCCCACCGGCAACCTTACCTACCAGCTTAATCGCACACCCCTGGCAGGTGCACTGTGGAGATTGGTATCGATGGGCGATGTAACCAATCCACAGCCCCCGGTCCAGGGGAGTAATTTTGCGGCACAGTTCAGCCGCATACCGGGTGCACCATCCGGCGTCCTTACCGGTACAACTGGATGTAATGAATATACTTCGGCTTTTGCGGCTTCTGCTGATGTGATAAAGGTCAACCCCCCAATCAGCACTGGTAACACGAGCTGTGCCCCCGGGTTAGCAGATCAGGAGCAGCTATACTACCTGGCTCTGAACAATGCCACAACCTACCGGATTACCGGAAATACTTTGATCATTCCCTATGACAGCAATAAACAGTCATTGGTGTTTGAAGGAACTCAGCTTGAATTGGCTGTCCGGCCTCCACTCAGCTCTCTGAATGGCACAACCTGGTATCTCTGGTACTTGAATAATACGATGACCTTGTCTGGCACATCAATTTATGCTCAATTTACCGTTAATGCAGACGGGGCATCCGGAACGATGAGCGGTTCAGCCGGCTGCAACAGTTATGTTGCTACCTTTGGTGATAACATGGGGATACAAACTTCACTGAATGCTCACAACACATGTAATAAGCCAGCCGGGATCATGGAACAGGAAAGCACGTATATGAATATGCTCTCGCGAGGCTTTGGCTACTGGCAAACGGGTGACCAACTGATCCTAAATACCGGTCAGGGTGTGCTGACCTATCGAAGCTCCAAACCAGCCGAAAGCGCTGACCAAACCCACCTGTTGGTTGAAAAGACCTGGTACCTGGTCTCTTACAACAGCTCGTACAGTGAAGCCGGGACCCAGGAACCTTTTACATTATTCAAAACCGATGGAACGCTGACTGGTTTTAGCGGATGCAACTCCTTCCAGGGAGCGTATAGTACGAACATACAACAGATTACGATCTCGAATTTAAGTTCTACAAAAGCAGCCTGCCCAAGCTCTTCCCTGGATGCACAGGAAAAAGCTATGTTCGGTATCCTCAACACCGCCAAGAGTTACCAGGTTGCAGAATCCGTCATGCAGCTGGTTGGTGAGCAGGGCGTGTTAAATTATTCCCTGACACCCCTCCATAGGACTGAAGAAATCCAGCCACCCCAGGCACGCATCAATATGCCTGCAGAGGCGAATACAAATCAGACCGTCACTTTTGATGGGACTACTTCCTCAGGACAAGTTCCTCTCATAGCATGGAATTGGAATTTTGGTGATGGCTGGACGGGTACGGGACAGGTGGTCGATCATGTGTACACCACCGCTGGCACTTATGAAGTTTCACTGGTTGTCACTGACGAACGCGGTAATAATGATACTGAAATCAAAAATATCTCGATCATTGCCTATGTTGAGCCAACGCCGCCCCCCACGCAGCCTGCTCAGCCTACAGCAACCGCAGCACCAACCCAGGTACCGCAACCTACTGCTACAGGGGCACCAACCCAGGCTCCCCAGTCTACTCCAACAGCTGCACCGACACTGCCACCGCAGCCTACGCCAACCGCGGAACCTACCCAACCACCGGTAACCCCTCCACAAGCTGCAATCCAGGGTCCCAGCCAGGGATACGTGGGCGAACCGATTTCGTTCGATGCATCTGCATCGGTTGCCGGCAGCAGTCCGATTACCAGCTATGGCTGGAACTTCGGTGACGGCACAACTGCAGGACCCTCCGCTGACGTCATGCAGACCACAATCTATAACCAATCCGGCAGCTTCCAGGTGTCGGTGGTGGTGACCGATGAGAACGGTCAGAGCAGCAGTGCAACCATGGGCGTGACCATCTCTACCCGCCTGGGTACACCGGTTGTTTGGGTGCTTAATTCATATGCGGGTCAGGGTGTTCTGCCAGGGACAGCCATCACCTTGCAGTTCCAGGCAGGTCAAGTTGCAGGATTTTCCGGATGTAATAGTTATACCGGGGCTTATACTGCCGCCGAAAACGGAGATGGCACATACAGTGTGACAGTAACGGGTCTTGTGGGCACAGGCATGATGTGTCCGGGAGATATCATGGCTCAGGAACAGTCGTACCTTGGGCTTCTATCAGCCGTAACAGGTGCTGTACCCCAGGGGAGTGGGCTTGAGTTAATCTCTCCGCAGGGCAGCTTGATATTTTATCAAGCCGGCAGCCTGTCAGTCACGCCCTATTAAGTTAGGTGAGCAAGGATGGCCGCCAGAGGGCGTATAGATTAGCCATTTTTGGCGGCCTTGATCAACAAGTCACAGCGATATCTGGTTAGATGTTCTATAATATCTAATCACTTCAAGATGTATATTATCCAGCTATGGCTGATATGTACCAAAAAACCTAATACCTGGAGGATAGTATGTGCTGCTCAGTTTTAGTGATCTATTTTTTAGGTCCACGGTTGGGTTTGTTGATTTTTTGGCTGTTCCCCAGTGGACGAAATCTTTTCAACTTAGCATTCCAATCCTTGGTCTGGCCGATTTTGGGTATAGTTTTCCTACCCTGGACGACGATCGCGTGGACCATATTTTGCGGCCAAAATGGGATTGCTGGGTTTGATTGGGTTTGGGTAATAGCTGGATTAGCTGCCGATTTCGTCGCCTACACTGGTGGGTTGGCAAAACGCAAATCTGTGCCTGGTTATCCCAATTCCGCACCTTAAAGATCGATGGGCAGAGTTTTGGCATAAAAACAGATATACAACCAACTGTATATCAACGAGCTACACAAAACAATCAAAATTGATTTGATTTAATCAGCCTTGGTAGCATTCGTGCTGCATATAGGTAGAGAAAAGGAGTGTAGGATGATCAGTAGTATATCAATCGGCTCGAAAGTTATTTGCAAGGATGGTTCACAAGGCACATTGACGGCTGTGATTGTGGATAAAGCATCTCGCAGCCTCACACACATCGCTATGGTAGAGAAGTCTGTATTCCATGGCGAAGAAGTGCTCGTTCCAATCGATCGGGTGACCAAATCCGAGCGGGGTCTGGTTCATATTGACTGCACCGCGGATGATCTAACAAAATTGGAACCCTTCACACGCACACACTTTCTTGAAATTGACCAGGGCGGGGATGGTTATGCATATAGTCCACCTTATATGACGACATACTCTGACGTGACCATGGCTCCTGAACTTGGATATATCACCGTGCAGGATCAGCTTGTTCCCGACGGAGAAGTTGCTGTCAACCGGGGAATGGCTGTGGAGGCATTGGATGGTTATGTTGGGCAGGTGGGAGAGTTGCTTATCGATCCGTCTTCAGGTAAAATCACGCATTTCCTGCTGATGAAAGGACATGGATGGGGGAAAAAAGAAATCGCGATTGAGCTCCCTTTGATCGACCGGGTTGAGGCAGATACGATACACCTGAAAATTGAGAAAGATAAAATTAGCCAGCTTCCATCGCTTCCCGTAAAGCGCACCTGGGATGAGGTGGTTGCAAGCGACTTGGAGCTCATGGTGTGGGTCTATGAAGGAAAAGACCTGGCTCAGAACACTTACCAAAAGGTCAAGGAGTTATGCAAGCAATATGCAATGGAAGTGCTGAACGCCACGATTATTGAAAAAGACCAGAACGGTAATACCCACCTGCATGAAATCAAAAAAGTGCCTACCAAGCGAAAGATCACGCTCGGGATCGCTCTGGGTGGCCTGGCAGGTTTGATGATCGGACCGGTGGCGCTGGTGGCGGGTGCGGTCGCTGGAGCAGCGGCCGGGAAGAAATCGGCGGGTAAAATTGAAGTGGGCTTCTCAAAGGATAAGCTTCAAAAGCTCAATGAATGCCTGGTGCCCGGAGGGTCAGCATTAGTGCTGCTGGTTGAACACCGCTGGTTCAATACGCTTCAATTGGGGCTGGCAGATAGCGGTGGACAGCTGATTTACGAGCGACTGGCCGACATCACTTACGATGAGCTGGTGGAGAAATTATCTGCAGGAGCGAAAGACAAGTAAGGAAAGGATTGTCTAATCACTCCGATCCAACCCGGCATTTCAGCTTTTCGAGCATGAATTCGAAGGCCAAGCTAATAGTTCTAGCCTGTGCGGTTTGCGTCTTGATCGTCTTGTCGGCGCACGCCAGCAACCGGGCGGCTGGTTTCTCACCGACTGCCTTCAGACAGCAGAGCATCTTCTCTGCAGCGGAAGCAACCAACCCCTCCGAACCAGAAGCGCTTACCCTCACCGATGAGCAGGAACAATACCCGCTTGGGCTGCACCTGGAAATCCTCGAGGATCCCAGCGGGGAGCTCACCATTGAGCAGGTCTCCTCCCCGGAATTTGATTCACAGTTCATCCCCAGCCCGGTTGAAGTGCCGAACTACGGCTATACGGATAGTGTTTATTGGGTGCGGATAAATCTGGATAATGAAACCAGCCAGACCCATGAATGGCTGCTGAAAGTGGGCTTTGCCAACACACAATATGTTGACCTGTACTCTCCAATGCTGGAAGGCGAAGGCTTTGAAGTCAGGCAAACGGGTTCGATGAGACCTCTCTCCACAAGGGATATGCCCTACCCCAAAATTGTCTTTAACCTAAATGTGCCAACCCAGAGCCAGCAGACGTACTATTTGCGTTTCCAGAATGGTTCCTCAATGACGATACCACTCACCCTGTGGACAAAAAATGCTTTCGATAGCGAGTCAGGACGGGAACTAATCTTCCATTGGTTACTCTTCGGTGGAATTCTAGCTTTATTGGTCTATCACCTGTTTATGTTATTCATTTTGAAAGAAGCTACCTACCTGTATTTTGTCAGCTTGCTTGCCAGTTTATTCGTGATGCTATTCAGCTATTCTGGTTATATGGGGGTTTATTTGTTCCCCGATTGGTATACTTTTAACCTTTTTTATTTTCCATTGTCGATGTCGTTACTATTTGCTTCAATCCTATTATTTTCCGACACATTTTTAGAATTAAAAACCCGGCTTCCGAAATTCCATCGGGTAAATATTGCTGTCCTGGCGGTCTGGGGAGGATTGACGATACTCATCCCATTCATAAGCTTCCTCAACCTGGCCAGGTTGGTGATTCCATGGGGAATGGTTTCTCTGGCAGTGACATCGGTTATTGGGATGGTAGCCTGGAGAAAGGGATTCCAGCCTGTCCGTTTCTTCATGCTTGCCTGGTTGGGTATGGCTGCCAGTTTTTTTCTGGTTCTATTGGTGCGGGAGGGATTAATCCCCAGTACAGTTATTAGTGAGAATGCATACTTGGTGGGATTTTTCTTAATGGTGGTGTCATGGTCGATTGCCCTGGCTGACCGCATTAACCTGTTGAAAGCTGAAACAGAAAGTGCCAATCGCGATTTACTGAGCAGTGAACACCGGCTTTCTCAAATCCTGGAGGGTATGCCTCTGGGGGTGGTTGTGTATGGGAAGGACCAAAAACCCACCTATCTCAACCAACGTACGGTAGAGATACTGAGCGACCCATCGAAGGGAATCCAGCCGGACCTGGCTGCCGGGCGTGACCTGGCGCAGGCGGTGGAGCATTTCTCTTTCCAGGTAGCCGGGACCGGCGAAAAGTACCCGATTGAGGATTTACCTATATATCACGCACTCAAAGGCACCCCCGCTTCTGTTAACAACATCGAGGCAAACTTTGGAGACAGGCAGGTTCCTTTGGAGATCTGGGCCAGCCCGGTCAGGGATCAGGCAGGGAATGTCGATTCTGCCATTGCCGTATTTCAGGATATCACCCCACGCAAGCAAGCGGAAGCCGAGTTGGCGGATTATCGCAAGCAGCTGGAATCGCTTGTGGAAAATCGATCGGCGGGATTAAATACATTAAATAAAGAGTTAAGGCTGCGTCTTGAGTGGTTGGCAGCGATTAATCTGGTCAGTCAGATCGTGGCTCAGTCTACAGACTTTACCACGATCTACGAAAAGATCGTAGAAATCGTCAATAACCTGTTTTCTACGCATGATTCGTTTATTGCTGAATTGGATATCCAGGCAATGCAGTTGAAAATCCTGGCCCATTCCTGCCACAGCGATTTACACCCTGATTTAACAGCATCTTTCACAACTTTACCCGAGGGTATTCTGTCAGGTTCAAGGATGGAACAAGGAAAACTATTCTTTATCGCAAAAGAGCAGATCAGTTCTATGAACGGGCCAATTGCTCTCCATATTCGGGATTCAAAGGTGCAAAATATTGCCTTCGTACCATTGCAGCTGCGCGAGCAAGTATTGGGGTTCCTGGGTTTGGAACTGAGCGAGGGCGATAGAACGATGGCGGATGAAGAAACCAACATGATCGGTATATTTTCCACGGATATTGCCCAATTGATCGAGAGCGCCCGCTTATTCGAGCAGACGAAGCTGCTGGTCGTCCAGGAAGAGCGTGATCGCCTGGCGCGCGAGCTGCATGACTCGGTGACGCAGGCGCTCTTTTCCGCCAACCTGGTGGCGGAAATATTGCCTGAGCTTTGGCGACGCGATCCCGATCGGGCGATGCTGAGCCTGGAGAAACTCCAACACCTGATGCGAGGTGCACTGGCTGAGATGCGCACTGTGCTGCTGGAGCTGCGCCCTGCTTCAGTGATCAAAACCCCGCTGGGTGAGCTTCTGGCACAATTGACCGAGGCTGTCACCAGCCGGAGCGGCTTGCAATTCCAACTGTTCATCGAAAATATTCCCCTCCTACCTGAGCTCGTACAGCTAGGTTTTTACCGTATTGCCCAGGAAGCCTTAAACAATGTGATTAAGCATGCCCAAGCCCGCCTCGTTAGCGTGAGTTTGAGGGAAACACAGTTTCCTCCAGACAAAAATGGCCAGGTGGGGAGGGAAGTAAAATTGGTGATCCAGGATGACGGGGTTGGTTTCTATATGGAAGCAGTTCAGCCAAGCCGCTTCGGGATTAACATCATGCGAGAGCGTGCCGCTGCAATCAGCGCAACTTTTCACCTAGAGGGTGAACCTGGACATGGGACGCTAGTTTCATTAATATGGCAAAACGACTCTAAATCGGAAAATAAACATGCATGAAACCAAGCTCATACGTATCTTGATTGTGGACGATCACCCGATGGTGCGCAGTGGGTTGCATGATTTCATCCTGACCAACGATGGGATGGAGCTGGTTGGTGAAGCCCAGAATGGTATTGAAGCCGTGGATTTTTGCGCCACTCATGCTGTGGATGTGGTTTTGATGGATTTGGTCATGCCGTTGATGGATGGCAGTGAAGCCACCCGGCGTATTGTCGCCCTCGGTAAGCCGGTGAAGGTGATTGTTTTAACCAGCTTCCATGAACAGAACCTGGTTGAGAAAGCTTTGAAAGCGGGTGCCACAAGCTACCTGCTAAAGAATGTCACTGCGGCCGAACTCGTGGAGGCGATCAAGGCTGCCGCGGGAGGGTTCTCGATGCTGGCTCCTGAAGCTACCAAAGCCTTGCTCCACTCCGACCGTCCTGTGAATGCGGTTGGATTCGACCTGACTAATAAGGAGCGCGAGTTATTACCTTTACTGGTTAAAGGGTTACCCAACCAGGAAATTGCCAACCAACTCCATATCAGCGTGGCAACCGTGAAGTATCACCTGGCTAATATATACTCAAAATTAGGAGTGAGAAATCGGGTTGAGGCAACCAACGTTGCCCTGGAACACCATCTGGTAGAAAAGCAATAGTCATGCAACCGATCATGATTATGAAAAAACCTACTCCTATCCATTCAGCCAGACCTGGGCAGGCTCGAAGAGGGCACAAGACTTTGAGTGATGAGTAACCAGAATAGGATGGCGGTGTTATCATAAATAGCAAGTGTCAATTTAGCAGGATGGGTATGCTGAGGTTTGCACGATAAGGGCGAAGCATTCATTACCTTTCATATGCGATCCGTAAGCACGCCAGATATATCAAGGCACGAAGGAGGAGGCGAATCTAAAGATTTAGATCTTGAACTGCAAGTCATCTCGGGCACGGACACGGCATGGTTCCCCGCATTTCTTTTTTTCCCGAGGCACGGAAACGAAATTTTCACTATATTTAAATCATCAAAAAAGGAGAACTATTATCATGAAGACGATTAAATCCGTAAATGTTGGTTCGTTCGTTTTGTACGGCGCTGTCCTGGCAGGTTTCTGGGTATTTGTTTATGGCCTGTACTATTGGCTGTTGGGCTGGATCTTCGGAGCCCAATCCTGGTTCATTGATATGAATCTGGGCAACCTGACCGTCTATACGTTCTATGCTTTTGGCCTGGTCTTTTTAAAAGCTCTTCTTGCCGCTCTCGGCGGTGCATTATCCGGACTGGTTATCGCTGTAGTATATAACTTCGTGGCGGGTATGATGGGCGGGTTAAAAGTTAATGTTGAATAGCTTTTCCCATTCATTGCCTGACATCCGGAAAAGCTGACCAATTCTTTATAGAAAAATAGGAGAATGTAGAATGCCTTGTTTATTTGCGATGTTTGCGGGGATATTCCCGCGTTTAGGTACCCTTTTCATCTGGATCGCACGTCCAAAAATGTTCGATGCAGCATTTAACGGCAGCTGGCTATGGCCTATCCTTGGAATCATCTTCCTACCCTTCACCACGTTGATGTATGTGATCCTGTGGAGCCCAGGAATCGGTTTGTATGGCTGGGACTGGTTCTGGCTTGTCATGGCGGTGGTTATTGACCTGATGCATTGGAGCAGCTCGGCATATCAGAATCGCAATCGTATCCCCGGATACACGCCTCCTCCTTCTCAGCCGATGTAAATTGAGTGTGTACCATCAACAGGCATCGAGGTAGGTAGTTACCTGTCAATCTGGGCTAATCTAGCATAATTGACTATAAATTTTGGGGGTGGACGGGCAGACCAGGAATCCCGTACACCCCATTTTCGTCTACTCAACCAAGGATTATTCACGGATAGACTTTTAGTAAATTCGGTTATCTAGTGCTTTCCAGGAACAACCTCCCTGATTTTATCGTCTGATACAAGTGATTTACCCCATCAGGCATGGATTGATGGAATTTAATTGTCACCTGAAATATTGATCGGGAGGTCAAAATGAAAGTATTTATCATAGTAATAGGAATATGTACTTGCTTACTAAGCCTGGCTGCCTGCGCCTCAACCACATCACCACAGGCAAGTGGTGGTGATGTAACTGGTCCGGTGTGGGAATTGTCATTGCTCAATGACAAGGCACCACTGTCGGGTACCAGCATCTCGATCCAGTTCACCGCTGGTGAAAAGCTGGGTGGCTCATCCGGCTGCAACCAATATTCCGGCACGTACACAGTGTCTGGCAATTCCCTGAAGATCGCTTCACCGCTGGCCTCCACCATGATGGCCTGTCCGCAGGAGATCATGGACCAGGAAAGCGAATACCTGAAGGCTTTGGGGGAGGTCAAGACTTATTCTGTCACTGGCGACCAGTTGACCCTCTACGGAACCAAGGATAAAAGCATCCTGATTTACAAAGCCCGCTCTCAAGTCCTGTCTGGCAGCTCCTGGGAGGTTATTGCTTATAACAATGGCAAGCAAGCTGTAACCAGTGTGCTGACAGGTTCCAGGATCACCGCCAACTTTGGAGCGGATGGTACCCTATCGGGTAATGGTGGCTGCAACAATTACAACGGAGCTTATGCGGTAACTGCCCAACAGATCAAAATTGGTCCCATGGCATCCACCCGGATGGCCTGCGCTGATCCGGAAGGCGTGTTGGATCAGGAGAGTCTCTACCTGGCTGCCCTGGAAACGGCAGATACATACAAAGTGGAAGGCACAACGTTGGAGCTACGCACCAAGGATGGTGCCCTGGCAGTTCAGGCAGTTGTGTCTACCCCAGAGGCTACCAGCTCGGCGAATCCGATACAGGATATTGTCTGGCAGTGGCTCAGTGTGACAAACCAATCAACGGGTGATGTGACCAGTGTACCCAATCCCGAAAATTACACGATCACTTTCCATACCGATGGAACCCTGGATGGGAAGGCAGATTGTAATAATTTTACGGGCAGCTACACTCAGGAGAACGGCGGTATCATCATTACCTTGGGAGCATCCACAATGGCATACTGTGGCGATACTTCGCTGGATCAGCAATACCTGAGCCTGCTGGGCAGCGTGGTGGCAGGTGGACCGGATGGTGCCGGTGGCTTAGCATTAGAGAACGCGGGTGGCGAGCAGCGCATGCTCTTCCAAAATGGAGGTCCCGCTTCGAAATAATATGATATTATTAAGAAAAATAAAAGGAGAATGAGAAAAATGACAACTGCATTAGAAACAAAAACCCAACAACGCCCCTGGTGGCTGACGCTAATCGCCGGTATCTCGGCTTTTATCGTTGGCGGGATCCTGCTCTGGGGAGGCCTGGCTGCCAAGGTTCAAACCTACATGCTCCTGGTGACTTTCCTAGGAGTCTGGTGGCTGGTCCAGGGTATCTTCGATATCGTTCACATCTTCATTGACCACTCAATGTGGGGTTGGAAACTGTTCATGGGCATCATCAGCATTGCAGCTGGAACCTATATCCTGTCATACCCGGTGGTGGCAGCGGTTGCCCTACCGAGGATATTCGTCCTGGTGATGGGTATCTGGGGATTGATGTATGGGATCATCCTGCTCATCATGGCTTTCAGTGGTGGCGGTTGGGGTGCTGGGATCCTGGGTGTCCTGGGGATCATCTTCGGTATTGCCCTGACGATCAACTATGCTGATCCCGGGATGGGACTGGCCATGGTGTGGACTGCGGCAGTGTTTGGTGTCATCGGTGGTATCGCGCTGGTCGTCCAGGCTTTCCGCCAGCGGAAGGCTTAAGCTCCACTTTATCCTGGGCTTAAGAATATAAATGAGAAAAGGTGTGCATCCAGTGATGCACACCTTTTTAGGTTGCTTATGCCTCAAATTTGTGAATTCTACATTGTTAGATTGGAGGAGAGATCATGAATCACGAACCTGCCATCACCCGTGAGAGGATAAAGACACCGCGTGCAGCGTCAATTGCCGGGATCCTATTTTCGGTTCTGCTGATCATCAGCCTGGTGCTGATCCGGATAAGCGTCCCTGGCAACCCACAGGATGCAGGAGAATGGCTTTCTAACAGCCTGAAAACTGTTGGTTTTGCGCTGAATCTTGTTCCATTCGCAGGGATTGCTTTTTTATGGTTCATTGGTGTGGTGCGCGACCGGCTCGGAAGCCATGAAGATCGCTTCTTTTCCACAATCTTCCTGGGCAGTGGGCTCCTGTTTCTAGCCATGCTATTCACCTCCGCTGCAGTAACAGGGGGGATCATCGCTTCCTTTCAAATTGCCCCAACCCAGCTCATTGAATCCGGCATATACACCTTGGGTCGCACGATCGTCTATGAGATCATGTATGTATATACCATGCGGATGGCAGGTGTGTGGATGATCTCAACCTGCACACTCTCGCTGCGTACCGGGATTATCCCGCGTTGGATGGCTTTAATTGGCCTTGCTCTAGCGCTATTTTTGTTGTTCAGCATGGGTCTCTTATATTGGGCACCGTTGGTTTTCCCGCTGTGGGTGTTGCTGATCAGCATCCACATCCTTTTGGAGAATCTAAAAAAACAAAAAGTGGAAGTTTAATCCATTGGAGCAAGAAAATGCTTCTTCTCGCCAACCGGTAGGTTGGTGGGTTGTCTACCCTTGCTGGTGCTGATCAGCATGGAAAATTTTGAGGGCACCCATACCATGGAAACCCTGATGCACCATATAGGTGAGGAGAAAAAGGAAGACCGGCAAGAGGCAACCCAATATGTCAAAAGACTTTTTTGGAAAAGTGAAGGGCGCGATAATTCCTGTGCATGAACCCAAAGACAAGATTGAATGAAATCGACAATGTTTAGTTTTTCACCCATATTTATTTTGAGGTGTCTTAGCGTTGGCAGGGAGAGGCAATAACCATACGGGTAAATATATTCGTTGGGAAGTCCAACTATCAATTATAATAAATATATTATTCACAAGACCTGATGATAGAATCTCAGGGTCAATTTTTAATATTTCGTTTTTCGGTTGTAAATTGGAGGGTCTTATGCAAAACCAAGAAGATGATTTTCCCTATACGAGCGACGACCCCAGTCTTGCCCCGCGAGAGGATAAAAATGCAGTCCTTAGCCTGACTTCACAGCAGGTCAATGATATAAAAGGAACGTTTCGGCTGGTCCTCGGTTCTGCCATGACTGGTAAAGATGCCTATACCAAGCGGCTGAGGCAGATACAGTCTGGCCAGGAAACCGTAAAACCTGACGCCATCGTTGTGGATGCGGATGAAACGCGGCGTGATCAATTAAGATATCTTCTGTTGGGGATGTTGTTTGAGACCCCTGATTTGCTCCAACGCGGCTTGGTAAGCGTTGAACATGCATCCACGAAGGTGTTCGGGATGATTTCCAGGTTAGTTTCGCCGATAACCAATAGTTGGGTCTTCACTCCCGTAAAAGGACCCTACGATGGCGCGGTGAGTAGGGGAGAAAAAGTAATCGATCGGCTGATCATGAAGGGACGGATCGAAGAACAAAACAGCCGCCTCGCCCTCCAGCAAAAAGCCATCGATGACCTGGTGAATGAAATCCTGGAATACGTCTTACTAAAAACAGATCTTCAGCAGCTCATACAGGAAGAGGGTATCGGGGTGGCTGGCAGCGTGGTGGATGAATTTCGCGAGCAAAGCTCAAATGTCGACTCGCTCCTGGATTCAAAACTCAAATCGTTCTTCAGACGGGTTCCATCACAATCCAGCACACCACCAGCAAACCAGGCAGATGGAGGTAAATAAGCATGGCATCCACACTACCTCAACTGTCAGATACAGGTAAACGCATCCCTACGGCTACCACTGCTTATCCAGCGGGTTTTTTTAGTCGGTCTCTCGCCTTCACCATCGATCTATTCATTTTAATTATCATCCAATTGGTTGGTTCTGCATTTGTCCAAGCAATCCTTGGTTTCTTTAGACTCGCAGGGCTGGTGGAGTATATAAAAACCATATTGGAGAACTCCACTTATAATCTCGCCATCGGCGCTGTATTGATCACCCTGGTGGTGATCGGGTATTAC
>Ga0209254_10001077_pt1 | contig 24124 bp, 24 predicted proteins | sample FrelakmetDIP11DI_FD_187148 | JGI IMG/M metagenome (GOLD analysis project Ga0209254, IMG submission 187148) | Freshwater lake sediment microbial communities from the University of Notre Dame, USA, for methane emissions studies - DIP11 DI (SPAdes)... | ecosystem: Environmental > Aquatic >...
CAGCGAACTGGCGGCCACAACAGGGTTCTGACTGACAGCAGACACGTTGAACCTGCAAGAATGAGCAACCGCTTGATGATCAGAGGCACATGCCGCCGACTGCCGGCGCTCCAGCGGGAGTGAGGACCCACGAAGCGAGAAAATAGTGCCCACGCGGCACGCATTTGTAAAGCAGACAAACGGTCACGACAGCTCTGGAAACGGCCTAATCCGTCCCGCGTAAGCCGCTGGCGTTGGTCTGCGTGGAGAATTCGCCGACGATTTCCTCAATGGTGTCCTCGAGCGTCACCAGGCCACGCACGTCTCCGTGCTCATCAACGACCAGGCCGACCCGCTGCCGGTTGTCCTGGGACATCTGCAGTTGCTGCAGCAGCGGCGTGCTGGTGGGGATGCAATAAGGGGGCACCATCGTTTCGCGGATCTGCTCGGCGGTCAGCGACTGCTCGTCAAGCAGGGGCAGCAGCTTGCGCACGTCCAGGATGCCGAGTACGCGCGCGATGTCGCCCTCGAACACCGGCAGCTTGTAGTGGTGGCAGGTCATCAGTCGCCTGCCGATGGCCTCCAGCGACTCCGAGATGTCGAGGCTTTCGATCCGGGCGCGCGGGGTCATGACGTCATCGACGGCCAGTCGCTCAAGGTCGAACAGGTTGAGCAGGATGCCGCGGTGCTTCGATGGAATGAGGTTCCGCCCTCGAGGACGATCGTCCGGACCTCCTGCGGCGTCAGCTTAGCTGCATCGGCGCTGCTGCGCTGACGGATGCGCAGTTATCCGCAGCACTGCGCCGACAAAGAGGTTCACGAACCACACCAAGGGTGTGGCCTGGTTCAACAGCGCCGCCAGCACAAAGCCGGCTGGAAGGGCGACGCGCTCCCGGGAGGTCGCTGCGATGACCTTCGGTGTGATCTCCGCGAATATGAGCAGTGTGAATGTCAGCGAGCCGGCGGCGATCGCCAGCACCCACTCGTTCTGTGATGGATCGCCAGGGCGGTGATCAGAGTCGCCAGGACAGTGTTGACAAGGTTGCTGCCGAGCAGGATGACGCCGAGCGGGCGGTCGGTCCGTCGAGCAGGAACTGCGTCAGGCGGACAGCGCCGCTGCCTTCCCGCGCGAGATGCCGCAGCCGCAGGCGGCTGATCGCCATCATCGCGGTCTCGGCCATAGAAAAGAAGGCCGAAAGCAGCAGCAGGATGGTGAGCGCAAGGACCGGCGCCCATAACGGGAAGTTTTCCACCCGGCGGCTCCCGCGGGCCGAGCAGCCTACCGGGGGCAAGGAAGGAAGTGGTCGGGGTGAGAGGATTCGAACCTCCGACTCCTGCGTCCCGAACGCAGTACTCTACCAGACTGAGCTACACCCCGACGACGCAGCGGCGACCACGCCAATTCGGTCGCCCCTGCCGGATTGCGAAGAACCGACGCCAAGTCAGCGGTCACGTTCCATCGCGAAAAAAGTCAAGTCTAACAAAGAATCCTTGAATGCCGACGGCGGCAGTGAGCGGGCCGCCGCCGCCGCACGTGCCGATTCATCGGCGGCACGGCTTCGAACGTATGCGATCGAGCCATTGGCCTGCACGATTCGGGCGATCTCGGCGAAGTCCCCGCCGCCTTCACGGATCACCTTCTCGATGTGCTGCCGCTGGGTCGCGTTTGCGGAGCGCATGGCATGGATCAGCGGCAGCGTGACCTTCCCTTCGCGCAGGTCGTCGCCGAGCCGCTTGCCGATTTCCTCGACCTGGCCAGAGTAGTCAAGCACGTCATCGACCATCTGAAAGGCGATGCCGAGACCGGCCCCGTAGCGCGCCGCCGCCTCCTCCATGTCGGTGCTGGCGCCTGCAATCACCGCGGCGATGCGCGCGGCCGCCTCAAAAAGCGCTGCGGTCTTGCGCCCGACCACCTCCAGATAGCGCTTCTCGTCGACCGAGGGGTCGTGCACGTTCATCAACTGCAGGACCTCGCCTTCGGCGATCCGGTTGGTCGCGTCGGAAAGGATCTGCATCACGCGCATCTCGCCCTCCTCAACCATCATCTGGAACGAGCGCGAGTAAAGAAAGTCGCCGACGAGAACACTGGCCGCGTTGCCGAAGTGCGCATTCGCGGTTGCCCGGCCGCGGCGCAGTTCGGACTCGTCGACCACATCGTCATGCAGCAGGGTTGCGGTATGGATGAACTCGATCACCGCTGCCAGCAGGACATGCGCAGTGCCGCTGTAGCCCAGGGCGCGGGAGAGAAGCAAGAGGACCGCCGGGCGAAGGCGTTTGCCGCCGGCGGCGATGATGTAATCAGCGATGGTGCCGATCAGGGTGACGTCCGAAGAAAGGCGGGCGCGGATCGTGCGGTCGACCGAGCGCAGATCCTCGGCGATGGGCGCCAGGATCTGTGGCAGCGATCGGGGGGTGGCCGCCGTTTCGGCCAGCACAGGCGTCAAGGGGATACTCGCTTGCGAATTCGAGGCGAATGGCAATTATAGGTGGGCGTCCGCGCGCGCCTCGGGCAGACCGCTGCGACGGGCGCGCGGGGGGTCGGCCAGGCGCGCCTTCGCAGATGGCGGCAGCGGTTGGTTTGACAGTCGGCCGACTAGGCGCGAAAATATGCAGCTTTCCAGAATCCTCGTGGGTCGCCTAGTCGCAAGGGCGGCGGCTCCGATTGCCGGTTGGCGCAGCGCTGAAGTCGCGCGCCAGCCCAGGACGAACACCATGTACGCAGTGATCAAGACAGGCGGCAAGCAGTACCGGGTCGCGGCCGGCCAGGCAATCAAGGTCGAGGCCATCGGCGCTGAGCCGGGCAGCGAAATCACCTTCGACGAGGTCCTGGCTGTCGGTGACGGCAGCGACCTGCGCATCGGCACGCCGCGCCTGCCGGGAGTGACGGTCAAGGCGACCGTGGTGGGCCACGGCCGTCATCCAAAGGTGACCATCTTCAAGATGCGCCGACGCAAGCATTTTCAGAAGCATGCCGGGCACCGGCAGAATTTCACCGAGGTTCGCATCGACGCGATCGGCTGATCGGCGAGCATCGCGCAGAGAGACGGGAAATGGCACACAAGAAAGCAGGCGGTTCATCGCGCAACGGTCGCGATTCCCAGGCCAAGCGGCTTGGCGTCAAAGTCTACGGCGGCGAGGCGATCAGCGCGGGTTCGATCATTCTTCGCCAGCGTGGCACCCAGTTTCATCCGGGCAGCAACGTCGGCATCGGACGCGATCACACGCTCTTCGCGCTGGTCGACGGCCACGTGCACTTCGAGACCCGGGGCGCGCAGAACCGACGCACGGTGAGCGTCCAGACCGCGCAGTAAGCCCAGCGCTCGCTGGCCAGAGGCCGGCAGCTGCAGGCGGCAAAGCCCTGTCCGTTGCCGGCAGGGCTTTTTTTGTTTTCCTGATTGATCATGAAGTTCGTCGACGAAGCGCGCATCGAGGTGCAGGCGGGCCGAGGCGGGGACGGCTGCGCCTCCTTCCGGCGCGAGAAGTTCATCCCGAAAGGCGGCCCCGACGGTGGCGATGGGGGTCGCGGCGGGAGCGTCTGGGCAGTGGCCGATCACAACATCAATACGCTGATCGAGTACCGCTACCAGCGTCGGATCGCTGCCATTAACGGCGAACATGGTCGCGGCTCGGACTGCTACGGCGCATCAGGCGAGGACGTCGAACTGCGCCTGCCGGTCGGCACCGTGGTCATCGACGAGGAGACCGGTCACACACTGGCCGACCTGGCTTCCAGTGGCCAACGGGCGCTGCTCGCCAAGGGCGGCGCGGGGGGGCTGGGCAATCTTCATTTCAAGTCAAGTACCAATCGCGCGCCGCGGCAGAAGACGCCGGGACAGCCCGGCGAGCACCGTTTCCTGCGTCTAGAACTCAAGGTGCTGGCAGACGTGGGCCTGCTCGGTTTTCCCAACGCGGGCAAATCGACGCTGATTGCAGCGGTGTCGAACGCGCGGCCTAAGGTCGCCGACTATCCGTTCACGACCCTGCATCCTCACCTGGGCGTGGTGCGCGTGGATGGGAACGGCAGCTTTGTGATCGCCGATGTGCCCGGTCTCATCGAAGGCGCCGCCGAGGGCGCGGGGCTTGGACATCGTTTCCTTCGCCACCTCAGCCGGACGCGTCTTCTGCTGCATGTGATCGACATCGCCCCGATCGATGCGGATACCGATCCTGTTCGGCAGGCGCGTGCGCTGGTCGCCGAACTCAAGAAGTTCGACCCTGCACTTGCGCGCAAGCCGCGGTGGATCGTCTTCAACAAGATCGACCTGGTCGATGCGGCCCGCCGTGAACAGCTTGCATCGGAGTTCCGGCGCCGCCTGCGGACCAGGGCACCGATGTTCCTTGTGTCTGCAGCGACCGGCGAGGGCTGTCGGGAACTGATGCGCGCGGTGAACCGGCACCTGGTCGAGCACGGCTCCAAGGCTGCCCCATGAGCGCGCTCACAGCGGTCCAGGCCGCTCGCCGGGTGGTGATCAAGGTCGGCAGCAGCCTGGTCACCGATGAAGGCCGCGGCCTGGACCGGGCCGCAATCGCCCAGTGGGCCGAACAGATCGCCGCTCTCCGCGCTGCCGGCAAGCAAGTCCTGCTGGTCTCCAGCGGTGCCATTGCCGAGGGCATGCAGCGGCTGGGCTGGGTGCGGCGTCCACGCGAGGTGCACGAACTGCAGGCGGCAGCCGCGGTTGGACAGATGGGTCTGGCGCAGGCCTACGAGAGCTGTTTTGCTGCACTGGGCATTCGCACGGCACAGATCCTGCTCACCCACGCCGACCTGGCCGATCGGGCGCGCTACCTGAACGGACGCTCGACGCTGTTCACGCTGCTAGAACTGGGCGTGGTGCCCGTGATCAACGAGAACGACACCGTGGTCACCGACGAGATCAAGTTTGGCGACAACGACACGCTGGCAGCGCTGACCGCCAACCTGGTCGAGGCAGATGTGCTCGTCATCCTGACCGACCAGGCGGGCTTGTACAGCGCGGATCCGCGTCGCGATCCGGGCGCGATCCTGCTGCAGGAAGTCCGGGCGGGTGACCCCGATCTGGAGGAGATTGCCGGTGGCACGGGCAGCCACATCGCGCGCGGCGGCATGATCACCAAGGTGCTGGCGGCGAAGCGCGCGGCCAGAAGCGGCGCGAACACGGTCATTGCCAGCGGTCGCGAGAAGGACGTCCTCATCCGGCTGGCCGGGGGCGAACGGCTCGGCACTCAGCTGCTGGCGTCGACAGAGGTGCTGACGGCGCGCAAACAATGGCTTGCCGATCACCTGCAAGTGAAGGGGCGAGTGCGAATCGACGACGGCGCCGTACGCGCGCTGGTCAGCGAGCGCAAGAGCCTGCTGCCTATCGGCGTCGTCGAGGTGCACGGAGACTTCGCCCGCGGTGATGTCGTCACCTGCATCGGCCCCGACCGGCGCGAGATCGCGCGTGGTCTGGCGAACTACAGCAGCGAGCAGGCCCGCCGCATCGCCGGCCGGCCGAGCGCGGAGATCGAGTCAGTGCTCGGTTTTGTTGAAGAGCGCGAACTGATCCATCGCGACAACCTCGTCGTCCTCTGACAGCTGCGTTGCCCAGTTGCCGTCAAAAGGGCGCACTGCCGGCGTCGATGTCTTCCGACGGTGACGTTTCGGCTCGCTCGCTGCCCGGACGCGGGCGTGTCCGGTCGGCGGCGCCGCGCGGCGGCCGAAACACATAGCGGGACAGCTCGGACAGCGCCTGCTGGTAGACGTCGCGCTTGAATTCGACAACGGCATCGAGCGGCACCCAGTAAGGGTGCCAACGCCAGGCATCGAACTCCGGCTTTTCCGAACGGCGCAGACAGAGGTCGCAGTCGCGTGCCATCAGCCGCAACAGGAACCAGATCTGCTTCTGGCCGCGATAGTTGCCCCGCAGCTCTCGCCGCATCCACTGCTCTGGAACGTCGTAGCGCAACCAGTCACGCGTGCGGGCCACGATCCTGACGTGCTCGGCGCGCAGGCCGATCTCCTCGTACAGCTCGCGGTACATCGCCTGCTCGGGCGATTCGCCGTACTTGATGCCGCCTTGCGGGAACTGCCAGGAATGTTGTCTTACACGCTTGCCCCAGAAGACCTCGTTGCGCAGGTTGAGCAGGATGATGCCGACATTCGGGCGATAGCCTTCCTTGTCCAGCATGCGAACACCTGAAGCCTTATCATCTGCGGCCATTATATGGCCCCGGCTTCCGTGCGCGTGCGCGGAGACATGTTGCGATGCGCGCCTCCAATTTCTTCATCTCCACTCTCAAAGAAGCGCCGGCTGACGCCGAGGTGATCAGCCACCGGCTGATGGTGCGGGCGGGAATGATCAAGAAGCTCGCGGCCGGCATCTACAGCTACTTGCCCGTCGGGCTGCGGTCAATCCGCAAGATCGAGAACATCATCCGTGAGGAGATGAACCACGCCGGCGCCATCGAGTTGCTGATGCCGGTGGTGCAGCCGGCCGAGCTTTGGATGGAGTCCGGGCGCTGGTTCAAGATGGGGCCCGAACTGGCGCGGCTGAAGGACCGGCACGAACGGGACTTCGTGATCCAGCCCACCTCCGAGGAGGTGATCGCCGACATCGTGCGCGAGCAGGTGAAGAGCTACAAGCAGCTGCCCGTCAACTTCTATCACATCCAGACGAAATTCCGGGATGAGCGGCGGCCGCGTTTCGGCCTGATGCGCGGCCGCGAGTTCACGATGAAGGACGCCTACTCCTTCGATCGCGACGACACCGGCGGCATGACGAGCTACCGTGCCATGTATGAGGCCTATGAGCGGATCTTTGCCCGCATGGGGCTCAAGTTCCGCGCCGTCGCTGCCGATACCGGCAGCATCGGCGGGCAGGCCAGCCACGAGTTCCAAGTGATCGCGGACACCGGCGAAGACGCGATCGCCTACTGCCCGACGTCCGATTACGCCGCCAACATCGAAATGGCCGAGGCAATGCCGCTCATCGCAGTGCGGCAGCTGCCGCGGGATGCGATGCGCAAGGTGCCGACGCCGGGCAAGGAGCGCTGCGAGGACGTCGCCGAACTGCTCGGCCTTCCTCTTGAGCGGACGGTCAAGTCGATCGTGCTTGCCGTCGACCGCAAGGATTCATCTGGCGGCGTGACCGGCTCGGAGATCCTGCTGCTGTTGATTCGCGGTGATCACGATCTGAACGAGGTGAAAGCTGGCAAGGTGCCTGGCCTGAAAGACGGGTTTCGATTTGCGACCGAGGCAGAGATCCGCGCCGCGTTCGGCTGCCGGCCGGGCTATCTGGGCCCGATCGGCACCCGGCAGCCGGTCAAGGTGGTCGCCGACCGCACGGTGGCGAACATGAGCGATTTCGTCTGCGGGGCAAACGAAGAAGATTTCCATATCGCCGGTATGAACTGGGGGCGAGATCTGCCGGAGCCCCAGCAGGTGGCGGACCTGCGTAACGTCGTGGCCGGCGATCCCTCGCCCGACGGGCAAGGAGTGCTGGCAATCCAGCGCGGCATCGAAGTCGGCCATGTGTTCGCTGGGTTGCCCTATGCCGAATCGATGCGGCTCACCTTCACCGACGAAAGCGGCCAGCAGAAGCCGGTAGTGATGGGCTGTTATGGCATCGGCGTCACTCGGCTCCTCGGGGCGGCAATCGAGCAGAACCACGATGAGCGCGGAATCATCTGGCCAGAGCCGATCGCGCCATTTTCAGTAGTGATCTGTCCCGTCAACTACCGGCAATCGGCGGCCGTCCGGCAGGTTGCCGACGAACTGCACGAAAAGCTGGAATCGGTGGGTATCGACGTGATCATCGACGACCGCGGCGAACGGCCCGGGTCGATGTTTGCCGACTGGGAACTGATCGGCGTTCCGCACCGGATCACCGTGGGCGAGCGCGGTCTGAAGACCGGACAGGTCGAGTACGCGCATCGGCGCAGCCTGCAAGCGAATGTCGTGTCTCTCGCAGATGCCGTCGGACTGGTCGCGCAGCAGATTGCCGCTGGGCGAAGCTGACCGGCGCCGGCGGCGGCTCCTCGGCGCGCTGGCCGCCCCGGCCCTGGCGGGGTTGCCTTTTCAGGCGCGGGGCGGCGCCCAGATCTATGAACCGATGGCCGACGCCGTGCGCGCAGCGCTGGCGGCGCGCATCGCCGACAGCGCGCCGCCGCAGCGGCGCATCACCGATATCGGCGAGCGCATCGAGTTCATCGACTGGCTGAACGAGATGTCAGGCCGGCTGTTGCGGCCGAAGCCTGATTACCGCGAGCGCATCGAGTTTCTGCGCACACTCGACTACGAGGCGATTCGCGCCGGCCTCGACCGTCAGCTCGTTCTCGGTCTGATCCAGGTGGAGAGCAATTTCCGCAAATACGCGGTTTCAAGTGCAGGGGCGCGCGGCTACATGCAGGTGATGCCGTTCTGGACCAACGTCATCGGCGATGGCGATCCCCGCACGCTGTTCGACATGCGGACCAATCTTCGCTACGGCTGCGTGATCCTCCGCCACTATCTGGACATGGAGAAGGGCGATCTTTTTCTGGCGCTTGGCCGCTATAACGGCAGCCGCGGTCGCGCGGCGTATCCGGACGCGGTACTGGCGGCGTGGCATGGACGCTGGGCCTACACGCCACGCAAGCCGGCGACGGGCTGATCCGGCGCGGCCGCGGGCGGGCGGCGCGGTCAGCGCTTCGGCAGTCCGGGCGGGCCGCCGCGCAGCGAGGCCAGGCCGCCCATGGCGCGCATCATCTTCGACAGGCCGCCCTTCTTCATCTGCTTCATCATTGACCGCATCTGCTCGAACTGGCTGAGCAGACGGTTGACTTCCTGCACTGGCACGCCGCTGCCGGCGGCGATGCGCCGCTTGCGCGACGCCTTGAGCAACTCCGGCTTGGCGCGCTCCGTCGGCGTCATCGAATTGATGATTCCCTCGATGCGGCGAACCTGGCGATCGGCGTCCTTGTCGCTGACTTGTCCGGCCGCGGCGGCCAGCTGCGCCGGCAGCTTGTCCAGCAGGCCGGAAAGGCCGCCCATCTTGCGCATCTGTCCCATCTGCTCCTTGAAGTCGTTCAGGTCGAAACGATCGCCGGCCTGGATCTTCTTGGCCAGTTTCTCTGCCGACTGCAGGTCGACCGCCTTGCGCACGTCCTCGACCAGTGCGACCACGTCGCCCATGCCGAGCACGCGGCCGGCCATGCGCTCCGGGTCGAACCGCTCCAGGCCGCCGATGCGCTCGGCCACACCGATGAACTTGATCGGCTTGCCGGTCACTTGGCGCACCGACAGCGCGGCACCGCCGCGCGCGTCGCCATCGAGCTTGGTCAGGATGACGCCGGTCAGTGGCAAACGTTCTGCAAATGCCCGCGCGGTGTTGACCGCGTCCTGCCCGAGCATGCTGTCGACCACGAACAGCGTCTCGACCGGCCTGACCGCGGCATGAAGCGCGGCGACCTCCTGCATCATTGCCTCGTCGATCGCCAGTCGGCCGGCGGTGTCGACGATCAGCACGTCGAAATAGTGACGCCGGGCGTGATCCAGCGCCCGTTGCGCGATGTCCACCGGCGCGTCATCGGCCCGACTGGGGAAGAACTGTGCGCCGGCCTGCTCGCTGACCGTCTGCAGCTGCTCGATCGCGGCCGGGCGGTACACGTCGGTGGACACCAGCAGGACCTTCTTCTTGCGCTCGTCGATCAGCCACTTTGCTAGCTTGGCCGCGGTGGTCGTCTTGCCGGCGCCCTGCAGGCCGGCAAGTAGGATGACCGCCGGGGGCTGCACCGCGAGGCTGAGTTCACGCGCCGCCGGCGGCAGATCGCCGCCCATCAGCGTCGTCAGTTCGCGTTGCACGACGCCGACCAGCGCCTGGCCCGGCGTCAGGCTGCCGACCACTTCTTCGCCGACCGCCTTGTCCCTGACGCGGGCGATGAAGTCGCGGACGACGGGCAGCGCCACGTCGGCCTCGAGCAGCGCCACGCGCACCTCGCGCAGCATTTCCTGTGTGTTGGCCTCGGTCAGGCGAGCCTGCCCGCGCATCGTCTTGACGACGCGTGCCAGGCGTTCGGTCAGTGAATCAAGCATCGGAGGAAGCGCGCTCGAGGAGGTCGGCGCGTGCTATACAAACAGCTATGACAATGCATGGATTCTACGGGGCCGGTGCAGCTGTCGTGGCCGCGGCGTACCTGGTGCTGGCGTGGGTGACGTGGCGAACGCTGGAGGCTCCCGAGAGGACCGCGCGCTGGCGCGCCGCGCTGCTGCCGCTGCTGGCCGCAGCGCATGCGGTGCTGCTCGGCATGGCGATCTCGAGCGGCGGCGAGTTCCGTTTTGGCTTCGCGCAGGCGCTGTCGGCGACGCTGCTCCTGGCTGTCCTGGTGCTCTGGGTCGAGGGGATGTTTGTGCCGGTGCGCGGACTGGATGTGCTGGTGCTGCCAGCCGCCGCGGTCTGCGTTCTGCTGCCGCTCGGTTTCCAGGGCGCCGCGATCGGGGCCGGCGTCGATTCCACGGCACTGCGACTGCACCTGCTGGTGGCGATCGCGGCCTACAGCCTGTTCACCATTGCCGCGCTGCACGCATTGCTGATGGCCCTGCTGGACCGTCGGCTGCACTCGGCGCTGCAGGCGCAGGGGCTGGGGCGTATCTTTGGCCAGTTGCCGTCGTTGCTGGCGCTTGAGAAGCTGCTCTTCCAACTGATCGCCGTGGGTTTCCTGCTGCTGACTGCCACCCTGGTCACCGGGGTGTTCTTCTCCGAGCAGCTCTTCGGCCGCGCGCTGCGCTTCGAGCACAAGACGGTGTTTACGATCGCCTCTTGGCTCGTCTTCGCCGGCCTCCTTGGCGGGCGCTTCGTGTTTGGCTGGCGCGGGCGAACGGCGCTGCGCTGGACGTTTGCCGGTTTCCTGATGCTGCTGCTCGCCTATGTGGGCAGCCGGTTCGTTCTGGAAGTGATCCTCGGGCGTGTCTGATGGGACGCATCCTCTTCTTCGTTGTCCTCGGCGTCGGCCTGTACGTCGCCTTCCGGATCTGGCGCAGCGGTCAGCAGCGCGGCGCCACGACGCAGCCGCCAAAGGCGCCCGCCGCCGGGGAAGCGATGGTTCGTTGCGAGCACTGCGGTCTGAACGTCCCGAAGTCCGAAGCGCTCGCCGATGGCGATCGCTGGTATTGCAGCGAGGGCCATCGGCGCCTTGAACGCGACGCCCGATGATCGCCGCCCCGGAGTTCCGGGGGTACCCGCCGTCGCTCCCGGGGCAAGTCAGCTGAGACCGGAGAGCGGGATGAACCTGTCGGCGCAGCTCGATCGCGACGACGACTCAGCGCCGCAGTGGCGCATCTTGCAGTATCTGGGGCTGGCACGGCTGATCATCGCGATCGGCCTGTTGCTGGCGATCGCGGCTCTGGGGCCTTCGATCAGGGGCGGGTCGGCGCCCGCCTACCTCGCGGCGGCAATCATCTACTTCGTCGGCGCCGCCGCGCTGGCGGCTGCCTCGATGTACCTGCGCCGGCGCGCCGTCGTGCACATCACGGCGCAGATCGCCTTCGACTTCGCGCTTATATCGGCGCTGATGATCGCCAGCGGCGGCCTGCGCTCCGGGCTGGTGGTCCTGTATCTGCTGCCCTTGGCTGGTGCCTCGCTGCTGCTGCCGACGGCGGTCGTGTTCTTCGTCTGCGCGCTGGCAGTCATCACGATCCTTCTCGACGCGCTGGCACGCTCGCTGACCGCTGCCGGCACCGAGGCGTCGCTTTTCGAGGCCGGCCTGTACGGCGCGATGATGTTCGCCATCACCGCGCTGCTTCGGCTGCTTGCCCAGCGGCTGGCGGCGCAGGAGCAACTGGCCCAGCAGCGCGGGCGGAATCTGCACAATCAGCTGGCCATCAACAGGCTGGTCATCGCTCAGCTCGAACAGGGCGTCGTGGTGGTCGACGCCGACGCGCGGGTGCGTGCCAACAACCGCGCCGCGCGACTGCTCTTCGGCATGAAGCCGGAGGCACAGCTCACCGGCGAGCGGCTGTCGTCCCTCGAGCGCTTGGTGCCGCTGGTATCCGCCTTCCGGCGCTGGCGCGAGGGCGGCCCGGAAGAGGGCATGAGCGGCGCCAACATCGTTGAGCTGCCGGAGCTGCGGCTGCGCGCGCGCTTCGTGCAGCCGTCGGCCGTGCAGAGCGACGAGTTTCTGATTTTCATCGAGGATCAGCGGGCGCTGGACGAACGCGCGCAGCAGCTCAAGCTCGCCTCGATGGGACGGTTGACTGCATCCATCGCGCACGAGATCCGCAATCCGCTGGCCGCGATCAGCCATGCGAGCCAGCTGCTTGTCGAAGACGCCCCCGATGCCGGCCTCAAGCGGCTGGCGTCAATCGTGCGGGAGAACACCCTGCGGCTGAACCGGCTGGTCGACGATATCCTGCGCGTGGCCCGGCGCGAGGCGCCGCTGGGCGACGACATCGAACTGGCGGACTTCCTTCCCGAATGGCTGGACGAGTTCGTCCGCGACCGACCTCAGGCCCGGGGCCGGGTCATGCTCCAGGTGCCGGCCGGCGCGCGCGTGAAGTTCGAGCGGTCGCATCTGCGGCAGGTCCTCTACAACCTGCTCGACAATGCGCTGCGCTATGCCAGTGACGCCGCCGACGCCGTGCGCGTGTTCGTCGACGAGCGGGGCTCGGCGGTCGAGCTCTGGGTGATCGACGACGGGCCCGGGGTCACCGACGGCGTCCGTGCCTCTCTCTTCGAACCGTTTAACACCACTCACGTGGCGGGGACCGGGCTTGGCCTGTACATCGCGCGTGAGTTCTGCCTGGCCAACCGCTGCCATCTGGGCTACGACGAAGTGACGCTGCCCGACGGCAGCCTGCACCGCGGCTTTGTCGTGCGCTTTACCGCCGCGGATGCCGAACGGCAAGGATCAGACTTCCTCGATACGATGACGCCCCATGAGTGAACCGCGGCCTGCTGCATCGGTGGACGCTGCGAACGAGCGGCGGGTGCCGGCCGTTCTGGTCGTCGATGACGAGGCGGACCTGCGCGAGCTGCTGTCGCTCACACTTGGTCGCCTGGGCCTTGATGTGGATTCCGCCGATTCCGTCAGCAGCGCGCGCGATCTGCTTGCCCGCAATCGCTACGCGTTGTGCCTGACCGACATGCGACTGCCTGACGGCACCGGCATCGAGCTGGTCAAGGAGGTCGCCGCCCGCGGCGACACGCCGATCGCGGTGATCACCGCCTACGGCAGCGCCGAGAACGCGGTCGCCGCCCTGAAGGCCGGTGCCTTCGATTACCTCGCCAAGCCCGTCGATCTCGACCAGTTACGGCTGCTCGTCCGCTCGGCACTCGCCCGGCCTCCGGCAGGCAGCTCGCCGCCGCAGCAGCAGACGCGCGGGATCGACCGGCTGCGTGGCGACGCGCCGGCAATGCGACAGCTGCGCGCGATGATCGAGCGACTCGCCCACAGCATGGCGCCGGTCGCCATCTATGGCGAGTCGGGCAGCGGCAAGGAACTGGTCGCGCGCGCAATCCATGACGCGTCGGCGCGTCGACTGATGCCGTTCGTTGCGGTGAACTGCGGCGCAATTCCCGAGGCACTGATGGAGGCCGAGTTCTTCGGCTACCGGAAGGGCGCCTTCACCGGCGCCGAGCGCGATCGCGACGGCTTCTTTCACGCCGCGGCCGGCGGCACCCTGTTCCTCGACGAGGTGGCTGAGCTGCCGCTGGCCATGCAGGTCAAGCTGCTGCGCGCCATCCAGGAGCGGCGCGTGCGCAAGGTCGGCTCGACCAGCGAGGAGCCGGTCGATGCCCGAATCCTCAGCGCGACGCATCAGGACCTGGCCAAGCTGGTCGTCGCGGGGCGCTTCCGACAGGACCTGTATTACCGGCTCAATGTGATCGAGCTGCACGTGCCGAACCTCCGCGAGCGGTCGGAGGACATCGCCATGCTGGCTGATGTGATCCTCGACCGGCTTGCGCAGCGCGCCGGCGCGGAGCGTGTCCGGCTGTCGCCGGAAGCGCTGCGCGAACTGCAGAGCTATCCATTCCCCGGCAACGTCCGCGAACTGGAGAACGTGCTCGAGCGCGGGGTGGCGCTCGCTGCCGGTCGCGAACTGACGGCCGCCGACCTGATGCTTCCGGCAGCCGAGGCGCCGCCGGAGCCAGATGCCATTGAGCCGGTTCCTGCCTTTGAGGAGGACGTGGAGCCGAGCGCTGAAGCGGCGGCGATCGCCTTGCCGGTCGACGGCGTTCCGCCGGACCTCACTGCCTACCTGGACACGGTCGAAAGCGCAGCCCTGCGCGCCGCCCTTCGCAAGACGGGCGGCAACCGAACCGCTGCTGCGCAACTGCTCGGGCTCACTTTCCGGCAGTTGCGCTACCGCATGCAGCGGCTGGGCCTGAAGTAGTGGCTGTGCAGCCGTTGCGGTTCGGACCCGACGGCTGGGTCGACGGCGTCAGGCAGGTTCAGAGCCCGAATTGCGACGCGCGGCCTGCCGGCATGGCGGTCGAGCTGCTGGTTTTGCACAACATCAGCCTGCCGCCCGGCCGTTTCGGCGGCGGATGCATCGAGCGGTTGTTCTGCAACGATCCCGAGCCGCGGTCGCACCCTTTCCTGGAACTGCTCGGCGGATTGCGGGTTTCCGCGCACTTCCTGATCGAGCGCGACGGCAGGACCACCCAGTTCGTCAGCTGTCACCAACGGGCGTGGCACGCCGGCGCCTCTGTCTTCGAGGGGCGTACTGGCTGCAACGACTTCTCGATCGGCGTCGAACTCGAAGGCGCCGACTTCGTTGCCTTCGAGCCGGCGCAGTATGCGGCGCTCGCGCAACTGGCGCGGGCGCTGCGCATCGGCCTGCCGCTGCGCGCTGTGCGCGGACATAGCCACATCGCGCCAGGCCGCAAGACTGACCCGGGCCCGCTCTTCGACTGGCACCGCTTCGCCAGGCACGCCGAACTGCCGGCGGGCTGGCTGCCCTAGTCCCTGCCGATTTGCCTCGGCATCGCCGCGGTCACGCGCCGCGCTGCGCCCGGCCGCGGAAAAAGTCGAGCAAGACGGTCGGCGGCAGTTGAGCTGAGCGCCGACATCCCCTATGATCCACTTCCACTAGAGCTTGTGCACCGCGCTGGCCTGAGCACAATATGTTGTGTTCAGGTGGCCGGCAGGCTGGCGGCGCGACCGGCGCTGCGGGCCGACCGGGCGGGGCTTGCCTGCAGCCGGGCGTAAGCCGGGCGGGGCGGCAGCGATCAACAGCTTGTGTGCGCGGATGCAGGCGCACCCGATCAGAACAATGGACGTCGTCGTCCCTGGCGGGCGATCGGCGTCGAACAACGGAGGCAAGATGCAGCTACAAGAGCCGGGCGTGCTGGACGCCGCAGTCCCATTCCAGTCGCCACGGCACACGCCTGCCGGCGGGGATGCCGGCGTTAACAGGGTCCTCGCCACTTCGTTTGCTGATTACAAGCTCATCCGCCGCAACGGCGCGGTGGTCGGCTTCGAGCCGAGCAAGATCGCAGTGGCGATGACCAAGGCGTTCCTGGCAGTGCGCGGCGGCCAGGCCGCGGCATCCAGCGCGATACGCGAGCAGATCGAGAAACTGACCGCCAACGTGGTCCAGGCGCTGTTGCGCCGGCAGCCGGCAGGCGGCACGTTCCACATCGAGGACGTGCAGGATCAGGTCGAGTTGTCGCTGATGCGCGACGGCGCCCACGACGTTGCCCGGGCGTACGTGCTCTACCGTGAGAAGCGGGCACAGGAGCGGGCGCGCCAGAAGAAGGAGCAGGCGCCCGCCGAACCGCAGCTGTCGATGATCGACAGCGGCCGGCGCGTGCCGCTGGACCTGGCGCGGATCCGGGCGCTGGTGGACTCGGCCTGCGTTGGCCTGACCGAGCACGTGTCGGCCGAGGCGATCGTCGCCGAGACCTTGAAGAACCTCTATGACGGCGTGCCGCTGGAAGAGGTGGTCAAGTCGGCCATCCTGGCCGCGCGGGCGCTGATCGAGAAGGATCCCGCCTATTCCTACGTCACGGCGCGGTTGCTGCTGCATACCGTCCGCCGCGAGGTCCTTGGCGAGGAGGTGGCGCAGGAGGCGATGGCGACGCGCTACGCGGAGTACTTCCCGGGCTTCGTCAAGTACGGCATCGAGGCCGAACTGCTCGACGAGCGGCTGGCCCAGTTCGACCTGTTGCGGCTGGCACGGGCGCTGAAGCCAGAGCGCGACCTGCAGTTCAATTATCTCGGCCTGCAGACGCTGTACGACCGCTACTTCCTGCACCACGACGGCCGCCGCTTCGAAATGCCGCAGGCTTTCTTCATGCGGGTGGCGATGGGTCTGGCGATCAGCGAGATCGACCGCGAGGCGCGGGCCATCGAGTTCTACGAGGTGCTGTCGAGCTTCGACTTCATGAGCTCGACCCCGACTCTATTCAATAGCGGCACCCGCCACTCGCAGCTGTCGTCCTGCTACCTGACCACGGTGTCCGACGACCTCGACGGCATCTACGAGGCGATCAAGGAGAACGCCCTGCTGGCAAAGTACGCCGGCGGGCTGGGCAACGACTGGACGCCGGTGCGGGCGCTGGGCTCGCACATCAAGGGCACCAACGGGAAGAGCCAGGGCGTAGTGCCTTTCCTGAAGGTGGTCAACGACACGGCGGTGGCGGTGAACCAGGGCGGCAAGCGCAAGGGCGCGGTGTGCTGCTACCTCGAGACCTGGCACCTGGACGTCGAGGAGTTCCTGGAACTGCGCAAGAACACCGGCGACGATCGCCGCCGCACGCACGACATGAACACGGCCAACTGGATTCCGGACCTGTTCATGAAGCGGGTGATGGAAGGCGGCGACTGGACCCTTTTCTCGCCGTCGGACTGCCCCGACCTGCACGACAAGACCGGCAAGGCCTTCGAGGAGGCCTACGCGCGCTACGAGGATAAGGCGGCGCGCGGCGAACTGAGGCTGCACCGGAAGATCCCGGCGGTGCAGCTGTGGCGCAAGATGCTGTCGATGCTGTTCGAGACCGGCCACCCGTGGATAACCTTCAAGGATGCCTGCAACCTGCGCTCGCCTCAGCAGCACGCCGGCACGATCCACAGCTCGAACCTGTGCACCGAGATCACGCTGAACACCGGCCCGGCCGAGATCGCGGTGTGCAACCTCGGCTCGGTCAACCTGCCGGCGCACATGGTCGACGACGGCCAGGGCGGGCTGCGGCTCGATCACGCCAAGCTGGCCCGGACGATCGGCACCGCCATGCGGATGCTCGACAACGTCATCGACATCAACTACTACGCGGTCGGCAAGGCGCGCAATGCGAACCTGCGCCACCGCCCGGTTGGCCTCGGCATCATGGGCTTTCAGGACTGCCTGCACATGATGCGGGTGCCGTATGCGTCGGAGGCCGCCGTCGAGTTCGCCGATCGCAGCCAGGAGGCGGTCTGCTACTACGCCTACTTGGCTTCTACGGAGCTGGCTGCCGAGCGCGGCCGCTACTGCTCGTTCTCCGGGTCGCTGTGGGACCACGGCGTCCTGCCGCAGGACACGCTCGGGCTGCTGGCCGAGAGCCGCGGCGGATACGTTGAGGTCGACAGCTCCTCGACGATGGACTGGGACACCCTGCGCCGCCGGATTGCCCAGTTCGGCATGCGTAACTCCAACTGCGTGGCGATCGCGCCCACGGCGACGATCTCCAACATCATCGGGGTGGACGCCAGCATCGAGCCCACCTTCCAGAACCTGTTCGTCAAGAGCAACCTGTCGGGCGAGTTCACGGTCGTCAACGAGCACCTGGTGCGCGACCTGAAGCGGCTGGGACTGTGGGACGAACTGATGGTCGCCGACATCAAGCACTTCGACGGTTCGCTGGCCCGGATCGACCGCATCCCGGCCGACATCCGGCGCCTGTACGCGACCGCCTTCGAGATCGAGCCGAAGTGGCTGATCGAGTGCGCGGCGCGCCGCCAGAAATGGATCGACCAGGCGCAGTCGCTCAATATCTATATGGCGGGGGCGTCGGGCAAGAAGCTTGACGAGACCTACAGGCTGGCCTGGCTGCGCGGGCTCAAGACAACCTACTACCTGCGCACGATCGGCGCCACCCATGCCGAGAAGTCGACCAGCACCCGCGCGGGGCAACTCAATGCCGTGCCCACCGGCGGCGGGCTCGGCGCTTCGCCGGCGGTGGAGGCCGACGGAAAGGTCTGCATGCTCAAGCCCGGCGACCCGGGGTTCGCGGACTGCGAGGCGTGCCAGTAGCTGGCCGACAAGACGGACCAACCAACAAGGAACGACAGATGCTGTCTTGGGAAGATTCCGCCGCCATCCCGGCCGCACCGATGCCAAATCGGCAGCCGCCCGCGAACGATCTGCCGGCGTTCTGCGCGCCGGCCGGCTCGCAGGTCGCGGCAGATACCCGCCGTGTCAACGTTGCCGACAAGCGGATCATCAACGGCCGCACCGACGTCAACCAGTTGGTGCCGTTCAAGTACAAGTGGGCCTGGGACAAGTATCTGGCCACCTGCGCCAACCACTGGATGCCGCAGGAAATCAACATGTCCCGCGACATTGCCCTGTGGAAGGACCCCAACGGTCTGACCGAGGACGAGCGCCGGTTGGTCAAGCGCAACCTCGGCTTCTTCGTCACCGCCGACTCCCTGGCCGCCAACAACATCGTGCTCGGCACTTACCGGCACATCACGGCGCCGGAGTGCCGGCAGTTCCTGCTGCGGCAGGCGTTCGAGGAGGCGATCCACACCCACGCCTACCAGTACATCGTCGAGTCGCTCGGGCTGGACGAGGGCGAGATCTTCAACGCCTACCACGAGATCGCCTCGATCCGCGCCAAGGACGAGTTCCTGATCCCGTTCATCGACACCCTGACCGATCCGAACTTCGCCACCGGATCGACGGAGAGCGACCAGACGCTGCTGAAGAGCCTGATCGTCTTCGCCTGTCTGATGGAGGGGCTGTTCTTCTACGTCGGCTTCGCCCAGATCCTGGCGCTCGGCCGGCAGAACAAGATGACCGGCGCCGCCGAGCAGTACCAGTACATCCTTCGCGACGAGTCTATGCACTGCAACTTCGGCATCGACCTCATCAACCAGATCAAGCTGGAGAACCCGCATCTGTGGACGCCGGCCTTCCGCGAGGAGATCCGCGGGCTGTTCCGGCGGGCGGTCGACCTGGAGTACGCCTACGCCGAGGACACCATGCCGCGCGGCGTGCTCGGGCTGAACGCGCCGATGTTCAAGGGCTATCTCCGCTACATCGCCAACCGGCGCGCGCAGCAGATCGGCATCGAGCCGCTGTTCGCCGCCGAGGACAATCCCTTTCCGTGGATGAGCGAAATGATCGACCTGAAGAAGGAGCGCAACTTCTTCGAGACGCGGGTGATCGAGTATCAGACCGGCGGAGCGTTGAGCTGGGAGTAGCGCAATCGACGTTGCTGATGTCGACCTCATGCGTCTGCATGAGCGAGCCTTCAGTGAGTCGTTGCGCAAGCGTTGAATAAATCGAACAACTCACACGTGAAAATCGCGAAAACTCTTGCGAGTGAAATTGATTGAGAGTAAAAATCAATCTCATGTTGAGTTGCTCGATTCGTTGATCAAACAGCGAACTTCGATCACGACATTGAACTCCGACAGCCACAGCAAAAGCTCCATCGTCAAAGACACCCGACGAACCGCTAACAAGACACTTGGGTCTTGTGGCGTCGTTCCCTCTCTGAAGTCCGAGGCATCTGCGGCAGTCAAGAAACCCGGGTCTTCTTCCTTTCTGAACGCCGGCCACGCGCCGGCGTTTTCTTTGCGCGCGCGCCGGCCGTTGTCGGCGCTGCTGCGCGGTGCCGAATTCATCAGCGTCAGCGGTCTTCGCACTGACCGTTCCGCGCTCCGCTCGGATATGCGTCCATCAAAACGCACTTCTGGGGTTGCCGCGGCGACAGCGCGTCCGCATGCGCCGATGAATAGCTCGAGCGTGGCCTGGACCGGCCACTTCGGGTTTGCTCATCAACCCCTTATCGATCTCAGTTAGGAGATGACTATGGCAACGAAGAAAACCGCTAAGAAGGCCGCCAAGAAACCGGCCAAGAAGACCGTGAAGAAAGCGGCGGCGAAGAAGACCGTGAAGAAAGCGGCGGCGAAGAAGACCGCCAAGAAGGCCGTCAAGAAAGCGGTCAGGAAAGTAGTCAAGAAGGCAAAGAAAGCGGCGGCGAAGAAGACCGCCAAGAAGGCGGTCAAGAAGACCGCCAAGAAAGCTGCTAAAAAAAAAGTAGCTAAGAAGGCTGCAGCCAAGCCCGCTGCCAAAGCCAAGCCCGTGAAGAAGGCTGCACCGGCTGCCAAGCCGGCTGCACCTGCTCCGGCGGCCCCGGCACTGGGCGCGAAGACGGCACTGAATCCGGCGGCCGCATGGCCGTTCCCGACCGGCAGCCGTCCGTAAGCGGCCGCGTAGCAGTTTCGCTTCTTAAAGGGGCGCTGAGACTCTCAGCGCCCCTTTTTCTTCCTGTGCGTCGCCCCTCGCTAGAATCGGTCGACCTGACCCGACAGTTCGCAACCCCATGCTCTTGGTCGACATCGGCGAGTTCCTGCTGCAGACGATCGCGGTGATCCTCGGCGTCACCTTGCTCGCGCGCGCCTACATGAGCTACCTCGGACTGCCTGCGCGAAACCCGCTGGCTCAGTTCGGCATTGCGCTGACCGACTGGCTGGTGCGGCCGTTGCGACGCCTGGTGCCTGCCATGGGACGGCTCGACGTTTCCGCTCTGCTGGCGGCGGCACTGGTCGCAGTGATCTTCGTCGGCCTGCGGTTTCTGCTGGTCGGCTTGGGCATGGCCAGCTGGCCATGGTCGGCCCTGCTGCTCATGGCGCTGATCGAACTGCTGCGCTGGGCACTTTATCTGGTGCTCTGGCTGACCCTGCTGCACGTCGTGCTGAGCTGGGTCAACCCGCACGCGCCAATCGCACCGGCGGTGTCGATGCTGGCGCGGCCGTTCCTGGCGCCCTTTCAGCGGGCGTTGCCACTGGTGGGCGGCATCGATCTTTCGCCACTGGTGGTGATCCTGATCGTCAACGTGATGCTCATCGTGCTGGCGCGCAGCGGGCTGTAGTCGCCGTGCCTACCAGGGGCGGAAACTGAACGATTCGCCGAAGCGGTCGGCGATCTCGTCGCGCGAGGCGGTGTGGTTCTGTGCACCGCTCTGTTCGATCTTCAGCGCACCCATCACCGCGGCCAGCCGTCCGGTGGTCTCCCAGTCCATGCCGTTGGCCAGGCCGTACAGGAGTCCCGCGCGGTAGGCGTCGCCGCAGCCGGTGGGATCCACGACGCGGCGCGTCCGGGCCACCGGGATGTGCAGCACCCGACCGCCGACAAAGATGTCCGAGCCCTGGCCGCCGCGCGTCACGATCAGCGCGCTGACTTTCCGCGCCAGCGTCTCGATTGGCTCGCCGGTCTTGTCGACCACCAGCTGTGCTTCGTAGTCGTTGAGCACCGCGTAAGTGGCCTGGCCCAGGAAGGTGTCGAGTTCCGCTGCGTCGAACATCGGCAGGCCCTGCCCGGGGTCGAAGATGAACGGGATGCCGTGTTCGGCGAACTGCGTCGCATGGGCGATCATCCCCTCGCGTCCGTCGGGCGCAACGATGCCCAGCCGGACCGAACCGTCCACCGGCACCTCGTTCAGGTGCGACAGCGACATTGCGCCGGGGTGGAAGGCGGTGATCTGGTTGTCATCGAGATCGGTGGTGATGAAGGCCTGCGCCGTGTAACTGTCGGCGACCTCGCGCAGGTGGGCACGGTTGATGCCGAGTCCCGCGAACCGCTGCAGATACGCCGCCGCGTCGTTGCCAACCGTCGCCATTGGCAGCGGGTCGCCGCCAAGCAGCTTCAGGCTGTAGGCAATGTTGCCGGCCGTGCCCCCGTACTCGCGCCGCAGCTGCGGCACGAGGAAGGCGACGTTCAGGATATGGACCTGCTCGGGCAGGATGTGATCCTTGAAACGCCCCCGGAAAACCATGATCGAGTCGAAGGCGATCGAACCGCAGATCAGTGTGCTCATCGGGATCGAATGTCCGGCTGCCTCGCCGCTCGGCTCGTGGCACGGCTGGCCAGAGTGCATGGCAGGGAGTGCATCAGAGATAGAAGGGGTAGACGACGAAGCCGGCGGCATTCAGGCCGCGCGCCTCGAAGGCGATCCTGACCGTCAGGTCAGCGCCCGGCTCGAGGCCGGCCAGCAGGTGCGCCTGCGGCTCGCTCTCGCCGGCCAGGTAGTCGGACGGTGAAAACACCTTGCGCGCGACGGTCCGATTCAGCGTGTCCGACAGCGTCAGTTCGATCGCCGGCAGGGCCAGCGTCATGTTGCCGCGATTGCGTACGACGGCCGTCAGTTCGAAGGCACTTGTGCCCGGAAGTGCTTGCAGTTCGCTGCCGACCACGGCCAGCAGGTCGCCCCGTGCCGGCCAGTTGACCGTGCAGCGGAAGACCTTGCACAAACCAGCGAGCGCTGGCCGTGCCTGCGGGAACCTGACCAGGATCTCGGCACGAAAAGCGACGGCAAGCTGCGCCAGCAGGAGAGCCGCGAGAAGGAGTGCGCCGATGCCGAACATCATCGTGCGCCTGCGCTTCGTCAGCGCGTCGGCTTCGCGCAGGAAGGCTGGCGCGACCGGCTCGGCGACGGTGTCTGTCTCGTCGATGGCAGAGGGCTCGTCGGGTGGCTCTTCGGTGACGGGCTGCTCCGTCTCGGTCGCCGCCGCGCCAGTGGCGTCGCCGGCTTCCGCCGTGAAACGCGGAGGACCGACAGCGGGCAATGATGCCTCTGCCGAAGTGTCGGTGGCCGCCGACACGTCAGCCTGCGTCGGCGCCTCGGCGGCTGGTTCTTCAGCCGGCGGCTGCACCTCGGTCGTCGGTTCTGCTGCCGCTGGCATAGACGGAAACGGTGCCAGGCCGTGCCCGGACAGCGACTCGCTGGCGGTGGACTCGGCCTTCCTGATGGCAGCGATAACAGCCCCCACCGCGGGGGCTGCCTCGTGTGCCGGCGTCGACAGCGTCGCGTCGTCGATGTAGCTCAGCGTGCCGGTGGCGTCGAAGACATGACGGCAGGCGCCGCAGCGAACCAGCCCGCCACGCAGCTTCAACTGGTCCGCGGCCACGCGAAAAAGCGCGTGGCAGTTCGGGCAGCGGGTGGCAAGCGCCATCTTTCCAGGTCAGCCGGTGACCGGCCCGCTACGGCGCCCGGCCAGGCAGGTCCATCCGTCCTCGGTCGCCCAGACTTGCAGCGGCACCGCGCGGTCGGCCTGCGCGTAGGTGGCGATCAGCTCGTCGGCCTGTCGCTGTAGCACGCCGGAGAGGACGAGCGATCCGCCCTGCGCCACGCGCGCCAGGAGCATCGGCGCGAGGAATCGCAGCGGGTTGGCGAGGATGTTGGCGAGCACGACGTCGAATTGTCCGGCCGGAAGCCGGCCCGGCGCAGTGTACCGAGCGTCGACAGCATTGCGTTCGCTGTTGGCGCGCGCGGCGTCGAGTGCCTGCTCGTCGATATCGGTGCCGATCACTTCGCGCGCGCCGAGCTTCGCAGCCGCGATGGCGAGCACGCCGGAGCCGCAGCCGTAGTCGAGCACGCGGGCGCCGCGGGGCATGTTCTGCAGCAGCCACACCAGGCACAGTCGGGTGGTTGGATGGGTGCCCGTGCCGAAGGCGACACCCGGATCGAGGCGGATGTTTATCGCCGCCGGATCGGGAGGTTCGTGCCAGCTGGGCACGATCCACAGTGCTTCGCCAATCCGGGTCGGAGGAAACTGCGCCTGAGTCAGGCGAACCCAGTCTGCATCCTCGACTTCACGCCAGCCACTGACTATCGGCGGCGTGATCGACAGCGTCTCGCAGGTGGCAGCGAGCAACTGTGCCGGGTCGATGCCGGGCGGCAGGAGGACCGACATCCGGTTGTGCGCCCAGACCGCGCGGTCTGGCTCACCGCCCGGCTCTCCATATAGAGGCTGTTCGTCGACCGTGTTGGCATCCGCGTCTTCGATCGACACCGACAGCGCCCCGCCGTCGAGCAGCGCGTCCGACAGGGCGTCAGCCGAACGGGCGTCGGCAAGAAGCGTGATCTCGCGCAGCATCAGGGTCAGTTCAAGGCTGTGGAGCGAACCGGCCCGGCGCCGGGTAGGGCGGCGACTCCGTGCCGAGAAGATTCGATGGGGCGGGCGGCCCTAGCCCGCATATTTCGTAATTGGGAGGTCG
>Ga0209254_10001078_pt1 | contig 24106 bp, 19 predicted proteins | sample FrelakmetDIP11DI_FD_187148 | JGI IMG/M metagenome (GOLD analysis project Ga0209254, IMG submission 187148) | Freshwater lake sediment microbial communities from the University of Notre Dame, USA, for methane emissions studies - DIP11 DI (SPAdes)... | ecosystem: Environmental > Aquatic >...
GAGTGCCTCCTGTGTCGATAGAGTTGTGGCATACCCTATCTTACCACAGGATGCTCGTGTCAGCTCATCCCGTTTTCAAAAATGGCCAAAGTCCAGATGAGAAGACCTGACAGGTTTTCAAAACCTGTCAGGTCTTTACTAATACCCCGTTAGCCATGCAAGAATCACCGGGCGAGGTCGGGCGGTCGCTCGCCGAAATACTGATAGTAGTTTACCTCGATGGGACCGTTGTGCAGTTTTCTCACCCTGTCCGGCCGCGCTCGTTTGATATAGTCCGGGAACTTTTCATCTGCGGTCAAGATATAGATCGACCACCCCTTTTTCTTCCTGAAGGTCTTGTTCAGCGAGATATAGATCTGGTTCAGCGCCTGGAACTCACCCATTTTGATGCCATAGGGCGGGTTGGAAATCACAATGCCATACTGCTTGTCGATCCAGAGATCCCTGACATCCTTGTGTTCGAACACAATGTCATCGCCAACGCCGGCGCGCCGGGCATTCACCTTGCTGGCGTCGATAGACGCCTCGTCGATGTCATAGCCGAATATCTGCAGGCTGCCTTCCCTGTCGATCGCCTGGCGCGCGGCGAGCCGGGCCTGCTGCCAGGCCTCCGGAGCGATGGCCGGCCACTGTTCGGAAGCGAATTTCCTCCTGAGCCCGGGCGCGATATTGCGGCCGATCAGGGCCGCCTCGATCAAGATCGTGCCCGAGCCGCACATCGGATCGATCAACAACCGGTCCTTGTTCCACACACTGAGAAGGACGAGGGCTGCCGCCAGGGTTTCCCGGAGCGCCGCTTCGCACGACCGCTGCCGGTACCCTCGTTTGTTTAGCCCCGACCCGGACGTATCGATGGTCAGCACCGCCATGTCTTTGAGTATCGAGACCTGGATGGTGAATTCCGGCCCGGTCTCGGCGAACCAGGTCTGGTGGTACTGCTCTTTGAGCCGCTCGACGACGGCCTTTTTGACAATCGCTTGGCAGGCTCTGACGCTGCCCAGGGTCGATTTCACCGCTTTCCCGGTGACGGTGAACTTGCCATCTTCTGTGATCCACGCTTCCCACGGCAGGGCTTTGGTCTGCTCGAACAACTCGTCGAAGGTCAGCGCCGGAAATTCGCCCATCTTGAGCAGGACGCGATCGGCGCTGCGCAGCCACAGGTTCGCCTTGGGGATGTCGCCGGGAGTCGCTTCGAATTCGACTTTGCCGTCGGCGACGCGGGTCGTTTCGAAGCCCAGGGCGTGCAGCTCGCGCTTGACAACCGCCTCCAGTCCAAACGATAGGGTTGCGATCAGGGTAATCTGGTCCATAGGCCGCTCGTGCCCCTCGGTTTTCGGTGACAGAACTGATGGATCCGCAAAGCTCTGCCCTCCGCTCGATGAGTATAGCACGGCTGGGGCGGTGGGGCAAGTGGCGGTTCGTCTCAATGTAGCGTTCGCAGCCAGCAGTTGATGATGCGGGAGTTCTTTCTGCGCTCTGCGCAAGAGTCGTGAGGGCGGGCGATTGCCAAGGGGGTGGGGGGCGGGCAACCACGTGGGCCGGCAGGCCGCCAGTGGCATGCGGCACACGAGACATCCCGCACAAGGGTTGCCCCTACAGGCGGTGGCGGCGGTGGTTAGCCTCCCGCAGGTTCACAGAGATCCCCTTCAGGGGATGAGCCTGCGGGAGGGCAAGCTATGGTTAGTAGTAACCTTTCAGGCCGGCATCCACCTGCACATTCGTCAGCACCGCCCCGACCAGGCGGGCGTTGATCTGCTGTAGCCGCTGGACAGCGGTGCGGGCGTGGTCGCGGCGCGTGTGGCCCGCGCTGATCACCAGCACCACCCCGTCCGCCTTGGTGGCCAGAACTGCGGCATCGGTAACCGCGACGACGGGCGGGGTGTCGAACAGGACCTGGTCGGCCCGCTCGGCCAGCGCGGCGATGATCTCTTCCATCCGCCGCGAGCCCATCACCTCCGCTGGGTTGGGGGGCAGGGGGCCGCTGGTCAGGACCGACAGCCCATCCACGCCGGTCTGGTTCAGAGGCGGCGAGGCCAGGGCCGCGTCATCCATCATCATCGTCGTCAGGCCGGCGTCGTTGGCCAGGCCGAAAACCTGGTGCAGCATGGGGCGCCGCAGATCAGCATCCACCAGGATGATCCGGCGCCCTGCCTGGGCCGAGACGACGGCCAGGTTGGCCAGCGTCGTCGATTTGCCCTCGCTTACCCCGGCCGAGGTGATGACCAGGGTTTTGAGGGCGCGATCCAGGCCGGCAAAGTCGAGGTTTGTCCGCAGGGTGCGATACGCCTCGCTGATGGGCGAGCGCGATTCGGTAACCGTGATCAGTTCGTTCAGCTTGTCGCTCATGACACCAGTTCCTCGTCAGTCTTTTGTGGGGTCATTGGTCGTTCACAACAGGCCCACGATCAGTGCGCCGAGGCCGGCCCCAATCACCATGCCGATCAGAAAGATCAGCAGCAGGCCGGAATTGACCCAGGCCGGCAGAAAGCGCCGCCCGCCGCCCCGGGCCTTGCCGATGGTCGGGACGGTGCCCAGCACGGATATGCCGACCGCCCTTTCCACGTCGCCGGCTGTGCGCAGGATATCCGATTGCAGCCATTCGAGAAAAAAGACAATGATGCCGCCGATGATCGCCCCAAAGACCGCGCCGGCCAGGACGTTGAACTTGACCTTGGGCGAGGCCAGCGGTACGTCGCGGATATCGTCCACCTTGGATACATCGATCCGGTCGCTCTTGTCCTGCTCGCTGTTCCACTGCCGGCGCTCTTCGACGAACACGTCGGCCAGTGTCTGGGCCATCTGCCGGGCTTCTTCCGGGTCCCGGCTCTCAGCCTGGATGGCGATGCTCATGTTGGACGAGTCGGAGCTCACGTCGAGGTTGGCCAGGAAATCGTAGGTGCTCATGTCGAGCTGGGCGCGGTCGATCGCTTTCTGGGTCATGGTATGGCTGGTGATGTTGAGCACATAGTTGCGCAGCAGGTCTTTGGTGGCCTGGCTCAGGCCCCAGTCAGCCCGCGCCGGATTGACGCTGAGCTGGATGCTGGCCCGGTATACCTCGGCCATGATCTTGCTGACGCCAAACGCGGCCACGGCGGCCACGACGGCGACCAGCAGGATGATCCAGCCGCGCTTTATGGCGATGTTCCAATACTCACGAAACTCCACTCTTGCCTCCCCGATTAGATCGGTCTAGAGTTCAAACATTGTAACACGGAAGCGTGAAACTCCAAAATTACCAGAGGATTACCGGCCTTTCCGAGTCCGCCGGAACATGACAGGGCGGGGGATTTCCCCCAGAACGCGGAGATTCAGCGACTCGAGCTCGGCGCGGTCGCGGATGGTGGCGTCCAGATAGTCCCACAGGAAAGCAAGAGCCACGCCGGCCACCAGGGCCACGAACAGCCGGATCGGTAGGTCCAGCTTGTCTTTCAGGCTGCGGCCCACCTGGCCGATGCCTGGCCCGTCGATCAGCACGGCCTCGGACTGCACGCCGTTTAGCTGGGGAAAATAGTCAGCGCCGGCGTCCTGGACGATCGCGCCCACCGCCTCGGCGATCTGTTGAGCCTGCTCGGGATCGCCCCAGGTGATGGTCACCGTCATGATCCGGTGCTCGCGGCCGGCCCAGATGGTCCCTGCCGGCACGGTAAAGCCGACCCGCTCGCTGACCTTGGCAGCCATGTCGCCGCCCTTGAGCACTTCGGACAGATCGTCGGCCAGATATTCCGAAGCCAGCCATGCGTCAGACCGGCCCTCGCCCGAGACGGCGTTGACCGGTTCGTCTCCTTCGATGCCGATGGCAAAGCGCATATTCGCCTGGTAGACCGGTGCGGGCTGCTGATAGGTCACTAGGCTGACGATCAGGACGATGGTCAGCAGGACGGCGATCAACCACCAGCGCCGCCAGACGATCTGCCAATACTGTCGTAGTTCCATCTTTTTCACCTCACGGTCTGGGTGTCAGGGGGTGTTCTGGTCACAGCTCACCCCCGATTTGGGTGACCCAAGCGCAGATCTTTTCTTTGAACACGCCGGTATCAAACCGCTGCGCATGCGCCCGGATAGCCGCCGTGTCGAAGGTAAGGGCGTCGAAGCGGCGCACGGCTTCGGCCAGTGATCCGGCGGACGGCTCAGGGAAAAAGACCCCGGTCACGCCGTCCACCACGGTGTCCAGGGCGCCGCCCCGGGCATAGGCGATCACCGGCCGGCCGGCGGCCATCGCCTCCACCGGGGCGATGCAGAAATCCTCCAGGCCGGGCAGGACATAGGCCCGGCAGCCGGCATACAGGTCCGGCAGTGCCTCGTCGGGTACCCGTCCCAGGAAGCGCACGGTGGGCCCGGCCAGGGCTTCCAGCCGCGCCCTGTCACGCCCGCTGCCGGCGACCCACAGCGGCAGTCCCAGCTTGGAAAAGGCCTGCACGGCCAGGTCGATCCGTTTGTACGGGACCAGGCGCGAGACGATGAGAAAGTAATCGTCGTGCGAGCCCGCCGGCCCGCAGCGGAAGCGGTGGGTGTTGACCGGCGGGTGGATCACCGCCGAGTCGCGGCCGTAGAAGCGCTGGATGCGGCTCTGTATCTCGCCCGAGATGGCGGCAAAGGCGGTGACCCGCGCTGAGGCCGATCGTTCCCAGCGCTGCAGCCGGCCGACCAGGAAACGGGTCGACAGGCGGGCTGCGCTGCCGACCTGTTCCAGCTCGACGTAGGCGTCATAATCCCACACAAAGCGGGTGGGGGTCAGGCAGTAGCACAGGTGGCGGGTTTCGGGTGGAGTGCGAACCCCAAGGCAGAAAGCGCTCTTGTTAGAGATGACCAGGTCGTAGCCGCGCAGCGTCAGACCGCCAAAGGCCAGCGGGTACAGGGGGAGGTAGGGTTGGTGGTGGCGGTGGATGCCCGGCAGCCGGTCCAGCCAGGTGGGGCGGATGTCCCAGCCGCGGTATGCCGCCGGCATAACGTCCGGCGAGTAGATCGAGGTATAGACCGGCGCGGTGGGAAAGATCTCCACCAGCGCCTCCAGCACCGCCTCGGCACCGCCTATTTGGTTTAGCCAATCGTGGACCAATGCCACTCTCATGGTTTGCACCTGTCCCAGTATACCAGAAAGCGGGGGAAACGACAACAAGACCCCAAGGGTTTTACTCGAACCCTTGGGGTCTGTGGTATAATGGGGGTATGTATGAGGCGATCATCGGCATGGAGGTCCATGCCCAGCTCTTGACCAGATCCAAGATGTTCTGTGGCTGTGACGCCTGTGTCTTTGGCGCCGAGCCAAACACGCACGTATGTCCCGTTTGCCTGGCGATGCCCGGCGCGCTGCCGGTCATCAACCGGCGGGCGGTGGCGGCGACGATCATGGTCGGACTGGCGCTGAATTGTGACATCGCCGAGACGGCCGTCTTTTCGCGCAAGAACTATTTCTACCCGGACCTGCCCAAGTCGTACCAGATCAGCATGTACGATTTCCCTCTCTGCCTGCACGGCTGGCTTGACGTGGGCTGGCCGGGTCAGGCAGCCAGGCGGATCGCCGTCCGGCGGGTGCACCTGGAGGAGGATACCGGCAAGCTGTCTCACGCCGGCGATCACAGCCTGGTAGATTTCAACCGCTCAGGCCTGCCGCTGATCGAGATCGTCACCGAGCCCGACATCCGTACCCCAGAAGAGGCGCGGCAATACCTGGTCAAGCTGCGGGCGATCCTGCGCACCCTCGGCGTCTCGACCGGCGACATGGAAAAGGGCGCCATGCGCTGCGAAGCGAACGTTTCGCTGCGGCCGGTTGGGACCGGTGCATTGGGCGCCAAGGTCGAGATCAAGAACCTGAACTCTTTCCGCTCCGTCAAGCTGGCCCTCGAGTACGAGATCGCTCGTCAGGCGCAGGTGCTGGACGGGGGTGGCCGGGTGCGCCAGGTGACGATGGGCTGGGACGAGCAGAGCGGGCGGACGGTGGAGCAGCGTGTCAAGGAAGAGTCGGAGGATTATCGCTACTTCCCAGAGCCGGACCTGCCCCCCTTGCGCATCTCTACCGCCTGGGTAGAGGAAATCAAAGGGTCGCTGCCCGAGCTGCCCGATGCCCGGCAGGATCGCTTTATCTGTGGGTATGACCTGCCCCCGGCCGAAGCCGGACTGCTGGCTGCCGATCATGATGTGGCCGGCTATTTCGACGCGGCGGTAATAGCCGGCAGGGACAGAGGGGTCTCGGCCAGGACTATAGCCCATTGGCTGATCGGCGACCTGTTTCGCCGGCTCAAGTCCGAGAACGCCGAAATCGGCGATCTCCGTGTCGGCGCGCCGGCGCTGGTCGATCTGCTGGCGCTGGTCGAGCAGGGAACGATCACGGCCGGCAGCGGCAGGGTGGTGCTCGGCGAGATGCTGGCTACAGGCCGGCCGGCGGGCGAGATCGTCGCGGCGCGGGGCCTGGCCCAGATCAGCGAGCAGGAAGCGCTGGCCGGCGTGGTGGACACGGTAATTGCCGCCCATCCGGACCTGGCAGCGCAATACAGGGACGGCAAGGAGACGCTGTTACGCTGGTTCGTCGGCGAGGTGATGAAAGCCACCCGGGGCAAGGCCAACCCGCACGTGGTGACCGGCCTGCTCCAAGACAAGCTGAAGGGGTAACCCGCTTTCTTTCAACTGTCATGCTGCCTGGCCTGCGATACTCCGCAGGCCAGGCAGTATATTGATATTCCCTTATCGCGGCAAGTAAAGGACGGGGTCCACCCGCACGCCGTTCTTGATGATCTCAAAATGGAGGTGCGGCCCGGTGCTGCGGCCAGTGTTACCCATCAGCGCGATCTTTTCTCCGCGTTTAACTATCTGGCCGCCCTTGACCAGGATCTTGCTCAGGTGGGCATAGCGGGTCTTGTAGCCGTTGCCGTGGTCGATGATGATCTGAAGGCCATAACCCCACGTGTCCTGGCCAGACAACGCCACATAGCCGTCGTCGGCGGCATAGATTGGCATTCCGGTGCGGTTGGCGATATCGATCCCATAGTGGTAGCTCAGAAAACCCCGCATCCAATAGCCGACCACCGGCCACATGAAACGGCCAGAGCCGACCGGCGCGCCCCTGGGCGGGCGGCCCACTATCTGCAAGACATAGTAGGGCGTGCGCGGTTTCGGGGCCGGCTTGGTGCCGTCGACGAGGATGATCTTTTGGCCGACGGCCAAGGTATAGGGCGGAGCCAGCCCGTTTAGCTCCAATCCGGTGATCTTTTCCACGGTTGTTTTGTAGGTCTTGGCCAGTTTTTCGACCGTGTCGCCAGACTTGACAGTATAATAGATACCATCGACCGGCAAGATACGGAGAAGCTGGTCCACGCTCAACAGGTCAGGATCTGCTTCAACCTCCGGGTTGGCCCACGCGATTGTTTCTACCTGCAGGCCAAACGCCTCGCTGATGCCCCACAGCGTATCGTTGGGCTGGACGGTGTAGGTGATGATTCCGGTCCTCTCCCGCTCTGGGATGATGGTGTGGGGAACAGGCGCCTGGAACAGGAGAGTGGTATTGCGGATAGGGCGATATGAGCCCCGGCTGCTCAGGGGTGCGGTGGTCGTCTCTGAATCCGATTCGAGAGCTGGCGTGGGCGCCGGTAGCTGCAAGTTGATTTCGGGCAGCCTGACCTGGCTGACCGTCACCACGCCAAAAGCCATCAAGATCACGACCAGATGCAGGGCGTAGCGGGTAACCGGAGGGCTTGTCTCTCCATCGGCTCCCAGCCAGCGGCTGAGGGCGGGCCGCGCTTGCCTTGGCAGTGACCTGAATTGTTGCCAGATGCTTGCCGCCTGCTGCGCTACCCTGTCTTTGGGTAAGGCCCGGATCTTGCTTGCGATCTGACTGCCCCACAGAGCCGCGAACCGGTTTGCGCTGCGTCCGTTCCTGATCGACGCCGGTCCTCGCTCTTGAGGTGGGAGTTCTATCATACCTCACTCCGTAAGTTTTTACCGCCATACCTCTTTGCGGCTGTGCCCATTATAGCATGGACGCTGCATGTGGACAAATCGCGCGGAAAGCGGGGCCACGTTGAGCGGATAGGCCAACCTAGCCTGTGCACGATAGTGCCAGGTGACATGATCAGGGAAATGGCCGGTTACGATGCGTCGCGGTTCAGGTTTGCCAGGAACTCGGCGTTGCTGCGGGTCCTGCCCAGGCGGTCCAGTACCGGTTCGACGGCGTCGGCGCCGCCGCCCAGGGCATCGATCATGCGTCGCAGGGTCCACACCCGCAACAGCACCTCTTTGCTGAGCATCAGCTCTTCGCGCCGCGTGCTGGTGCGCTCGATGTCGATGGCCGGGAAGAGCCGGCGCTCGGCCAGCTTGCGGTTGAGGTGCATCTCCATGTTGCCGGTGCCCTTGAACTCCTCATAGATGACGTCGTCCATGCGGCTGCCGGTGTCTACCAGACAGGTGGCGATGATCGTCAGACTGCCGCCTTCCTCGACCTTGCGCGCTGCGCCAAAGAACCGCTTGGGCGGATAGAGGGCCGCCGGGTCGATACCGCCGGATAGGGTTCGCCCGCTGGGCGGCACGACCAGGTTGTAGGCTCTCGCCAACCGGGTGATCGAATCGGCCAAGATGACCACATCCTGTCCGAGTTCCACCAACCGCTTGGCACGCTCGAGGGCCATCTCGGCCACGCGCACGTGGTGTTGGACCGGCTCGTCAAAGGTGGCAGCCGTCACCTCGGCTTCGACCGAGCGAGCCATGTCGGTTACTTCCTCAGGGCGCTCGCCGATGAGGACGACCATCATGTGCAGATCGTGATAGTTGGTGGTCAGCCCATTGGCAATCTCTTTGAGGATGGTGGTCTTGCCGGCCTTGGGCGGTGATACGATCAGACCGCGCTGGCCTCGGCCGATCGGAGCCAGCATGTCGAGCAGGCGGGTGGACAAAGGGTGGGTCCCCGTCTCCAGGCGCATCTGTTCCCGGGGAAAGATCGGCGTCAACTGGTCGAACCAGGGCCGCAGCTTGGCTTGCTCTGGGTCCACGTTGTTGACGGCCTCTACCTTTAGCAGCCCATAGTACTTTTCGTTTTCCTTGGGCGCCCGGACCTGGCCGGTCACCGTATCTCCGATCCGCAGGCCAAAGCGGCGGATCTGAGATTGGGAAACGTAAATGTCGTCTGGGCTGGGCAGCAGGTCGCCTGAGCGAAGGAAGCCGATGCCGTCTGATACGATATCCAGAATGCCGCCTCCGAACAGATAGCCCTCTTTTTCGGCGTGGGCTTGCAGCAAGCGCATCGCCAGGTCATGCTTTTTCAGCCGGCTGTAGCCGGCCAGTTCGAACTCGCGGGCCATTTCCTGCAGTTCGCTTAGTGTTTTGGTCTCAAGCTCAACAATATTCACTTCTCTACTCCACAAAGGGATGTTAGCCTAGCGGCACTTCCTTGTGTTGGGAACTGCCAAGGCTATGGTGGGTTGCCTGGGTTGTCGGCCATCATCATTCAGGCACACAGGACAGATGGGCGCGCCAGGCGACCCATTGGCTTAGACGTAAAGGGCAGCTAAACGCGGAGAAAACTGCTACCTTCTTACGAACAGCGACATTATACCATATATACGATTTGGCGTCAAATTGGTTCCAAAACAGTTACAACCGACGGTACTCACACGATCTCACGAGTGCAACGAAACTTGCCCAGGCTCACCAGGGCATAATCACGAGACGTTGAAGAGCGAGCAATAGTTCCAGCAATTGGCAAAGCGCCGGGCAGCAGTCTCGGAGCGGTTTCTATTGTACTGCATTTCCTCAGATTTGGCAAGTTACCCGCTCTACTTCACCTGTATCCGCCCCAGCTCCAGGTCGCTGCCGAGGGGGAACAGCCAGCGGCCCCAGGGGACGGGCTGCCCGTCGCGCAGCGTCCGCATCTTGAGCTGATAAGTGCCGGGGGGGACGCCTTCCGGCAAGTTCAGGACGGGCCACTGGCGTACCAGGAGCTGCTGATCGGGCCATTGATCCGTCCCAAAGCGGCCGCCCAACGGCACCTCGCCCACAGGGTAGGTTTTATCCCCTTCAAGCCAGAAATCCAGCCGCAGATCGCCTTGTGGTCGGTGCTGTGCTCGCCACAGCAGGGTCAACGGTAGGGCATCGCCGGGGTGGTACTCGGCCTGGGGGTTTGGCGGGGTCAGGCCTAGCAGCTCGACGTCGCCAAAGAGGGCTTGGACGATCCGTCCCAGACCTGCTTCCAGCGCCTTGCGGGGCGGGCGGGCCGGGTTGCCGTCCAGGGGCACGGGCGCCAGCTCGGCGCGGCCCAGCTCAAGGCCGGTGGTGGGGTCGTAGACGACGACGGTGGGGGTATAGTCGCCCGGCGGCAGGCCGGCCGGCAGCGGTATGTCATAGACGTCGGTCACCACCTCTGCCGGGCGCCAGGCCGTGGTGGGGTAGGTGTTGGCCACCGGCTCGGCGTCGACGGCGGCCACGGTCTGGCCGTCGGCGTTCACCAACCTTGCCGAGACCTTGAGCCGCTGTCCCAGCCCTCCCGGCGAACGCCACCACAGGCTGAGCTCCGCCCAGGCCCGATCGTGGGTGCGGTGCTCCTGGACGCCGTAGCCAAGCAGCCGCAAGTCTTCCACCGGCCTCACTTTCACCGGGAAGGGTATGGCCGGCAGGTCATATGACGGCTGGCCGACGCGCACGAGCGTCTCAACGGCGCCGGATACGTCGAACAGCCCGATGACGGCGCTCAGGGAATGGTCGGCCTCCAGGCCGGGCAGCGGCCGGGTGAGCAAGACTGTCCTTCCTTGGGCCAGGGCTTCCTCGACCTTCTCTCGGCGGGCCGGCTCGGCGTCGGCCACCACGGTCTGTATGTCCGGGCGCAGCCCCTGAGTTTCCTGGAGGTAACGCAGGAGCGTCATCTCGCCCAGCAGGCCCACGACGGTGCTGTTGTCGGGCAGTAGCTCCAGCACGGTACTCCCATAGTCGTGCACCATCCAGTTCTGGCTCTGGTCCAGATCGGCATAGCTGCGGGCGGCAATGGACAGTGGCTGGACGACGGCCGCCAGGAAGAGGAGCACGCGACCGAACGCCATCAGGCGGCGCGGGCCAATGCTTCGCCCGCGGGGCCGCAACAGGTCGGCGGCCCAATCGAGGCCGAGGCCGATCCACAGCGCGACCAGCAGGAATGCCGGAATGGTAAAGACCTCGACGTCGGGTACCCGATATAGAACGGCAAAGGCGACATAAGCGGCGAACGACATGCCGGTGAGGAGCAGCGCTTTGAGCTGCTTTCTCACAGCCAGGCCGATCAGGCCCACCCCAGCCAGGGCCAGGCCCACCGGCCCGAACTGCTGCCAGAACAGGCCGCCGTAGAAGGATCCGTCCAGGTCGCGGGCCAGCGGGTTGTCGCCGAGGAATGCGCCATAGTCGCTGGCGGCCACCCAGCGCCAGAACCCACTCCAAGTATTGACATAAGTGCTGTCCAGCGAGCCAACGTGTCCGCGCAGCGGCAGGTACAGGTACAGGAGCAGCGGCCCGAGCAGGCAGACGGCCAGCAGCACTGCTGGCCGCGCTGCGATCTGGAGCCACCTGGGCCGGCCGGGGTGATCTGGCCCCAGCAGGGCTGCCCGGCTAAAGACGCGGCGCTCGACGAGCAGGGCAAATAGCAGCAGAGGCACTGCCAGCAGCACTATTGTGCGGTGGTGGGTCAGGCTCAGGCCAAAGAGGGCCACAATGACAAGGGTCAACGGGTGGAGGCGCAGCCGCCGCTCGGCAGGCACCGCCGGGAAAAAGCGCCGGTAGGCGGTGTAGACAGATTGCTTGGCCCGGCCAACGGCCGGCGGCAGGCGCAGCCCGTGCCGCTCGCCGGGCAGAAAGAGACCTTTTCCTGGCTCCTTTTTGGCAGCAGTTCCTGCTGCCAAAAAGGAGCCAGATATAGTTTCAGAGATGGGCAGCAGTGGCCGCCGCGCCCAGTGCAGAGCCAGCCACAGCAGAGCGGCGACAAAGGCACTGTTCAGGGCATAGACCTCGGCGACGACCGCCTGCGACCAAAACACCGGCGAACAGGCGAGCGCCACTGCGCCGAGCAGCGGCGGCAGCCGGCGCCGGGTCATCTCGCGGCCGGCCAGGTAGACCAGGGCGACGGTCAGGGCCGCCGCCATTGCCGACAGGAGGTTGACCGCCCAGGCCGGGTTCCGCCAGGCGCCCAGGACGGCTACCGCCAGCTTGCCCAGCAGGGTGTAGAGCGGATAGCCGGTAGGGTGGGCGATGGCCAGGCGGTGGACGACAAGGGGAAACTCCAGGCTGTCGTCAAAGAGCGCTGCCGCCGAGGGGGCCAGGGTCTGAGTGTAGAGAAACAAGACCGTGGCAAATAGGCCAAGCGCCAGCAGGCCGTCGCCGGCGCGATGCCAGGCTGTGCGGGTGATCTCGGCCAGGGCGCCGGCCGCCGCGGTGGAGCGCCTGGTTGTGGTCGATCCGTTCACGGGGCTCATGATACTCGCAAACCGGCAAATCAGCAAATCGGAAAATCGGCAAATGGAGTACGGCTTGTGGCGTATAGCCGATGGCTGCCGGTTGACAGCCCACAGTCCGCCGGGTGTCAGGCAACTGGGCGCCAGATCACCTATACTGGGATTAGTTGTCATTTTTCGCAGATAATGGTAAAATAGGAACACCGAGCATCGGTCAGGAGGTGCTGATGGGTGATTTGGCAAGTGCCAGTACCTTGAACTGTGTCTATTTTGGCCTGTTCATCCTCGGGGTGGGCTATGCGATCTTTATTCTGATCAGCGGCGGCCTGTCCGACATTGACATGCCCCAGGTGGACGTCGACATCCCCCAGATCAACCTGCCCGGCGACGTGGATATCCCCGGCGCCGATATCCACGTGGGCGGCCCAGAGGTCGCGGCCGGCGGCCTCGATGCGCCCGACGTGTCAGTGTCGGTGCTCAGCCCGATCACCATCGCCAGCTTTATCACCGCTTTTGGCGGCATCGGCGTGCTCGCCCTCCAGTTCTTCAAGGTCGACCCCCGCATGAGCCTGGTGTGGGCGACCGCCGGCGCGGTGGTGCTGTCGGGCCTGATGTTCCTGTTCTACAGCCAATTCCTGATCCGATCGCAGGCCTCCAGCGAGATCAGGACAGGCGACATCGTCGGCATGCTGGCGGAGGTATCTGTGCCGATCGGCAAGGGTGCAACCGGCCAGGTGAGCTATTCCACCAAGGCGGGACGGATGTCGTCGATGGCCAAGGCGGTCGATGGCGGCGACATCTCGCGGGGGCAGCTGGTCAAGATCGTGCAGATCGTCGGGTCTATCGCTCTGGTCAAGGTGGTCTCGATGGAAGAGTCGGCCGGAGAGGCGTCTGGAAAACAAGCAGATAGCTAATTAAGAAAGGAGTGCGGGGACAATGTTTCAGGCAATTCTTGTAGTCGCTGGCATCCTATTTGTGTTCATCGTGCTTGCGACGTTCTATGCCAGCCGGTACAAAAAGGTCGGCCCCAACCAGGTGTTGGTCATCTCTGGCCGGCGGCGGGTCATTCTCAATGCGGTGACCGGCCAAAAGGAGCACGTGGGCTTTCGCATCCGCAAGGGCGGCGGCGTATTCGTCCTCCCGGTGTTGGAGCGGGTGGACATCCTGTCGATGGAGATCCTGACCATCGAGGTGGAAGTCAAGAGCGTCTACACCATCCAGGGCGTGCCGGTGCATGTGGACGGCGTGGCCCAGATCAAGATCCGGGCCGACGACACGTCGATCTATACCGCTGCCGAGCAGTTCCTGTCCAAGGGGCCCGACGGCATCATCTACGTGGCCCACGAGACCCTGGCCGGCCACCTGCGGGCCATTCTCGGCATGCTGACCGTTGAAGAGATCTACAAGGACCGCGATGCCTTTGCCCAGAAGGTGCTGGAGGTGTCGGGCGGTGACCTGGCCAACATGGGCCTGGAGATCGTTTCGTTTGTCATCAAGGACATCCGTGATGACAAGGAGTACCTGGACTCGCTGGGCCGCAGCCGCACCGCCGAGGTCAAGCGCGACGCGGTCAAGGGTGAGGCCGAGGCGCAGCGCGACGCCACCATCGCCCAGGCCAACGCCGCCCGCGATGCCACCATCCAGTCGGCATCGGCCCGGCAGCAGGGCGAGACGGCCAAGTACCAGGCTGAGACCAAGATCGCCGAGGCGCAGAAGGGCTATTCGGTGCAAAAGGCCGCCTACGACGAGGAGGTCAACCGCCGCCAGGTGCAGGCTGAGCTGGCGCGCACGCTCCAGGAAAAGATCACCAACCAGGAGATCAAGGGCCAGGAAGTGCAGATCGAGGTTGTGACCAAGCAGAAGCAGATCGAGGTCCAGCAGCAAGAGGTCATGCGCAAGACGCAGGAGCTGGAAGCGACGGTGCAAAAGCCGGCCGAGGCAGAGCGCTACCGGATCGAGACGATGGCCAGCGCCAAAAAGTTCCAGACCGAGACGGAGGCGATGGGCGCGGCTGAGGCGACCCGCGTCCAGGGCCAGGGCGAAGGCGACGCCATCCGGGCCAAGGGTTTGGCCCAGGCCGAGGTGATCCGGGCCCAGGGCTTTGCCGAGGCTGAGGCGATGGAGAAAAAGGCAGCGGCCTGGCAGATGTACAACCAGGCAGCCATCATCCAGCAGTTGATCGAGGCTCTGCCCAAGGTGGTGCAGGCCGCCGCCCAGCCGCTGGCCCAGACCGAGCGCATCGTCGTCATCAGCAGTGGTGGCGAGGGTGCCGGCGCGTCCAAGATCACAGCCGACGTCGCCAACATCGTTGCCCAGGTGCCGGCGGTGATGGAGGCGCTGACCGGCGTCAACTTGACACAGGCGCTCAAATCACTGCCTGGGGTGAGGCAGGCACCGCAGGAGCCTCCGGCGGAAAAGTAGATCTTTTTCCTAATCAAAAGAGCCCTGTCTACAAGAGACAGGGCTTTTTGATTGCGGGGTGAAGAGCAGGCAAGGGTCAGGCTACCAGCGCCTCGAACTCGGGACGTTCCAGAGTCTCGATCTCTATGAGCCGTTGGGCAACAGCGTCCAGCTTGTCGCGATAGTCGGTCAGGATCTTCTTGGCCCGTCCGTAGGCCTCGCTGATGATCCGCCGCACTTCAGAGTCGATCTCTTCAGCTACCTCTTCGCTATAGTTCCGCTGCTCGGCGATCTCCCGGCCGAGAAAGATCAGGTCTTCCCGGTCACCAAACGTAAGCGGACCTAGTTTTTCACTCATACCGTAGGCAGTGACCATTTTGCGAGCCATTTTGGTTGCCTTTCCCAGGTCGTCGCTCGCGCCAGTCCAACGCTCGCCAAAGACCATCTCCTCGGCTGCGCGCCCGGCCAGCATCCCGGCCACCTCGTCCTCGAACTTGTCCTGGGTGTATAGGTAACGGTCCTGTTCTGGCATGGCGATAGTATAGCCAAGGGTCATGCCGCGGGCCACGATCGACACCTTGTGGACCGGATCGGTGTTGGGCAGCTTGTTCTGCACCAGGGCGTGCCCGGCTTCGTGAAAGGCCAGCACCTTCTTCTCTTCGTCGCTAATTAGCCGGCTTTTGCGCTCCGGCCCGGCAATGACCCGCTCCACTGCCTCCTGGAGGTCTTCCATGGCGGTGGCCTTTTTGTTGTGCCGGGCGGCCAGGATAGCTGCCTCGTTTACCAGATTCTCGATGTCGGCGCCGACAAAGCCGGGCGTCATGCGGGCCAGCACGTCCAGGTCTACGTCCTTGGCCAGGGGCTTGCCGCGCACGTGCACGTCCAGGATCGCCCGGCGTCCCCTGATATCAGGCCGGTCGAGGATCACGTGCCGGTCAAAGCGGCCCGGCCGCAGCAGCGCCGGATCCAGGATGTCAGGCCGGTTGGTGGCGGCGACGACAATGATGTTGGTGTCGGTGCTAAAGCCGTCCATCTCGACCAGTATTTGGTTAAGCGTTTGCTCCCGCTCGTCGTGTGACCCGCCCAGACCCGCTCCCCGGTGCCGGCCCACGGCGTCGATCTCGTCCACAAAGATAATGCACGGCGAGTTGCGCTTGGCCTGGTCAAACAGGTCGCGCACCCGGGCTGCGCCCACGCCCACAAACATCTCGACAAACTCGGAGCCAGAGATCGAGAAAAAGGGCACGCCGGCCTCGCCCGATACTGCCTTGGCCAGGAGTGTCTTGCCGGTGCCTGGCGGACCGACCAGGACCACACCTTTTGGGATGCGGGCTCCCAGGGAGATGAACTTTTGCGGTTCCTTGAGAAACTCGACGATTTCGGCCAGCTCTACCTTGGCCTCGTCCACGCCGGCAACGTCGTCAAAGGTCACGGTTGGCTTCTCGCCGCTGAACATGCGCGCTCGGCTCTTGCCAAACGACATCGCCTGGCTGTTTGTGCCCTGCGCCTGGCGCATCAAGAATACAAAGATCACAGTCAGGAAGATAAAAGGCAGAAAGCTGCCCACGATCGCCAACCACTCACCCCACGCGCTGGCCGGCTTGACTTCGATCTCGACCGCGTTCAGCTCGTCGGTTCCCACACCCAGGCCGATCAATGTCGTGATCAGGTCGGTACCACCTTCCTTGCGAGAGGCAAAGACTTCGCCATTCTTGTAGCTCGCCTCGAGATCATCTTCTTTGACGACAATCGACTCAACCTTGCCGCTATTGATGTCAGCCGCTACCTCTGACAGCGATTTGTCTTCCAGCCGATCGCCGGTTGGAAAGAGGCCCAGAAACAGGGCCCCTGCTGCAAACAGGATCAGCATGTAGACAATCGCACTTTTCCAATTCACACCCATATTCTACCTCCACCCGTCCTCTGGACGGGATAGCTGTCGCATTATACCAAACGAGTCGGAATTCATCCAGTTCTGCCTCAGCTATTGTCAAGCCTGGCAAGCCCTTTGCTTCATTCTGTGTAAGGTTGTCGTCGCCGAGCTCGTGATAGATGATCGGAGTAGGCACGGGCGGTGGCACAGCATAGCGCCGGTAGACGGTGCGCCACAACGGGATCAACCCCAGCACGGCGATCAGTGCGGCGATGATCAGCCCAATCATCAGCCAGCTTACCCGAACCGGCTCTTCGGCCCACTCGCCTGTGACGGAATCGGGTCGGTAGCTGTTTTGCAGCTCAAAATAGTCGGTCTGAACGGATGTGGCGGCGATATGGTCAGCCCCCTGACGTGGACGGGTGACCGGGCGTATGGGCGGAGCAGGGACGGTCAGTTGCTCTACGGCCTGCCCGGGGTAGGGCGGCTCGCCGGCTGGCGAGCCGGGTGCCAGGTGCGAGTTCAGGATATGGGATAGCTGGCCCGCATTCCGATACCGCATCGCCGGTTCCTTGGCCAGCGCCTTGTGGATGATCTGAGCCAGCGCCGGTGGCACCTGTGGCACCCTGGCCTGTATTGGGACTGGGTCCTGGCGTAGGTGCTGCAACGCCAGGCCCATCTCGTCGGCGGCGACAAAAACCGTCCGGCCGGTCAGCACTTCATACAGCAGCGAGCCGGCAAGGTACACATCTGTGGCGGGGTGTGCCTCTTCGCCGGCGGCCTGTTCCGGTGAGATATAGGGGAAACGCCCCCACGGCCGGCCTTGTGGCGTCGGAACCGGCTGCAAAGCCGGCATGAGCCCTGCGTCGGTGATCAGGACCTGGCCATCCGGCCCGATCCACACGCTGTGGGGTGACAATCCGCCGTGAACGAGTCCGGCGCGGTGGGCCGGCGCCAGTGCGTTGCACACCTGGACGGCGATCTTGACGGCTGCATTACTGTCCAGAGCACCTGTCTTGGCCAGTAGCTCGCTTAGGGTCTGACCTTCCAGGTGCTGGCGCACCAGATACAGTTGCTCCCTGTCTCGGGCCAGGCCGGCATCGTCGAAAGGCACAAGCTGCGCCTGTGCCAGGTCGGCCGCTGCCTGATTGGCCCGGATCAAGCGTTCCAGGAGTGCGCTGCCCGTCCCGAAACGGCGGGCCAGCAGCACGACATCCACCAGCCGGCTGTGCTGCACGTCGTAGGCTGTGTACCGGACGCCAGTATCCTGGGCAGCCCCATCCGAGACGATGCGGTAGCGCCCATCCAATGTGTCGCCGATCTCTAGCCTGCTCTCTGCTTGGCTCATGTCACCTGCTATTTTACCAAAAGTCGCTGCTTTACACAAACAGGACCGGCCCTTTGCGGGATGCGAGCAGTTCTGGTATAATAGACGCGCGACGGTGCAAGGCAAGACGATGAGATGCATGTTGATTGTCAATCCAAGCGCGGGACCGGTTAGCTCCCAGTCCCAGTTGCCGGCAATCCTCAACTACCTTGAGGATCGTGGCTGCCGGGCGACGCTGCATCTGACCGAGCATGCCGGTGAGGCAACACAGCTCGCCCAGCAGGCACAGGACGAGGGGTTGGACGCCGTATTTGTCGTCGGCGGCGACGGTACGATCAACGAGGTGGTCAATGGCATAGCCGGCAGCCAGGTAGCTCTTGGAGTGCTGCCCGGCGGCACCGGCAACGTGTGGGCCAGAGCGATGGGCCTGCCAAGGCTTTCGCCGCTGCACCTTCAACCGTTGCTCGATTCGATCCAGGCGTTGGGTGCCGGTTCTGCCCGGCGGATCGACCTGGGCAAAGCCAACGGCCGCTACTTCTTGCAGTGGTCGGGCCTGGGTCTGGACGCAGCAGTCACCTATGCCATGGAGCCGCGCACCCGCATCCAGCGGCGGATGGGGGCCGTGGCCTACATTAGCGCCGGACTGAGCACCGCGGCGACCATGGTCGGCCAGCGGACGCGGATATTCATCGATGGGATGCGCATCTACCGGCGGTCCATCCTGATCGTAGTCAGCAACTCGCAGCTGTACGGCGGGGTCGCCCGTATCGCCACGGATGCCCGCCTGGACGACGGCCTGCTCGACGTCAGCGTGTTCGAGGGCACAGGCTTCAGCTCGATCCTGCGCACCTTCTTCAGCGTTCTGACCGGCCTGCACGTCTACGATCCTCGCCACACCAGCTACCGGGGGCGCGAGATCCAGGTCTATGCCGACAAGCCAATGCCGATCCACGTGGATGGTGAACCGTTCAGCACGACCCCGTTCGAGTGTGAAGTGGTCCCCCGTTCCTTGACGGTCCTCATCCCTCAACGAGTCCGCCCAGATCTGTTCGCCTGATTCGCGGCCGGCATATTGCCATCCAACCCCAAACCTGGTATAATGGCGCCACGGGAGTTGACGGTGCCGACAGACATCAGCGACCCACAGATGATGATAGAGACCCACAACCTGACGAAACGGTTCCCATGCTCGATAGCCGGTGCGCAGCAGGCGAGCATGCCGGCCGGCTCTTCTGTCATTCGAGATCCCCTTCAGGGGATGCCTGCCCTGACCGGAAGGTCAGGGAGCGAATCGAAGAATCTGAGCTGGCTAACCGCCGTCGATGGCGTAACCCTTGAGGTGCCAACGGGCCAGATCTTGGCGCTCCTTGGTCCAAACGGTGCGGGCAAGACGACGACGGTTCGTATGTTGGCTGCCATCCTCCGGCCGACCGACGGTTGGGCGCGCGTAGCGGGCCTCGACACGGTCCGCCAGCCCCGCCAGGTGCGGCAGGCCGTCGGCTTGCTCACCGAGTTCCCGGGGCTGTATCTGCGGATGCGCGCCGACGAATATCTTGACTTCTTCGGGCAATTACAGGGCCTGGCACACGATCAGATTCGGCGGCGGACCGAGGTTCTGATGGAGCGCTTTGGCCTGATCGCGCAGCGACGGCAGCGCCTGGCCGAGTATTCTAAAGGAATGCGGCAGAAATTGGCCCTGATCCGCGCAATGCTCCACGATCCGCCGCTGCTGCTGCTCGACGAGCCTACGTCGGCAATGGACCCGCACAGCGCCAAGCTGGTGCACGACGCGATCCTGAACCTGCGCGCCGAGCGGCGAACAATCCTCCTCTGCACCCACAACTTGAGCGAGGCTGAACTGCTGGCCGACCGGATCGCCATCATCCGCCTCGGCCAGATCGTGGCCCTCGATACACCACAGCATCTCAAATCGGCCTTGCTCGGCCCGCCGCTGCTGGAGCTCCGTCTGGCTCACCCTCCAGATGGCGCCGTGAGGGAAGCGCTTTCCGCTCAGCATGACATTCAGGTCGAGGCATGGGGTGACACCTGGTTCCGCTACCGGACGCCGTCGCCCGCGACGGCCAACCCGGCGCTTGTGGCCCGTCTGGCCGGTATGGGTGCTCAGGTCGTGACCCTCAGCGAGCTGCCCCGCAGCCTGGAAGAGGTCTACCTGCGCATTGTGGGAGACTCGCATGGCCCTTGACGCGTTATCCAAACCATCCGCTGAGTCCGGCTCGCTCGCCACAAGTCTGGCCACCATCGGGATCATCGTCCGCCGCGAGCTGCGCGACACGATGCGCGACTGGCGCATAGTGTCGCCGATCGTTATCCTCACGCTGCTCTTCCCGTGGCTGATGAACTGGACCGCCCAGTTGGCCATGAACTTTGTTCGCCAACGACAGGCAGACATCATCGGCGAGCGGATGGTGCCGTTCCTGCTCATGATCGTGGGCTTTTTTCCCATCTCCTTCTCGTTGATCATCGCCCTTGAGACCTTTGTCGGCGAGAAGGAGCGCCGCAGCATCGAGCCGCTGCTGGCCACGCCGGTCACCGACCTGGAGCTGTACCTTGGCAAGATGATCGCCGCCACAGTGCTGCCGTTAATGGGGAGTCTCGTCGGCATCTCGATCTACCTCGGCGGCCTCTACTGGTCGGTCGGCTACCTGCCGCCCCTCGAGCTGTTCATTCTGATCTTTGTCCTGAACATAGCCGGGGCCGTGGTCATGGTCGCCGGAGCCGTGGTCGTCTCCAGCCAAACCACCAGCGTCCGGGCGGCCAACCTGCTGGCCAGCTTTATCATCATCCCCATGGCCCTGCTCATCCAGGGCGAGAGCATGATCATGTTCTGGGGCCACTATCGCATCTTGTGGGCCATCGTCCTGGCGTTGCTCGTGGTCGGCGTCATCCTGGTCCGCATGGGCGTCAAGACCTTTAACCGTGAGGCGATCCTGGGCCGAGAGATCGACGAGCTCGACCTGCGGCGGACCGGCCGGCTGCTGATCCAGTCCTTTGTCCGGCCGCCCCTGGGAATGGCGGCCTTGGGGCAGGCGCGCGGGTCTGCCCCTGCGGGCGTGCGGCGCCTGATCGGCTGGCTGGGACGGGTCTACCGGCGCGATCTGCCCTACGTGCTGCGTTCCAACTGGATGCCGCTGGCGGCGGTGATCCTGGCGCTGGTTGCCGCCCTCGCCATCGGCTGGGCCTATGTGGCTCGGTATCCCCTGCCCCAGGGATCGATCACTCTCGAAAACCTGTCGCCGGAGAGCTTTGACACTCTATCCGGCGCCAGCTTTCTGCCGTCGCTGACGACGAGGGGTATCTTCTGGCACAATCTGTGGGTGCTGGCGCTTGCCGGGCTGCTGGCGGCGATCAGCCTGGGCGTGCTCGCCGTTCTGTGGCTCATGATACCGATCGGATTGGTGGGCTTTATGGCTGGGCAAATGGCGTGGCTGGGCTACAGCCCGTTGACATTCCTGGCAGCCTTTGTCCTGCCCCACGGCCTGTTCGAGATACCGGCGGCAGCCATCGCCACCGCCTTTGCCCTGCGGTTGGGAGCCTCGGTCACCGCGCCCCGCCCTGGCCTGACCGTGGGCGAGGGGATGGTGGTGGCGCTGGCCGATCTGGCCAAGGTTTTCATTTTCCTTGTCGTGCCGTTGCTGTTGATCGCCGCATTCGTAGAAGCCAACCTGACCCCGCAGATCGTGCTGTGGGCCTATGGACAATAGCCGCAGGTTGGCATAACGCACCTGGAGACAGAATGACCGCTACTGCGACCACAAACCTGTTGTTGATCCGCCATGGCCTCACCGATTATGTGACGGCGCACCGGATGCCGGGCTGGCGGCCTGGCATCCACCTGAACGACGAGGGCCGCGCCCAGGCTGCTGCCCTTGCCCGGCAGCTGGCCGATGTCAAGCTGGCGGCGGTCTACAGCAGTCCGTTGGAGCGGGCGCTCGAGACTGCTAGGCCGCTGGCCGAGGCGCGCGGGTTGGCGATAGAGGCCCGCCCGGATCTGGGCGATCTGCATCCGGGCGATTGGACAGGCCGTACCGTGAAAGAGCTGGAGAATGAAGAGCTGTGGCCGATCATCCAGGCCTATCCCAGCGGCGCGCGATTGCCTGGCGGTGAGTCGTTCCAGGGATGCCAGGCCCGTGTTGTGGCCGGGCTGGACGCGATCCGCAGCGCCCATCCAGGCCAGACGATCGCCGTTGTGTCGCACGCCGATCCGATCAAGATGGCCGTTGCCTACTACCTGGGTCTGCCGCTCGACCTGTTTCAACGCCTGTCGATCAGCCCTGCCTCGCTGACCGCGCTGGCCTTCCAGCGTTTTGGCCCGCGGCTTCTCTGCCTCAACGTCACTGATCCCCTAGTCATTCACGCAGATCCCCTTCAGGGGATGAGCGAAGCGAAGAATCTCGCAGCAGAGCAAGCCGGGGACACCAAGGAGCAGTGATCATGCCCAATCAGGTGCTTGACTTGAATCCTGTCGATTATATCGTGCCCGGCGCCGTTGGCGAGCCGGGAAAACGGGTCTTTTACCTCCAGGCGCGCAGGGGACACCGCTTGATAACGGTCGTGTGCGAGAAGGAGCACGTGGCTGCCCTGTCGGTGGCGGCAGAGCGGCTGCTGCTGGCTCTGACCGGCGTGGACGCCGGCGCCGTGCCCGAGCCGGATCTGGTGACAATGTCCATGGCCCTGGAGTATCCGCTTGAGCCGCTCTTTCGCGTCGGCCAGATCAACCTTGGGTACGACGATATCAGCAAGCGGGTGGTGATCATAGCCTATGAGGCGCTGGAGGAGCCGGCAGATGCATCCGGCACACGGGGCGACGAGTCGACCCCGTCTGCCGTCCGTTTCTGGGTCACCCCGGCTCAGATGCGCGCGTTTGGCATCCGTGGGCAGGAGGTGGTGGCGGCTGGGCGGCCGGCATGCGCCATGTGCGGCCAGCCGATCGATCCCGAGGGCCACTTTTGCCCTCGCCGGAATGGCCATCGAACGTGACCCCTGCGGACAGCCGGAACCAGGCCGGCCCGGAGCGCGTTCTGCACCTGCTGTCGGAAGGGGTGATGCAGGTCGAAGGACTGATCCCGTGGAGCTCGAACGCTACCCTGCTGGTGACCGTCCGTGCAGGCGGCGAGGCAGCGCTGGCCATCTACAAACCGCAGCGAGGGGAGCGCCCGCTGTGGGATTTTCCCCACGGCAGCCTTGGTCGGCGTGAAGTGGCCACCTACCTCGTAGCCGAAGCCTTGGCATGCAGGGCCGACGGAGATCCCCGCCACGTGCAGGGCCGCTTGCGGCTGGGGACTCGCGGCTGTTGGGGCTTGGTCCCGCCCACCGTGCTGCGTGACGGGCCCTATGGACCCGGCTCTGTGCAGCTGTTCATCGAGGCCCAGGAGGAGATCCACTTTTTCACCATCCAGGACGACGCCAGGTATGCGGACGACCTAAAGCGGCTGGCGGCCCTGGATCTGATATGCAACAACGCCGACCGCAAGGCGGGGCACTGCCTGATAGATTCGGAGGGGCGGTTGTGGGCCATCGACAACGCACTCACGTTTCATGTCGAGCCCAAGCTGCGAACTGTCATCTGGGATTGCGCCGGCGCGCCTGTGCCGGCCCACATCCTGTCCGACCTGGAGCGCTTGCTCGATCTCCTGCGCGAGCCCAATGAAGAGCTAACCCTGGCGCTGGAGCGATTGCTGAGCGAGCAGGAGGTCGCGGCCTTGACGCAGCGCGTCCGGGATCTGGCCCTGGCCCGGCTCTATCCCGAGCCCGGCCCCTGGCGTTCCGTCCCCTATCCGCTCGTCTGACAAGCCAGGGGGTGTAGGGGGGCCTGCCCCTTCAAAATCAAAAAATCTCCACATCTGCAAGTGTGCACTCCGGTGCGACCTGCAGAATCAGGGGGTGTATGGGGGCCTGCCCCCTACAAAATAAAAAAATCTCCACATCTGTAGGTGTGCACTCCGGTGCGACCTGCAGAACCAGGGGGTGTAGGGGGGCCTGCCCCCTACAAAATCAAAAGAGTGTGGCCAAAATCTGTAGTAGGTTCTGGCTCTGCAAGTCAGGCGCAGAATGCAAGTTGGAAGACGCCGTCCTTTGAGGCATAATCGGGGTTCC
>Ga0209254_10001079_pt1 | contig 24085 bp, 24 predicted proteins | sample FrelakmetDIP11DI_FD_187148 | JGI IMG/M metagenome (GOLD analysis project Ga0209254, IMG submission 187148) | Freshwater lake sediment microbial communities from the University of Notre Dame, USA, for methane emissions studies - DIP11 DI (SPAdes)... | ecosystem: Environmental > Aquatic >...
TTCCTGCCAGGTTGGCAGCCATGGCATGGTTAAAAGTCCTGCCCTGCGGGGTCATTAAAATAACCGGGCATTCTGGAGGACTACCCAGGACACTTTCCACTGCAGCAAACACCGGCTCGGGTTTCATGACCATCCCACCCCCGCCGCCATATGGAACATCATCGGTCACGTGATGTTTATCCAAAGCCCAGTCCCGTATATTATAAATATGAACTTCAAGGATCTTATTCTGGATGGCACGCTGAATGATGGAGATTGCCAGGTAGGGTTGAAATACTTCCGGGAAAAGGCTGAAAACGTCAATGGTTATCATAAATTACGCTGTTTTATATATTTTGGTTCAGAAGGTCTGGTTTTAAGGGTAAGTCTCATAACCAGGGAATTAAAAGTCAATGCTGTTCCTTGACTTCATCGACCATCCGCAATGGTCCGGCCAGATTATCGCGGCGGTGGATAATTATCGCTGCCCCGGCTTAATCTAACCGGAATGGAACGGCTGCACCAATCCTTCTGCTTCCGGTACCCAGGATGATCTTTTCTGAGAGGTTCGGGATAATGGCAGAATATATTTCCTTCAAAATTTCTTTCTTCAGGATCTTTCAGATGATATTTAATTATAGCACCGCTTTATTCGTAACCCATTTTCTGATAATTATCTTTCCAATATCAATTGGCATATTTCTTAAAATTAATAAAATTTGGGATAAAATTTGGGATTGAACCGGATAACAATTAGTGCTATCATTTTCGAAAGATCATTACCGGAAAATAATTCTCAAGCAAGTCAATAATATAATTCGTGGTCTCATCTATTTGAACCCTATCAAAAGATATAGAACCTAATCAGGAGCCCCCGTTATGTTTTCGATAAGTCAGAAAAATATCTTGAGGTTTGCGGCTCCATTGTTCCTTGCTGGTATCTGCATTTTTTGCTACGGACTGCTGATCAACCAACATGGGTATTATTGGGATGACTGGGCTAAACTACTTGTCAATCGTCTCTATGGCCCGGATGGATACTGGAAATACTATGCAGAAGACCGTCCACTTTCAGCCTGGACACATATAGTACTAAATTCAATATTGGGATATTCTCCATTAAATTGGCAGGTGTTTGTTTTGTTATCCCGCTGGCTCGCTGCATGCCTTTTATTTCAGCTGCTCTCTGACATTAAGATCAGTACTTTCAAGACCAACCTGCTTGCTTCAGCCATTTTCCTTGTTTACCCGGTTTTTACACAATATCCAATTTCTGTTACTTTCCACCAGCAATATATCCAGTATATTTTTCTATTCATATCCTTCATTGCAATGGTTAGATCAATCAAGGATCCAAAACACCGTGTATTGCTGGTGATTATTTCACTGATTTTCTCGGCTGCTCAATTAACAATAACCGAGTATTTTATGCCCCTGGAAGCATTGAGATTGATCATATTATGGATTTTAATCGCCCCTGATTATGAAAAAATCCAAAATAAGATCCTTGCTGTTGCGAAGGCTTTTACTCCTTATTTTTTGTTTGATATGTTTTACCTGGTTTACAGATTGATGATGATCCGACTCCCCGGAGAAGATCCTTATAAACCCGAGCTCCTATATTCTTTAATATCGGAACCGTTTTCGACTCTGAGGTACTTAGTCACGCTCGCTTTTATAGAAACCTACCATATATTATTAGGTTCCTGGCAGGGCGTCATTGACCTGGGTATCAGCCAGATTCCGCGCACATTGAGGGTTCCTGATCCAGTAATTGGTTCCTGGTTGGTCGTAATTGGAATTTTTATTTTTGTCAGTATCGTTTTCACAATCGCATGGAAATTGAAGGTTTTCCAGCCACTCACCGATCATCCTATCAATTGGGGATTATTAGTGATGGGATTGGTTGCAATCCTGCTTGGAGCAGCACCTGCCTGGATATCTGGAAGACAAATTCTTGATGATTACCACTCGAATCGGTATGCCCTGCCAGCAATAATGGGTGCAAGCCTGGTGTGGGCTTTCATGATTTCGCAGATTACCCGGAATCCAAAAATATTTACATTCCTATCAGCAGCAGTTTTGGCATTATTCAGCGGCTACCAATACCTGATTGGTACTGAGTATGCCAATATCTGGAAAAATCAGACCGACTTCTACTGGCAGTTATCCTGGCGTGCACCTTCCATTGAAAAAGGAACTGCATTGATATTCGAAACAGAATTTTTTCCTAACCAGGGATTATTTTCTACCTCCTCAGCCATAAATTTTCTATATCCGCAACCAGAAAATCCTGAAAAGCTGAGCTATTGGGCATATATCCTCCGTTCAGAAATGGCTAAAAATTTCAACCAGGGGAAAAATGTTAATCTGCATACCCAATTTCGCTCTTTTATATTTGATGGCTCGCTTTCGCAAAGTATTATGGTTTATTATGATCCCGGCAGAGCGAATTGTCTCAGGATACTAACTCAAGATGACATTAACAATCCTGATCTTTTCCTTCACACCCGGCAGTCATTGATGGTGTCTAATTTGGGGTTGATCTCAGACAAACCTCCGGAAGAGGGTTATCCACCCAAAGATATCCTTGGTAAAGAACCTGACCATGGCTTTTGTTATCTTTATCAAAAAGCTGCCCTTGCCCAACAAGATGCGAAATGGGATGATATTGTGGATTATGGAAATATGGTCCTGGCAGCTGGAAATTATCCTAGTGATCCATGGGTTAAAACACCGCATGAATGGCTCCCCTTTATCCGAGGCTATGCCCAGAAAGGTATGTGGCAAAATGCTGGTGAATTAATGGTCGCCTCAAATCAGATTAATACGGCAAGATACCAGGAATACCTGTGTGGTTTTTGGGATCAACTTGTTACAAGCACACCTCCATCAAAGATAAAAACAGATACTATCAACCAGGTAAATCAGAACATGGGTTGTCTTCCGTAATTATTCTCGAAAATATTGGAAATATTCAATTTTTTGTATCGCTGACCTTATAATCAATAATCCAGGAAACATCCATCCCAATTTCGGAAAACATCAACCATTATATGTGTTTTGGTTTGGGCTCCCTGATTCGCCAGGTTACGTTGCAGGAACTCCCCCAATCTTGACACCCTTAAAAAAATGATGGTAAGATGAGAATATGTACTTAAAAGGTAGTAAATGGTCGATGCATAAACGCCGGCGGAGATCCAATCCCTTGCGTGTATTTATTTTATTGGTACTCCTGGCTGGAGCTCTTTATGTAAACCAGGTTGTCGTCCCGGCAACTCCACCATTGTTTATCCCAACCCCTACTGCGACCAGGTCTCCAGAGTCATTTGTTACCGATGCGGAAACCCTGGCAGCGCAGGGAAAATTATTACAGGCAGTAGAGCAGTATAAAACGGCTATCCAGGTGGACCCTAAAAATCCTGCCAATTATATTGCGATCGCACGTCTCCAGGTTTATACAAATTTTTTTGAAGAAGCCGTAGAAAATGCTGAGAATGCATTGTTAATTAATCCCAATAATGCCACGGCACATGCTATTCGCGGCTGGGCACTCTTCTTTCTGGAAGATTACCTGGTGGCAGAAGCAGCCATTCGCCAGGCAATTGAGTTGGAGCCTAATAACTCGCAAGCTTACGCCTACCTGGCAGAGGTCCTGGCAACCCAATCTCAGCTTGGAATTGGCACAATTGGGACATTGGATAAGGCAGTTGAGGCTTCTCGCACTGCAATGGCATTGTCACCGGATTCGCTTGAAACACACCGTTCCCGGGGAATTGTCCTTGAAATCACCGGAAATTACACTGAAGCTGCCAATGAGTTTGAAGCCGCCATAGCAATCAATCCGAATATTGCAGATCTTCACCTTGCGCTGGGTAGAAGCTACCGGTTTTTGGAGCAGTATGACAAAGCCATTGAGGAATTTAACCGGGCTAATGCACTGAATCCTGCCGACCCCAATCCGGACACATTTATCTCCCGAACATATTCTACCGTTGGAGAATATGCCAAGGCCATTCAGTTCGCCCAGCAGGCGGTAAAGGATGATCCGCTGGACCCTTACCTTTACGGCAACCTGGGCTCCATGTATTCCCGAAATGCGCAGTATCTGGAAGCGATTGAGCCGCTGCGCATTGCAGTAAGAGGGGGAAATACAACAGAAGGATCCGAAGTAACGGGTCTCTCCCTGGACTATGGCAGAATCGCAGAATATTATTCATCTTATGGGTTGGCGCTGGCACGCGTCGGTGAATGCGGTGAAGCCCTGCAGATTTCCCAATTGTTACTCGAGGGAGTCCCTACCGATGAAATTGGTATCTTCAACGCCGAAACAATTGTTCAGATATGCGAGGAAACTGCAGAGTCCGGACCCCAGATTGTTCCTTCTGAGACACCGGAGGATAATGTTTCTCAATAAATTTAAGAGGCCCGCACAAGTATGGAACCACTGCCAATCAGGAATGCAATGATGGCTATAGAAAGAACATCAGGATGAATTACAAAAGCCGAGGGCTCCATTTCCGCAAACAGCGCACCCAGACAAATCCTTACCGGGCTTTGTTATTGGTAGGTTTAATCCTGGTCAGTTTATTTATTCTACAGGCGGTTCAAACAGACAAAATCCAATCTCCTTTTGAACCCACGCCAACACCCACCCGCACATCCGATTCCTATGCTCAGGAAGGCAGCGCCCATTTCAATGCAGGTAATCTGGGAGCGGCAATTTCTGCTTACGAGCAGGCTTTAGAGTTTGATCCAGACAACGCTCAAATTTGGAGTGAGCTTGCAAGAATCCAGACCTATTCCTCCGCCATGTTAACTACCGATGCAGAAAAACGAACCCGCCTGGATGAAGCGATTGCTTCCATTAATAAGGCGATTGAAGCGCAGCCTGACAACAGCAGTGCCCATGCGATTAAGGCCTTTGTTCTAAACTGGCGCTCCAACCCTTTCCTGGCCGGAACCGAAACAGACATGTACCTGACGGAAGCCGAGCAGGAAGCGCAGAGGGCTATTGTGCTGGATCCTCAAAACACCCTGGCCCTGGCATACCTGGCAGAAATTTACATCGATCAGCAGCGCTTGATTCAAGCGCAAAGCTATATTGAACAGGCTATCACGCGTGATCCCTCCCTGATGGATGTGCAGCGAATTTACGGGTATGTGATGGAGACCTTAGGTGATTATCCAGAAGCAATCCGTTATTACCAGGAAGCTGTAAACATCAATCCGAGCCTGACCTTTCTATATATCCGCATCGGGGTCAATTACAGGCAGCTCAAGCAATACGAATTGGCTCTAGAATATTTTGCGAAAGCCGCAAACATTAATGAACAGCTCGGAATAAAAGATCCTCTCCCCTATATCGCAATTGGAAAAACGTACTCTCAAACTGGCGAATTTTTTGCAGCAACAAAAAATGTTCAGAAAGCAATCCAATTTGATCCAACCAATCCGGAAGTCTATGCCACGCTTGGCATGGTGTATTTTAAATCACGCAACTATGAATCAGCTATTGTTGCACTAAAATGCTCGGTAAAAGGCTGTACTGCTGCCGAAAGCTGCGAAGCGCGCCAGGGTGATCCGTGCGAAACCTACGATGCCCAATACACTGTTGAAGGAATGCCGCTGTCTCCATCCACTGTTGTTAATTACTATACCTATGCCTCCGCCCTGGCAGGCCTGCACCGAAAGAATAATGATTATTGCGAACAAGCAATTGATGTCCTTCAACAAGTTCGCGGCGGATTCTCCAACGAACCCAGTATCATTCAGATTGTTGAAGCAAACGAACAAATTTGTGCTTCTTTTGGCTATTATTCCCGTTAATTGCTTTTCAACATCAGAATTTTGTAAGAAATGAATCCATCCTCTTGACTTATATAAAAAAGATGGTATTATTTTATACGACTTAGCACTCTAACCTATTGAGTGCTAAAATACCAAAAATTTCTTAATTAATTCCTTATCTGGAGGCATGTATGACAATGAAATTCAAACCTTTAGGAGCCCGCGTGGTCGTGGAACCGGTTGAACAGGAAGATAAAACCGCAAGCGGTATCGTTATACCGGAAACCGCAAAAGAAAAACCACAAAAAGGCATCGTCCTCTCCGTAGGTCCTGGAGACCGCAATGAGAAAGGGGAACGCATTCCCATGGATATCAAAGTTGGTGACACAATTTTATTTGCTAAATATGGCGGAACCGAAATTAAAGTTGAAAGCAAAAAATTGTTGATCCTGCGCGAGAGCGATGTCCTCGCTATTGTTGAGTAATTTAACACATTCATATTAGATAGAAGGAGTATAAGTATATGGCAGCCAAACAAATAATTTTCTCAGAGGAAGCAAGACGCCGACTCAGGGAAGGTATCGATGTAGTAGCAACTTCAGTAGCAACCACTCTTGGACCAAAGGGCCGTAATGTTGCGATTGATCGGAAATTCGGTTCCCCAACCATCACCCATGATGGTGTGACCGTTGCAAAAGAAATTGAACTGGAAGATCCCTTCCAGAATATGGGTGCCCAGCTTCTTAAAGAAGCTGCGACTAAAACCAATGACATCGCCGGTGACGGCACCACCACATCCACCGTCCTGGCGCACGCCATCGTTTCCGAGGGCCTGAAAACCCTGGCAGCCGGTGCCAATCCGATGCTTCTAAAACACGGCATCGAAGCAGCATCCAAGGCTGTTGCGGATGCCATCAGAAAACAGGCTATTGACATCGCCACCAAAGAAGACATTGCCAACGTGGCTTCCATTTCCGCCCAGGATCGCGCAATCGGCGATCTGATTGCCGAAGTAATGGACAAGGTTGGAAAAGATGGCGTTATCACCGTTGAAGAATCCAAGGGTCTCGAATTCGAAACCGAATATGTTGAAGGTATGCAATTTGACCGCGGTTATATTTCACCCTACTTCATTACCGATTCAGAACATATGGAAGCCGTCATTAATGAGCCTTATATTCTGATCTATGACAAGAAAATTTCTGCCGCAGCAGATATCATCCCCCTGCTTGAGAATTTAGTTCAATCCGGACGGCGCGAACTTGTTCTGGTCGCAGAGGATATCGATGGTGAGGCTCTTGCCACCCTGGTCCTCAATAAACTGCGAGGCATGCTTAATGTACTTGCTGTAAAAGCCCCCGGTTTCGGCGATCGCCGTAAGGCCATGCTTCAGGACATTGCTGACCTGACTGGTGCAGAGGTTATTTCCGAGGAGACTGGGCGCAAACTGGAAACCATTAGTGTTGCTGACCTTGGCAAAGCCGAAAAAGTTATCGCAGATAAAGAAAATACAACCATCATTGGCGGTAAGGGTGATGAGAAGAAAATCAAAGGCCGTATCGAACAGATCCGGGTAGAAATCGACAAATCAACCAGCGATTACGACCGCGAAAAACTTCAGGAACGTTTAGCCAAGTTATCCGGTGGTGTAGCCATTATCCGTGTTGGCGCTGCAACCGAGACTGAGCTCAAAGAAAAGAAACACCGCGTTGAAGATGCCTTGTCTGCCACGCGTGCAGCTGTTGAAGAAGGTATCGTACCGGGTGGTGGTGTAGCCCTGATTAATGCGATGAGCTCCCTCGATGGACTCAAAATGGCATCTGATGATGAACAAACCGGTGTAAAAATTGTCCGCAAGGCTCTGGAAATCCCCATGAGAAAAATTGCGGAAAATGCCGGGGAGGATGGCTCTGTGGTTCTTGAGAATGTTCGCCAGGCCCAGAAAAAAGCCAAGAATGACCGCATCGGATACGATGTCTTGACTTGCGAGTACGGAGATATGGTAAAAGGCGGTGTGATTGATCCCGCAAAAGTAACCCGCGGCGCACTGGAAAATGCGACATCTATCGCAGCCATGATATTGACCACTGAAGCCTTGATTACAGATATTCCGGAAAAAGAGAAGCCGCAGATGGCTCCTCAGATGCCCGATTATTAAAATAATTGATTGAAATCGAAGGAAGACAGGTAGTGAGTTCACTACCTGTCTTTTTTTGCATAATCAGCTTATCTTTAAAGACCTGAAAATGAGAATCCACAATTTTCAGGCAAAATGTATCCTATCAGGCGGGGAGAAAAAATTGCCAATAACTGGGGAACAATAGATTTACGAATCATGGCCTATCGAAATCCTAATAATGCAGGGATGGTACCCTCCAAACACCCTGATCTGGAAGTAATGTGGTAAAATTATTGCCATTGAACGAGATTTCCAATGTATCATTATTCAATTTCTGATCCCGGTATTAAATTACAATTAAAAATACCTCAAGAAAAAAACCATTGAGATTAACTTATTTTAGTTAATCCCTAAATGACTAGGAGCATTATGAATTACAAAAATTATATTATTGATATGGATGGTGTACTTGTCCATGGGAAACAGATGATCCCTGGAGCGGACATTTTCATCGAAAAGTTAAAGGAGAAGAAAATTAAATTTCTTGTCCTTACCAATAACCCAATTTTCACGCCAGCCGATCTGGCTTACCGCTTAAAAAATACAGGGATTGATATTGGCGAAGATTGCATTTTCACTTCAGCCATGGCAACCGCAACTTTTCTCAAATCACAAAAATCAAATGGAAAAGCTTTTGTGGTAGGCGATATTGGTTTAACCACCGCACTGCACAACGAAGGATTCGTACTGACAGATGTTGATCCTGATTACGTTGTCCTTGGTGAAACCCATAACTACCATTACGAAACCATTACCAAGGCAATCCGGCTGATAACGAAGGGTGCGCATTTTATCGCCACAAACCCTGATCCAAGTGGACCAACCGAGGGAGGTATTTCACCAGCCTGTGGGGCGATGGCAGCTCTCTTTGAGAAGGCTTCCGGAAAATCTCCGTTTTTTGTGGGAAAACCCAATCCATACATGATGCGATCGGCTTTGAATTACCTCGGTGTACACTCAGAAAATACCGTTATGATTGGTGACCGCATGGATACAGATATCATTGCTGGCATCGAAACAGGATTGGAAACAATCCTCGTTTTGTCCGGGTCCACAACAATGGAGGACATCGCCAGATACCCGTACCAACCAACCAGTGTGGTTTCATCCATCGCCAATATCGATGTTGAATCCATTAAAAAATGACAAAAAGATCCCATCCGTTTGGATGGGATCTTTTTAACCATTCCGCTAATTGACTATTTTGATAATGGATGAATTTTATTTAATTGCACAAAACCGGAAAAATGCTTTTGATGCCCCCTGGTAAATGTCGTCCTCAGATATTGTCGAGCCTGAATATCATACTCACAGTGTTTGCAAACATCACACTGCCATAGTGGAAAATCAGGGACCGCAACCAGTTCATCGCCCATCCAGGTAAAATATGTGCTGAATTGCCTGAACATCTTTCCACCAGGGCAATTTTTACAGGGTACAGCCTGCATACCACTTTCAAGGCGATTTTGTAAATATAAGTTAATGAGGTTGGAACCCATAATAACACTTCACCTAACCAGATATATATTCTTCAGCAATAAAGACCGAATCCACAATTCCCACAATTACAGAAATTATACACGCATCCGGATTATTTAAGACCTGCCTGGCCCCACCGCCTTCGCGATTGACCAGAACCATATCGCCAATACCGGCATGGGTATTATCTACGGCAATAAAATCACCATCGGCTTTGTCCCCGGGAAATATCATCGGCTGTACAACCAGAATCCGGTAATTATTATAATGGGGATGGCTGACCGTAGTGACAACCGTGCCGGTAACTTTTCCAATGATCATGTATATTGAACCCATCCCGGTTTTAGAGTAAAATCAAATTCTCCATCCGGACGTACTTCCAATTCGTCGACTATGCCTACCAGCGCCAGGTCAACAGGCACAAATTTAACATCCGGCATCGCCAGAGAGGCATCGCGTGATCTAACCATCACACATAGATCTCCTTCTCCTGCTTGCACCACATCTACCGCAACCTGCAGTAACCCGACTGGTTCCATATGTTTATCCAATGGCTGTACAACCAGGAATTTAAGCCCCTCCGTTCCAGGGACTTTCGTGGTGCAAACTGCATTCCCGCGCACAAGGCCGAATAACATAATCTATTTTAATCCTACATTATTGAGAACTCTTTTTATGATCACATCCAGAAGAGCCGGATCTACCTGCCCTCCTAATCGAGCCATAACTGCATCATGTACCCTTTTTGAGAGATTTGATGAACATTCTGGACAAGAATCCTTAACTACCGGTAAAGCCCCAGACCACGGTGTTTGCTCGGAAATATAAGGCCGGACTGGCGCACTGGGGGGAGTTGCATTTGGTCGGATCAACTTAACCCCAAGGCGGTCAGCTTTTTCGAAGGCTAATTCTGTCAGAACGATATCATCCGTCACAACCAGAGATTGAACTCCCTTTTTAGCCATGTCCTCGATATCGCGTTCCGTATAAAATTCTTTTGGCATACCTAACTCCGCTTTCTACTATATCCCGGGTCCAAAAGACCGTCTATTCTTGTTTCCCTTCCAGAGCTTCTAATGCCTGGATTGCAGCATTTCGGGCTGTAATTATCTCTGCCTCGCTGCCTGAAAGCCACATCCTCCCATACCGCCCGACGGATGAGACGTGAACTATTTTTATATTGGCCTTTTTTTCGGTTTCATTACAGGCATAATTAATATATGCGGCTGGGGCACATTCAAGGACGAGAAGTGTTTCACCAGGTACAATCATGCTCCCCCGCCGAAATCGGTTAAGCAGCTGCGCCTGATATGGATCGATCCTGGTAATTACCTGGGTAGACGCAATTTGCGGTTTTATGCGGTCCCTCACGGATAAACCAAGCCTTGCCAGGACTACCTCGCCAGCCTCGATTACTGCGGCCTGATTAAGCGAATGAACTTCAAACATTCCAAATTCACGTTCAACAATTTGGGCTCCCGGTCTAGCCTCTGTAGCCTTGACCGCAATATCAACCACCCGAAAGACCTCATTCCCGGGAGCCATTTCCACGTAAAGGGATGCCATTCCTTCCGTTGGCAGGTCACCCTGGGTTACCGTACCGATGAAAGCAGCATATTGTGCCTGCATGCGATCCAAAAAACAATAACACCGTAAAGAAAAATTTTCAGCCATTAATACTCCTTTCCATAATTATTGGACATCATGCATGGCTATCCCCAAGGGGGTTACAAAAAGTGGACGCGACGGAATGGATGTTAAAATTCCCGTATATTCCTGCATAACTTCAGCCATTCCTGGAAATGATGCCGTTCCTCCAACCAGCTTTATTTGAAAAACCTCTTTACCTTCAAGGTGTTTGGTAACAATATTTGAGACTTTTTCCATAACAGGACGCACTACCGGGAAAAGTCTTTGTTGTTGGGCTGGGTCCTTTTTTAAATCTTCTGCTGCTTCAAAAGATATTCCGTGTGCCCCGGCAATCACCAAGGAAAAATGTGTGCCTCCAGTTGGTTCATCGGCAGTGTAGATTACCTTATCATCCTTGATAATCGCAATACCAGTCGTGCCGCCGCCCACATCAACTATCGCTCCATCGTGGAGTCCGATCACTTTATTCGCAGCAACAGGTTCTGCTATCTGGCCTGAACAGAATAATCCGGCAGCATCCAGGACATGGGCAGTCGCTCGTACCTCTGTCAAGGGAACACCGGGTGGATATCCTGTTGCAGCATGATTGAGTTCCATTCCAATCCTGTCTTCCAATCTTTTTTTCATCCCAATCAGGATATCAATTGCTCCAATGAAATCTACCACCAATCCGTCCCGAACAACCTGAGCAAATTGGTACTCCCCGGCAATTGGCTGAAACATTTCATCCAGGACCACCAGTACGATGTATGCAGTACCCAGGTCAACCCCCACATGGACAGCCCTCTGCCCGGGCTGGATCAAGAAAGGGGGTGCCTGAGAAAAGGAAGGCTGGATTACAGCTTCGGCAGCAGAGAGATAAGAATCAATCCTGTCGGCAGTGTGAGATTCCAATCCTTTTCTTAAGCGACCTTTTTGCCTTCAGCTGCCCGCCCGGCAAAACTTCCCTTTGACCGCTGTGGGAGAATCATCTCCACATCTTCGTGGGGTCTGGGGATGACATGGACAGAAACCAATTCACCTACCCGTTTTGCAGCTGCTGCACCAGCATCCGTGGCAGCTTTTACTGCGCCAACATCTCCGCGCACCATTACTGTCACATAACCACCGCCAACATACTCTGAACCGATGAGAACCACATTGGCTGCTTTTACCATGGCATCGGCAGCTTCAACAGCACCAACCAGACCACGAGTTTCAACCATTCCTAATGCAATTAAAGCGATTTCTTGTGCCATACAAAACTCCTCTATAATCAAATTTTTCTTTGTAATATCAGATTATTTTCCAACAATCTGCTGAACTACTTCATTAACAATTTTTTCAAGTTCCTGCGGTGAAATCCCTTGAGATTCATTTACCGGTTGGAAGAAAATATCCGGTGGCGGCATAAGTTCATAAGCCAGCCTCTTAATATTAAATAAATGGTAAACCGTAATATTATCGCCAGTAATTGAACCGCCAATAGCTCCGGCTCCCAGGGTCATGGAAGGCATCACCCCTGTTGTATAACCAATTGCTCCGAGAGTTCCCGGTGTGTTGACCAGGATTCTGAATACCGGTTTTTCCAATCCGAACTGCATGATGATATCCTGGTTATTTGCCCAAATTATCTGGCTGTGGCCTCGACCCCCGAATTGTATTAATTCAATGCATCTTTCACAACCGGCTTCCCATCCATCTGCTACATACCATCCCAAAACAGTGGTTAATTTTTCTCGTGAAAGGGGTTCATCCTTGCCGACTCGCTTGAGTTTTGCAACCAGAATCCTTGCCGATCGAGGGACCTCCAATCCTGCCATTGCAGCAAGGTATTGGGGGGATTTTCCCACAGTTGCTGGATTGATTGATCCATCCTCTCTGAACAATAATTTTGCCAGAAGATCCGCCTGCAGACTATCGACAAAATATGCCCCCTGTGCCTTCATTAATTCCGCCAGCCTTTCAGCAATTGGGCGATCGGCAATAACTGCCTGCTCGGTTGCGCAAATTGTAGAAAAATCAAACGCCTTGCTGCTGACAATATAACGGGCAGCTTTCTCAAGATCTGCGCTCCTGTCAACATACACCGGGACATTTCCAGGTCCAACGCCATAAGCAGGTTTCCCAACCGAGTGAGCCGCCTTAACCATAGGGCTTCCGCCGGTAGCCAAAATCAGCCGGATCCGTTTATGGTTCATCAATTCCTGGGTACCTGCAAGGGAAATATTCTCCATACAGTTGATCAAACCCTTTGGAGCACCATTTTGTTCAGCTGCATTAGCCATTAATCGGGCAGTCTCCACGCAGCAACGGACCGAAGAAGGATGCGGCGCCACAACAATTCCATTGCGTGCCTTCACCGCCATTATTACCTTTGCCATCACAGTAGAGGTTGGATTAGTACTGGGAGTAAGTGCTGCGACAATTCCTGCTGGCCAGGCAATTTCAACTACTTTTTTTATTGGATCATGGCCAACAACACCAACGGTTTTTATATCCTTAATACTGTTCCACAGGAAGCGTGAGGCAAACTCATTCTTAATTCGTTTATGTTCCGGAACTCCATACCCGGTCTCTTCATGAGCCATCCGGCCCAGTCTCTCGGATGCACCGAAAGCTGCTTCAGCCATTGCTGAGCAAACCCGATCCACCAGATCCTGGCTGACCTTTCCCCAGACTTGTTGAGCCTGATATGCAGCCTCAACCAGGTGGCGGGCTTCTTGAACGGACGTTAAATCGAGGTCAAATGCTAGAGCCATGAATCCCTATCAACATTATTCTTTTTGGAAAACGAGATTGCCATCAACTTCAAGGGTATCAATAACAGCCATAATCACTGCATCAACCGGTGTATCCTTGGTAATCGTAGTCTGTCGGGCACTTGATCCGGCTGCAGTAAGAACAAGTTCACCTACTCCGGCGTTCACAGTATCAATTGCAACGTATGGCTTCCCGGAAGGTTTACCAAACTCATCTGTCTGCCTGAGGATCAGCAGTTTCCTGCCTTCCAGTTTGATATCTTTTATTGTCGCTACCGTCGTCCCAATCACCCGGGCAATTAACATTTTTCACTCCGCTTGATCTTTAGTAAGATTTTGGAACACCATCAGAAGATGAATCCTGTTTAGTATCTGTCTGAATAATCTTAACCCCGGCACTGGCTCCAATTCGGGTGGCTCCTGCTTTGATCATATTTAGGGCATCCTCCCTCGTGCGAACGCCACCGGACGCTTTTACCCCAACAGTTGGTCCGACTGTGCGTTTCATTAGTGCCACATCTTCCACCGTAGCACCCCCACCGGAAAAACCAGTGGAAGTTTTTACAAAATCTGCGCCGGCTTCCTTGGCAATCAGGCACACCATTACTTTCTCTTCATTCGTAAGCAAGGAAGTCTCAATAATCGTTTTTACAAGCGCTCCAGCTGCATGAACGGTGGCCACTACGGAACGGATATCTTTGGCTACCAGGTCAAGGTCTTTGGCCTTAAGTGCCCCAATATTGATAACCATATCGATTTCCGTGGCTCCATTGCGAAGTGCAACCTGGGCTTCATAAACCTTCACCTCGGTTGCGGAGGCACCAAGCGGGAAGCCAATTACAGTACAGACCTTTACGTCTGTCCCTTTAAGTAATTCAGAACAAAGCTTAACGTGGGTAGGATTGACACAAACCGAAGCAAAGTGATATTTTTTTGCTTCATAACAAAGCTGGGCAACCTGGTCGGCTGTTGCATCAGGTTTTAACAGGGTATGGTCAATCGTTTTGGCGACATTTAAATCTGCCGGAATTCCACCCAGTGTAGAAGTTAAGCGGTCTGCACCAGCACTAATGACCTCACCTGCTTTATCAAAACAAGTTTTTATACAGATGCCATCTGCACATTCATAGGAGCATTGTGACCCGCCAGGATTTTCCTTCCGGTAACGATTCTCTTCGACAGCAATTAATACCTCACGGGCTATTATCTCAATTATTTTTTCAACTGTACCAGGATCCATTGTCATGGTCATCCACCTATTTGAAGTTTTGCTTTTCAATTGCAATTATTTTATCAACCCGTGGTGCGTGGCGGCCACCGCCAAATTCTGTTTTGAGCCATGTGAGAACGATTTGCCTGGCGAGATTTGGTCCAATTAAACCTGCACCCAGGGTGAGTACATTGGCGTCGTTGTGTTCACGGCTGTTTACTGCAGTTGCGTAGTCATAACACAAGGCCGCCCGTACGCCGCGGACTTTATTCGCAGCCATACAGCTCCCAATTCCAGCACCATCAACAATAATTCCACGCCAAACTTTCCCCTCACCTACCATTTTTGCAACCGCAAAAGCAAGGTCAGGATAATCCACTGGATCCTTACTGTAGGCTCCGCAATCCGTTACCTGGTAACCTTCTTTTTCCAGGATTGTTTTAATATCTTCTTTCATATCAAAACCGCCATGATCCGCACCCACAGCAATCAATTTTTGCGTTGTTCCTGCAGATAGACCTGCGGCTGCAGGAGCCGGGATATTCCCGGAGGAAGCGCCCTGAATCCGCTTCATCACGCGCTGGACAATGCTTTGAATCTCAGAATCGGAAGGAGGTGTCATTAAATATTCTTCTTTTTAAAGAATTATCTAGATTTGGGTTTATTCATTATATTATGGCGGAAATAAATGGTCAAGCGATATCAAAAGCAGACACAAGAGGGGAAGGGTACTAATACCATCATTCCTTGTTTAGCAGCAGGGTTAAATTTGCCAGAATATCCAGGAACCCTTATTATGCCTGTTATTTGAAAAATTGATCGAGCTCGATCCCGAATTGACTAAAAAGCTTGGGCCCACCACCCGAATCAACTGTTCAAGTGATTCGTCATCATATTCAATCCATTTACAGATATCACATTTCCAGAGGGGAAAGTCGGGAATAAATACGACATCATTATTAATAATTCGGAACAGGGTCTTTATCTCAACATGCAAAACACCCATACCGCATTGCTGGCAATAGGCTCTTTCTATTATTTCAGTTTCCTGGTTTGATTTCATATTTATTTATTCTATATTTGCAGCATTAACGATAGCAGGAGAGCTTAATATTTTTAACTCGTCAAGCGGCCAATAAATCACAATAGCTTTACCCACTACATCATCGATGGGAACAAATCCCCAGCTGTGTGAATCCGAAGATTGATTACGGTTATCACCTAAAACAAAAATGTAATCCGGTGGGACAATCCATTCCCCGTCATAAACCGGAGATTCGGCGATATAGGCTTCGTCCATCTTATTCCCATTTACATAGACCTCTTCCTGGGTAATTGTGACGGTGTCACCAGATAATCCAATTATCCTTTTAATATAATCATCCTGGGGATTCTGAGGATAATGAAAAACGATTATATCTCCATGCTGAAAATCCCCATTCCGGTATGCCAGTTTATTGACCAGCAGGAACTCACCTGATTCAAGAGTTGGCAGCATGCTGATATTTTCCACCCGCACCCTTGCAACAACGCTGTCAATCAGGAAATAGAGGATCAATGCTAAAACTACCGTCTGAAAAATTTCGAAAACGAATTTAAATATACTCATTCCAGTATTGACTGGCCGGGTCTGTTCAGCTGTATTCTCTGGAATCTCGCTAATCGAATTCAACTGTTTTTCCTTATCAGAATGGTTAACAATTTTATTATAACTTGTTTTGAATCAATCTGAATTACGTCAGGATTAGACCAGCATGAGGATTATTACGATTCGGTTTTACGGCGGGGTTTGAAAACAATTTGAATTGGTGTTCCCAGGTAGGGATATTTGTCACGAATCTTATTTTCCAGGAATCTGCGATAGGTAAAGTGTGCAAGATCCGGATCATTCACAAACAGCAGGAAGGTCGGCGGATCACTCTTTACCTGGGTTCCATAGTAAATCTTTAAGGACCTTCCGCTTTTAGAAGGTGCAGGGTGAAGATCCTGAGCGGATAGTAATATTTGATTTAGTTTATTCGTTTCAATACGTTTAAGACGGGCTTCATGGACCTGCAAGGCTGTGGGAATAACATGGTCAACCCTTTTTCCGGTTTTTGCAGAAATAAACACCAATGGGACATAACTCATAAAATTTAACTCTTTCCGAACATGTTGCGAAAATTCAACAAATGTGTCCTCATCTTTTTCAATGGTATCCCATTTATTTACAACCACAAGGGTGCTTTTCATTGCATCCAGGATGTATCCTGCAATATGCGTATCTTGAGATGTAATCCCAGCATTTGCATCTATTACCAGTATGACAACATTTGACCGGTCAATCGCCCGGATAGAACGAATCACACTGAATTTTTCTACACCTGGTGTGATTTTCCCTCTCCGTCGTATGCCTGCTGTATCAATTAAGGTAATTGGAATCCCTTGATGTTCATAATATGTGTCAACAGCGTCCCGGGTAGTACCTGGAATAGGGCTCACCAGGGTTCTTTCTTCTCCTAAAATTTTGTTTAATAGACTGGATTTCCCGGCGTTTGTCTTGCCAACGATGGCTATTTTTATGGATTCGTCCGGGGTGCTTTCCGGCGTAACCGGAAGTAGTTCAACCAACTTATCAAGGAAATCTCCAGTGCCAGTTCCATGTATTGCGGATACAACCTGGGGTTCTCCCATCCCTAACTCGAAGAATTGGGAAGCATTATTCCGAAAAACCTGGTTGTCAGCCTTATTTACCACCAATAGTATTGGCGGGAAAAGTTCACCATTCCTTTTTTTCTGTTTACTGCGCAGAATCTGGGCAACTTCCTTGTCTACCGGGGTAAGACCGCTGGCTGCATCTACAACAAACAGAACCAGTTCTGCTTGCCCAACAGCCATTTCAGCCTGATACCGGATCTGATCTATATAATCAGCGGATCCAATAGAAAGCGGTTCTTTTCCCCCCATGGAAGGATCCAAACCACCGGTATCCATAACATTAAATTCAACACCATTCCATTCGGCTTCAGCGAATAAGCGGTCACGAGTTGTCCCTGGGGTTGAGTCTACAATTGCTAATTGTTCGCCAACCATACGATTAAATAATGTACTCTTACCCACATTTGGGCGACCAACAATTGCTACCATGGCTTTTATCATATTAAATTGGATCCTAAGGTCCAGGTGTTTGAATAGGCGCTTTAGATACCGTTACCTCAACAGATACTGGTAATATTGATTCAACTACAATTTCCTCGATTGCCAGTTCCACTACGGGTAACCGCTGATAAGTGCCAATGTCTTCTTCATTTAACTCTACATAAACCCGGATGTCCTCAGGAGTAAGATCCTCCAGTAATGGCAGGGGTCCTGATAATATCACATCCACTGTTTCAGGAGCTACTACAGCAGTCAAGCCTTCCTTTAAACCGGTTACCTCAACATTAGTTGATTCAATCGTAATGCTTCCTTCAATCGCAGCAATACCAACCTGCACCTCTACTGTATCCTCACCCACAACAGAGATACCTGGAGGTAAGTTCAGCAACATCTTCTTATCCAGATCATCCGTGGCGTTATCCAGATCAAGGGCGGTCGTCTCAATATAGCCAGGTAGTTGATCTACCAATCTTGGATCTGTTGAAAAAACCGTTACAGTCGGTGGGTAAACGGAGATATTGGTCACCCTGTAGCCATTGGCAACCTGCCCTGTGACAACCACCTTGATGACAACATTTCGATATCCGCCGAGCTGTGAAATATTCTGAGTGACTGCAACATCTTCCGGGGTAATGGATATACCATCGACCTCAAATCCATCTTCATCAAAAGCTTGTAGTTTAATCTTGCGGTCAATGTTTTCATTTGCCTTGCTGATATCCAACGATGCCCGGAGCTCATATACTTTTTGAACCAATGAAGATGAACCGCTAATAGTAGCTGAGTTTATTTCCATTTCCGGTTCTTCTGCCTGGAAACCTACACCCGGTTCCCCAATCCGGTTTAATGTAATTGGAAATATTTTCGATTCCAGGTTTTCCAGACGGATGGTGACTTCTTTCGGAGTATACGATACTATCCGAACGGGGTGGATGGTCACCCTCACCTGTACCGGAATTTGATAAGTCCCGGCTTCCAATCCAGATAAATCAATTAAAGCACTTATCGGATCTACATCATTGACCAACTGGTTCCAGATTGATTGGGGGGCACTAAGGGTAATGATTACCTGCTCAGGCACTTCCGATACCAGGACAATCCCCGGATCCAGACCAACCACGTCCAATGGAATGCGATTGGGATAAACCAGTTTTTGGGTCGGGTCGCTTGCTGAAACCGCCGATACCCATACTGCTAATGAAAGGGCAAAGGCAAGTAAAAATGTTGGCAAATTCTTCACCAGCCTTTGTAAATAAACCAACATCCTACTTACTCCTCATTCTGTTTCACAGAGAATAAATCCCTTATAGGACGAAGGATCAATTCAAAAATATTAGCATCGGATTCGTTTGGTTGGAAAAACGCTTTTAGAATGTTTTCCAGGCGTTCACTGTCAAGACGCCGGATCATTTGCCCGTTGTGAGCAATAGAAATGGACCCGGTTTCTTCTGATATGACCACTGCAATCGCATCGCTTGCTTCAGAAATCCCAAGACCGGCACGGTGCCGCAATCCCATCCGCCTCTCAACCATTTTATTGAGCACACCGCTTGAGGATAAGGGCATGACGGTTGCGGCGGCAACTATCAGATTATCAGCAATGATGACCGCACCATCATGCAGAGGAGTATTTGGATAAAAAATCTGCAAGAGCAATTCGGCAGTTACTTCCGCATTTAAACGAACACCAGTTTGAAGATAATCCTCCAGATCATCAATCCTTTGAAAAATTATTAAAGCCCCATGCTGCCTGGCTGACAGCCGGGCGGCAGCTGTAACCACGCTGTGGATTGTTTTCTCCATTTCCATATCACGGGTTGTCTTCTGCCTGCCAAGCATCGTAGTCGAGCCCGCCCTACCCAGGCGTTCCAATCCTCTCCGAATTTCCGGTGCAAAAATCACTGGTATGGCAAGGAAAAGCGCCGGCAATGTGGTCCGGACCAACCACGAAAAGGCAGGCAAACTTACCAGACTCGTGAGAAGGCTCAGGAGGATAATAAGGATGGTCATGCCGCGTAAAAGCATGACTGCCCGTGTATCCCTCACCACAATTAATATCCCGTAAATCACTAAAGCGACAAGGAAAATATCTAACAGACTCAGCCAGTTTAATCGCTCAAATAGAAATATCAGTTCACTAATAAAATCTGGCACTTTAAACCTATTGCTCCTTTGTATTTTACCCCATTACACCGCTCGAATCCTCATGGATCCCCAAAAACCTTGAATAACAAACCATCATCCAGCCGGGCCAGGTTATAAGCCGCTTTTTGCCAGGATACGTCTATAAGTTCATCTAGTTGGATGGCGTGGTATCCTAAATCTTTCCATAATTTTGCCATCATAAGAAGCTTTTTGCCCGGAACAACCAATGCCAACTTACAATGATAATCCAGGGAGATTTTCTCCATCCTATTAATCAACAGAGGGAGAATGGTTTCAACCTGCACCTCGGTGTCCAAAATGATTCCGGTTGTCTCCGAAATCCGCCGTTCACCATACCATTCTAAAAATCCTGATATCTTTCCAGCTTTGATTACCAACAATATGGCTTTTTCGCTTAACTTTGCAGTAATTTGTGAAGAGGTGATTTGCCTTTCATCCCCAGGGATACCTTGCAAGAAATGGGCGATCCAATCAGATTGTGCTGGGGTTGCACGAATAATCGAGAATCCGGACGACTTTTCCAGGGAACCGTTGGACCGAATCACTTGATTAGAAATATCTTTCGGCAGCAAATTTTTCCAGCCAGCGACTACCTGGTTCCAGGTATCCTCAAAAGAGTCTCCAGTCCGGATAATGAGATCAGCTTTCCTTAATTTATCAATCTGAGGTGATTGGACAGATACACGATTTTGTGCATCTTTGTAAGTCATTCTGCGCGACTGAATCAGCCGGTTTATTTGCTGCTCTTCGGATATCCAGGTAACCCAGATACTATCACAAGAATGAGCAATATTTGCCTCTAATAATTTTATGGCTTCAATTACGACCACCGGAGAAAATGAATTTTGAATTAATTGATTGATTTTCTCTATCACCAATGGATGAATAATTTTTTCCAGATCCTCCAGTTTCTCTGGAGAGGAGAAGACAATTTCCCCTAACTTTTTCCGGTCAATTTCCGCACCATCCGTGAGAATATCCACCCCAAAATCATCCACAACCTGGTGATAACCAGCACAGCCTGGTTCAATGGCCTGGTGGCCAATTAGATCCGCATCTATCCCAAAGGCGCCCAAATGTTCCAGCATTCTGCGGACAACACTTTTTCCAGTGCCGATATTTCCAGTTAGACCAATAACGAATTTATCCGACCATTTTTTTTGCAATAACAGCCTCTAATCTACCTGTATTCAATCCAGTATCACCTGGTTATAAAATGATTTTAGTCTTGGCGGATTTAGCTGTCAAACAGGGCCGCAGGGATCACGAATCCCATTGAGCAAGATTGAACCTGGCTTTTGCATATAATAGGTATATAGGATTTGACCAACACACGGCTATGAATTATTCAAAGACACTCCAATCCTCATTTTTTGTAATTTATTCCTATTTTATTTTAAAGCGGAGAATTCCATTTCTCGCCAGTTATAAACTTACTTACAGATGCAATCTAAAGTGTTTACAATGTCCGTTTTATCCCATGGAAAGCAAACAGCCTACCTTTGCCGAAGTCCAATCCACGCTTGCAGGTCTTCGTAAACGAGGCAGCCGGCTGATAGTTTTTGAAGGCGGGGAACCAATGCTCTGGAATGATCGGGATTTCACCATCCATCATGTTATTCAGGAGGCAAATAAATTATTCTTGAGCACCGGGATGACCACCAACGGGATGCTTCCTTTGGATGTCCAGACAGATATCCTGTGGGTCAGCATCGATGGATTACGGGCAACTCATAACCGCCTCCGTGGTGCCAATATTTTCGATCGTGTAATGGATAATATCCGCCAATCCGAACATCCCAAATTGTTTGCCCATATCACAATTAATAACCAAAATTACGGGGAAATCCCTGAATTAATTGAGTTCCTATCCAAAGAAACCAGGGGGATGACGATCCAATTCTTCTATCCATATAACCAACAAGCGGGTCTATTCCTGCCATTTGAGAAGCGGGAAAAACTGCTCGAGCAAATTATTCGGATGAAAAAAAATGGATATCCCATCCTTAATTCTGTTGCCGCGCTCATCGCATTAAAAAGAAATCAATGGCGCTGCCTGGACTGGCTCGTTGATAATGCCAACCCTGACAACAGTATTACCCATGGCTGTTACTTGAAAGGACGGGCAGATAAAAACTGCCCGATGTGCGGTTTTTCGCCTCATACAGAGATATCACTGGCATTCCAGGGAAATTGGCAAGCCATAAAATCCGGAATGAATATCTTTTTCAGATAGACCCCCCGGATTATTTTACCCTTCATATCCAGCTGAAATTATTAAGAAAGTCCCAATTTTATAAGCCGGAAAACATCTCCGGCAGTATTTCGCAAATTTTCCGCGGCGTTGGCCATAGCAGTATCCAGGGAAAGAATCTCCCTGCAGGTTGAAAAGAAAGCTGAGATACCGCTTTCATAAAGGCCTTCATATCCACTTTGCAGGGCACCCGATATCGCAATTACCGGGATACCCTCTGCCATCGCCCGCAGTCCGATTCCAGATATTGCTTTCCCCATGCTGCTTTGATAGTCTGTCCGGCCTTCCCCGGTGATGACCAGGTCGCATCCTTGAAGATGGCGGTCAAAATTTATGGTGTCCAGTACGACATCCAAACCACGCCTTACCCTGGCATTGGTAAAGATCAAAAATGGTACCACCATGCCCCCGGCTGCCCCGGTTCCCGGGATGGTCTGTAAATCCACACCTGTTTGTCTCATGACCACCTCCGCCAGGTTTCTTAAACCCTCATCCAACTGGATGACGTCCTGCAAACTTGCCCCTTTTTGCGGGCCGTAAACGGATGCGGCACCATTGGAACCATAGAGAGGATTGGTAACATCACAAGCAATGGTAAATTGAGCATGGTTAATTTTTTCGAAAATCCCCGAATCATCAATCCGTACCAATGAGCGGAGGTCCTTACCCGAATATATTACCTTTTGGTCCCGCCCGATGTACTGAATTCCCAGTGCGCCGGCAGCGCCAGCCCCCCCATCATTGGTGGCGCTGCCTCCCAGACCCAGGATAAACTCGCGGCAACCCCTCTCCAGAGCGTCCTTGATGAGCTGCCCTGTTCCGTATGTCGTTGCCTCCAACACATTTCGTTCACTGTTCTTCAAAAGTGGCAGACCGGAAGCAGCGGCCATCTCAATGACTGCGGTACCATTGGCTAAAATTCCATAGGAAGCCTCAATATCCCGCCAAAGCGGGTCTTTTACACGAACAAAGACTTTCTCACCAATTTCGGCAAATAACAGTGCATCTACCAGCCCTTCACCCCCATCCGCTATTGGTAGTTTAATGATCTCGAGCTCAGGAAAATTCACCTGGGCAACATCCCCGATTATGTCACAAATTTCCTTTGCAGTTAGGGAACCTTTATAAGAATCCGGGGCAATAATCAACTTTTTCATATGGCTCCATCATTTTAAATAAGGAATTCAATTTAAAAAATTTTTCCTGGATTTTTTTTGAGTATTATTGTAAGGTATATATCGGTTTGCTGCGGTAATTTCCTATCCTATACAACATGTTATGATTTGCATTATACACTCATCTTTTTTCCACCCCATTGGAACCAATTTTTTATCGGTGTCGGTTATATACCACCTTTAGATCGTATTTTATTGAACCCAATTACAGAATCCAAATAAAAACTGTTAACCCAAAGTAGGAATGTCCCCTTTTACCAAAGTTAAAATGTCCCCATAAGTGAGGACATAGACGTGGACAAACTACTAACAATGAGCGAAAAA